>Ga0302280_1001515_pt1 | contig 19029 bp, 19 predicted proteins | sample III_Fen_E1_1_FD_198771 | JGI IMG/M metagenome (GOLD analysis project Ga0302280, IMG submission 198771) | Peat permafrost microbial communities from Stordalen Mire near Abisko, Sweden - III_Fen_E1_1 | ecosystem: Environmental > Terrestrial > Soil > Wetlands > Permafrost | place: Sweden: Abisko... | reverse complement strand
AAAAATTCAGCGTAAATTCAGGCCGCTGGGTGGTATTTCTTACGATAGCCGGATTCTGACGTATAAAGGCGAAACCATTTCTATTTGGACTATAAAAGGTCGCCAGAAGGGCATTCCATTTATTTGTCATAACAAAAAATACCTGCCATATATTCAGGGAGAAGCGGATTTGATATTCAAGAAGGGAAAGTTTTATTTGTTCCAGACGGTAGAGGTTCCAGAGGAAGATATAGCGAATGTAGAGGAATTTATCGGTGTCGATTTCGGTATCACAGATATAGCCGTCACGTCTGACGGGGTGAAGCATTCGGCTTCGTGGCTGAATGATTACCGGGAAAAGAGACAGCGGATACGTAGTTCCGTTCAAAGCAAAGGCACGAAGTCGGCAAAGCGCCTTCTGAAACGGCTTAGTGGCAGAGAGAAGACTACGTCTACGATTATCAATCACACTATAAGTAAGGGTATTGTTTTGCGGGCTAAGGCTACTGGCAGGGGTGTTTCCATTGAGGATTTGACACATATCAGAACCACGTCCCGTAGGAGCAGCAAGAAGTTCAGGACTAAACTGGGCCGATGGAACTTTGCGCAACTGCGTGAATTTCTCACATACTAGAGCCTGCTTTACGGTGTCACATTGGTGGTTATAGAACCGGCATATACTTCTAAAACCTGTTCTGTTTGTCATCATATCGGTGAGAGAAACAATAAGGTTTTTAAGTGTCAAAACTGCGGAAACAATATGGATGCTGACTTCAATGGCAGTCTTAATATTGCTACGCTTGGGGGTGCTGTAAATCACCCTGAAAGTTCGACTATGTATTGTTCTTTGGAGCATAGTTAGGGCTAAAGCCTCGATACCTTTAGGTTCGAGGTTGTTTACTTACTCCCCCTTAGTGTAAAGCCAACCACGTCTTCCCTTTTTATCGGGATAAGCCACTCGTTCCTTTTTATACTTGTTTAGGAGGCGGACAAGTTCTTGACGTAAATGAAAAACCCCGAATATTAACGGTATTCAGGGCTTTCATGTAAGGTGGTCGCGGTGCAACAACCTTAGTATTTTAAGTCAAACTACCGTTAATAGTTCAAGAGGTATTTCAAAGACACATTCGGCACAAAGATAAGGTATTTTTTAACACCGCAATGTGATTTATGAAATATTTTCAGGAAAATCCATATAAGGCTTAGACACAGCACCCTTGATTCTATTGACAGTCAAGTTAAAATAAGTTTTGTCTTTTTCCATGCCTATACAGTTTCTGCCTTCTTTATAACAAGCAACGGTAGTAGTTCCGGATCCCATACAGTTATCGAGTACGTTATCGCCAGGATTAGTGAAGGTCTTTATTAAGTATTGAAACATATCAACCGGCTTCTCCGTAGGATGCGTTCTGTTGTGGGGGTTAACACCATTCCATTTTTTCACCGTTTTAGGGTAACTCATGGATTTATCTTCAGGAATATACTGTACTTTTTTTATTCCATTTTGATGCGAATTTACACCTTTTGTTGATGTGAAATCGTAATTCATTCGTTGCGCTGAACTTGGGCTCATATCCCTCGGCTCCTTTATTGGATTATAGGTAGGCTGATGCCTATAAAAAACAAGAACCAATTCGTGATTCCGTAGAGGTTGCTTTTTTGCTAAAGCGAACCCGCTGGTCATGTTTTTGTGCCAAACAAATTCGTATTTAAACCAATCAAGGTTACTCATTATTAATTTTGCCGCAAAAGGATTTGTTGCCGTCAAAACAATAGCCCCGTTTTCCTTAATAATGCGCTTATACTGCGCCCATAAAGGCACTAATGGTATTATGGAATCCCACGAAAGCGCAGTTGAACCATAAGGAAGGTCACATAAAATTAAGTCAATGCTCTTATCTGGTATTCCAGGCATTAGCTCAAGGCAATCACCGTGCAGTAGTTATTCTTGGGGATTCGTTTAAAATCATAAAAATGGATTATTTTGCCTGCATTCTTTCCTTTGGAAAGCCCTGTAATTATATCCTGTAATACGGTAGAAGATGTCCTCTCTTAAAAGAGAACTATATGCTATACGCCTTGGTTGTCCGCCACTATAGAACCATACCCATCGAGTAACGTCATATCGGATGAGTGTACCTGCGTAAGCGCCTCCTATAAAACAGGCCTGGATTGATATGCTGTTTAATAAATGCAATTCTTTGTATACATAGGGCTTAAAAATCATAAGAAATGAATCTCGTTTTGAATATTATCACATCAGTATCGTTTTTCAGATACGCGAACACTGTGATTAATCAATTCCATTTTAGCCATATCCTCGGCTTTTGCATTACTTGTGGCTGGAATCAACTCATATTTAATATTATTTATTTTAGAAGCCAAGCGCCGGCAGTGTCTAGCATAAGGAGCGTAGTGTCCTGCATTTATAATCCATTTACCAGGCATTTGCTTAACCACGAGGAGATTTGTAGACTTAACGGTAACTGGAGATCCTGTTCTACTTAATTCCACGAGATGCTCTAATGCCGCCTGTAGCGCCATATATTCTGCGACATTAACAGTATGAGAAGGATCGGCCTTAATATATTTTGATGTTGAAAATTTCTGAATACCGTTTTCTATTATATAAGATGCGTATCCAATATGTCCTCCACTATTATGCGGGCCACAGACTCCGGAGAAGTAAATTTCAAGCATTCCTATGGTTAAAAGTGAATTGCAAAGATAACAAATATCCTGATAATTCCTCTAAATGGGGTATATGCGGATAGGAACTATTTTTTCGCTAATGGGATATATTGGTCAATAACGCGGTAATATACAAAACGATAGACCGCCCCAACTGCGTAAGGCCTGTTAAACATCCCGACAAACATTAGTTTTTTCGCACTGTCCACACCCATAATAGAATACAGCTTAGTTACGACAGGAATGCGCTTATAGATGCTCTCCATGAAGGTGTCCTTACCGCTTCTGTGGTAGATTTGATAATCCAAAATAGTTTCCCATGTAGTGTCGTTAAACTCCCGGCAACTCAATATAGGCGAGGAGATGTATCGGTGGTAGAAAACAGAATCGTGATCGTTTTGCTTCTGGGCTATAGCAAAAAGAGGGAGTAAAAGAAGGAGTAAATGAGGGAGTATTTTCATATTTTTAATTTAAACTCGTATTTCAGTCTGGCTTTCAAGGTCGCAATAGCTATACCTACCTCACTATATCCGGCACCTACATAATTAGCAAGTTTTTCATTCACATCAAGGAGTTCCTGTACGGTTGTAGCATTATCAACGGCTTTAGTGAGGGATTTAATGGCGTTATCTATTTCCTCCTGTTTAGCGCCATAACTTACCGCTGCATTGAAAAATAAAGTGAAAAAAAAACTGAGCGTAATATTTATTGGGAGAATCTCTGTCTCCCCGGAAATATATACCATGAATCCAATAAATGAAAGGGATACAATAAACGATATAAGCACCCGCCAGATAGTAGGTAGATGGCAGAACTCGTTAAATGTTTTCATTTGCTTTTTTTTACGATTACATTTTCGGTGTCGGATGTATCTTCATCGGATACAGGCACCACGTTTTTAAGCAGTGAATCATTACCGCATTTAACATCTATCTCCGTCCTGATGGCTTCCGTCTCAACGGGTACTGTTATTACTTTTTGATTGTCCACGTATTTTTCTTTATTGATTTCTCTAGATGATTTCTGTCTTTTACTATAGTGTCAATCGTTTCGTCTGTGAATTTATTAACGTTCACATTATTGTGGACTAATGCTATCAAGGAAAGAAACAGGATAGGCATCAGCAGTATTTTTTTCATCGGATGGTAGTTTTGGATATTCGCCAAAACTAACCACGCCTGCTATCATTCTTGTTACACTCCTAATGATATTTGTTATATACATCCAAGCACACAAATTAATATCAATGCCAAAATAAGTAAACCGGCAAATCTTTAGGACATCTGTGTAAATAATGGTACACCGCTTCGTTCTTCCATCCGAGTTTCTCATGGGGATACATAAAAAACACATGCGCAAGCTCACTAGCGAGTACACTTTTCAATTTGTCGCCATACGGGTTCTTGGTTGTTTTACCGTAGCAGTATTCCCCATTGGTTCTTCTTGAGAAATGCGTATTAACCCCACTCCGAGGAACACGCACGCCTTCTTTTGAGTAGAGTTCCTTAATCTTATCAAACAACTCATAATCCTGGCCGATAGTTAACACATCGTGGCAGGCGTTTTCATTTCCTACAACAGTTGGCAGTATCGTTAATTCTAATCCCATGTTTTAGCTATTTAATATCACCAGTCATTGAAGAAACGCTACCGCTTATTTTTCCACAGTCCACATCTCCCGACATCGTTGTAATGCTTCCGGTAACATCCCCGCAATCCACATCCCCACTTTGAGTTTGGATGGTTCCTGAATTTCCCGTCACTTTAATATCTCCTGCTGATGAGGATATGCTGCCAACATTACCCGTAACAGATAATATATTGCAGGCGTCAACGGATAATTTCTCAACGTTGCCGGATATTTCAACCGTAAGTGCGGTAGTTTGTTTTGTGACATCAACCCCATCAATTACCACCTTACCGTTAGTGATGATAATGCTTTTATTTCCGGTGAACGTCATTGTTTTATTGATTGTTACGGTTGCCATTTTATCTATTATTTATTTTGAATTTATCGTCAAATATATATCCAAGCACCTCTGATTCAATTAACATTTCCGCATTCGCCTGGATACATAGCGGAGCAAAACTCTTCCCTTCGGAATTACTAACCCACCATCCGAAACATCCGTTGAGCCATTCAATCGTAACTACTGACAAATCCAGTAGTTGAACTACGTGGCCCGCACATATCTCAATCCAACGATTATTCTTAAACCCTGTGAATTGAAGAACGTGAACTTTAGATGAATCAACAAACACCCAATCCTCCCCTATGTTCACGGTCATTATGTCTTCTGTATCTTCGTCTCCTTCTTCGTCCTTAAATTCCCTGTAAATCCTTCCTTCTTCTGAATCTAAGGTGTATTCAGGATGTGCTTTTTTAAGTGCTGAATTAAACTCGTCGTAGCCGAGACCAATATCTCCGCCGGAGTAAATACATACACCCTCAAGCATCATGCCGAGGTCAGGGATATAGGCGTTGAATTTAAGTTCTTGCTTCATGTATTGTAGATATCAATATTGTCGTGAATATCTTTAACGGCGACTTTTAACGCCTCTATTTCGGCTTCTACAGGCGAATATATTGGTGTTGTAAGTCCATTTGGCAATCCACCTGTTTTACTTTTCAATATACGGCAGCCAAAACATCCTTTCCAAGCGTAATAAGGTTGAAAATAAACCTGGTGTTTCTCCCAGAGCCAGTTTTTAATCTGATACCATAATGGGGCCGAGTAGTAGCCTTCCGGATTCTCAGTGTCGTTATAGTCCGTGAGGCTATCCATTCTTTCAAAAGCTTCATTTGGCTTCTTGGCGCCATCAAAATAACACATAAGGCACTCTTCGTGGAATCCAAGTTTTTTCAGCAATACAGATGTCTCCCTATCGGCAAAATCCTTAGTTTCCATTTTTTTCACTCAGGATTTTAACCGCTGTTTTAATAGCCTCTTTTCTTGCCTCCAGCGGAGATGGATATTGCTCCATTCCTATTTTTAAAAGCGGGATGTCCCACACATACAGGGATTGCGTAGCATTAAATATACGGACGTATACCCAGTATTTGTACTTATTCCAGAGCCACTGTTCAACCTGCTGCCATAACGGTGCCAGATAATATCCATCTTTCTGGGTACTCCCGGTTGATAGTTCAAATTGCCTTGGATGGTATTGGTCATCCTCAGCATAGAATAACCCTGGACAAGAAATATCTTCCAATCCAGAGTTAAATCCTAATTCTTTAAGCCTTTTGGCCGTTTCAAAATCTACACATTCTTCTTCATTCATGGCGTTTGTGAATTATAAGGGGTAATCCCAGACCTTCTCTCGTTTTCTCGAATCCATTGTTGTCCACTTTGTATTCGCCCAGTCGGTCTCGTTTCCCCCTTATGCCGTTAATTATCTGCTTTTGCGGCGTCTTCAAAGTTCATTACCACGCTCTTTACAGACATCGGCTGGTCAGAAATGTGGATAATAATACCGGCTGACGGGTAAATCTGATGATAGGTTCCTCTGGAATCCCACCAATAGACGTAACTCTTTATGGGCTGTTTCAACTCCGTTATCCACAAAACGGCTGGCGTTGTTGCATACAAATCCAACAATGGAAAATACGCCGATAATAAATGCAATACCGATGACGATAAAAAATGTTTTCATGTTTTAGTTGTTTAATATAAATATTCTGTCTTGAGCCACAATGTTCTCTTGCGGGACTTCCTTTAAAAATTTCTCCTCGCATAGATAATCAATAGCAGCCAATCCATCCCATGTAGACGTGGCTTCGTATATTAACTTGGCGGCGGATACGCACCCTGATTGTTTTATTAATGCGTTAGATTTTTCCTTGATTTTAATAACAAGGCTAACCCCGTCTTGAGTGAAGAGATTTTTCTTTTGTTCCTGATAGTTATACATGGTGGTTATTTGATGATGCAAAGATAAACACAAAAAGAATACAAAAATGAAGTTTTAGAAAAAGTTATCAACAATTAATAGGCGGCTCTTTCAGTAGATACCCTTCTTCTTCCAGTTCTTCTCTGGTTTCACGTTCTTTGAGTTCTTCTTCATAGTCGGCCCAGTATTGGGTGGAATAGGCGACTTCGTTATCATAATGCCTCTTACCGATATTAGCGTTTGCTGGTGTCATACGAGAGAGGTATTTATAAGGTGTTTTGCCCATCAATCCGATGGTCATTCCCGGCAGCCGCATATATACATCGTTAGGTGTAATCCTTATTTTGTCTCCGCAATAAATAACTAATGCGCAATCCGGAGATGCTGAAACACGTATAAACGTTTTTCCGAACATTGTGTCAACCTCAATCCTTGCTTTATCAGCTAAGAAGTACGAAGCATTGGATTCCGTTAAGTGAGGGATACTAAACCCATTTGTGTATCTGAATCCTTTTGGCAGATATTGATCCATGCAGCGGACACGGCTATTGTAATAAGCCGTATCCGATACACATCCATGCCTCTGGATGAATTGCTTAATCCGGTAGCAAATCAGGTGGATGTTTCCAGCGTTAACTTCTGTGAACTTTTTCATAGTGATATTTGAGTCGGAATTACTATTTGCACCTCCCCACAGGAAGGACATACGTGCCGGTATCCTTTTCCTTGCGGTATTACCATGTGAGATGGTGGATTATGTTCTCTGTCTTTACAGGACTTGTCTTTCGGTAAATCAAAGAATGATGATTCCTTTGGCCTTTGCTTTTCCATCATTTCGTCCAGTTTTTGCTGGAATTTACTCTTTTTGCGTTCCATGTGTTTATTTTGATTTGTGTTTATTTTGATTTTTTCTTTAATGACAATGCCAAGCATTTTTCAAAAGATGCCTGAGCGACCTTTTCAATTTCTATAAGGAGTTGTTCCCGCGTTTCTCCGTAAACGTAGTACACATAACAGTACCTTCATTTACGCTCCAGCCCCAAGACGTCTTCTTGTTTTCTTTGAATCTGAAATGCGAAGCCTTCGGAGCGTGTATTACGGCAAAGAACCCGAAGTTTATATATCGCCGACACTTTATCGGAGCAACTTACACTTTTTTGATTTTCTATCTTCTGATTTGTTTCCATTACTTTTTCTTTTTTTTGCTGAAACTATTTAAAACATCAACTTGCGTATTGTAATTAAAGTAATCAGCGTAATGGGTGTTCTTAGGAAATTTATGCGACACATATCCCTTAGAGTCGCATTCATTATGCAGTACATTAAAGCATACATCCCGGATATATACAGGGGATAGTAAATCCTTTGCGGTTGCAGTTATAGCCTTTAGGATATCACTCAGTAGTTTATCACCCTCTTTTGATTTCCATGATGGACACTTTTCTATTTTTTCGTATTCAGGACGAAGTTTTTTAAACTCATCGTATTTATGCTCAAAAAACTCCTTTCTTATTTCCCCTTCCTTTTCTTTCGGAACTAAAACATTAGGGCCTGCATAGGATGGGTAGGCAGAGAATAACCAAATATTAATTTCTTTTGACAAAAGTTTCGCAGTTGCCTTGGTCATTTTTTTATTGATGCCATTACCAACTGTCCAAGGACTCAACATGCCAAGCGCATTTGTGAATAGGGTTACATTATGTTTTTCTTTAGCCCACTTACGCATTCTGTTATGCCAAGCCTGAACCGCAACATGATTACCCCATACTATCTTTTGCAATGTGCCGGATGGATACATAACACCAAAATTATAGCCGCTTGCACACGGATATACCGATAGGTAAACATCCTTCATCGGGGTGGATAAATAATATTGACAGAGGTTTTTGTAGCTATCACCCGGCATCATAGGCGCACCGAAACGTCTAAATAAGTAGGTAAAAAGCAAGGCGAAGTCTATATTGCCGATTTTCTTGGTAATATAATCATTTATCATTATATTATCAAGATTTCCAGAGCCACTAATTTTGCAATTTTTTCTGAATTTACTTATGGATTGCGTTGTGAAGTTTTTCATAATAATTTTGTATTTGCAAAGTAAATAGGTAACAGTAAATTCATGTTCCTTGATGGAGAGTTACCGTCACTGATTATTCCCATTGCGTTGTATATCGTGGTTATTTTATCCGTATCGGCGCCAGATAGTCTTGGCAACTCCGATATTTCCTTTATGGATTTTTGGAGTAAATCTAAATCTTTGGCGTAATCATCCTTAACGCTTTTCTCATTGACGTTATAGAAAACGTACAGCCACATGCAGACAACTACTTTTTGAGCATGATGGGCTGGTTTAACGTAGTGTAAATACCCGTTTCCATGGCTGTAGCCAGTGATTTTTTCTCCAACTACTTTAGGATTTAACATATCCGGGTTTTCTTGGAGCAGATTCAGGAAGTTGACGTACTCAAACAAATGCTTGATAGGCGATAAATCCATACCCTTAAAAGCCTTGAGACATTTTTTCCATTCCTTATTCCTCGGGTATTTCATTTTGTATTCACCAAGCAGATAAATCAGGTTATCAAAACTTGGCGATAATTCTATTTGCTTAGTTTCCATTTCTCTTAATTTGACGACACAAAATTACTACAAAAATCAACAGGAAGATGAAGTTATTTGGAAAGTTATTAACAATTTACAAATATCAAATGAATTTACCTTAAAATCAGTTAATTACATTGCGCATTAAAATATAATGCTTACGGTGTTATTTTTTTTAGTATATTGCAAGCCTTGGGATGAATACAATCTTATTACATAGGATGAATTAATGGCAAAAGACTCAAAACCACCAATTTACATAGGGGGAAGCCACCAAAGTGGCAATGATATCACCGTACACGTCAAGACTGACGAAGGGAAGCATATAGAAACGGTAAAGGTGGAAGGTGGGGAGATGTATTTGTGCGATTCTGCGATGAGTACGGACACCGCGTACAAGTTTGAAGGCATGACAAACCTTGAAATGATACACGAAATGTTTAAAGACAATGAGTGTACGTTCGACCAAAAAATTTCACATCCAGGCGATTTTATAATCCGGAAGACGGCAGTGGCCGATAAAACAAAGTACAGCAGGTCGGGGACTTCACGCGAAATTGTTAACGCAATTCAATCGGATCACGGGGGGCGAACAACATCAGATGCTACAACTCTGGCCGAAGGAGGGGAGATAGTGAATTATAAAGTTTATTTCGTAAAGAGCGAAAACAGAACTTCATTAAATTCAGGCTTTGTAAAATATTCCGAAGCAAAGAAATTCGCCACAGAAAACGTTTCTGGTTACGACAGGGCTTTTGTCGCTAAAAAACACGGTGGCGGTTACACCCAAATAGGACACACCATATACCCTGAAGTAAAAATAAACCCAGAGGACGTAGCCGAAGAAAAAAACATTCACCAAGGCACCTTCGAAAAGATAAAAGCAGGCGAGATACAAACACCGGATGACTTAGCTGTTGCTTTAACGGTTGACCATGAGAAGGATAAATTAGCTAACGGTAAAATTAAGACTCTCTTTTTGCATGGGTATAGGGACGTAACCACACAACCGTTAGTTGAATACATGCGCGAGCATGGGTATAATGTTGTGGCCCCCGAGATTGATTACGATAAATCAGGAGTATGGAGTAGGATTATGCTTACACCTGGATTCAGGGAAGGATTGTCGGATTTAATAATTGGTCATTCTGCCGGCGCTTACCTCGGATATTATATCGGACAAGAGTTTAATATTCCTGTGTTAATGTTATCTCCAGCCTTTGATGAGGAATGGAAAGAAAAGATACAAGTAAGTTTAAAATCACAAAATAGACCATATAGCCCTGCCAATAAAATAGCCGTTATAGGTTCTAAAGATACCGACATTAGCGTATGGGTACCAGAGTTCTTGGAAGGCAAAGCCGAGATTCATACAGAAGACATGGGACACCAAGTTCCACTGCCTATATTTGAAAAGTATTTAGATATGGCTGTTAAGACTTTAGTAAAAAAAGAAGGAGCAGATAAATCCACTCCTTCTATAAATGTCCCGACCCCTCTATCAGAACCATCCTCTAATTACGGGGTAGTTGAGTTGACTAACGATGATGGTGAACAACTCAATAGCATCGGCAAAGATACGCAATTATCTAATACGGATGGTAATTTTGCAAAAGGCGGCTTCGTAAAACCAAAAGAAGCCACCCCCGAAGAACTTCGCACCCGTCTGAACAAGAAAATAAATGGCGCCACCACTCTTGCGAATAACATGCGCAGCCTTAAAATAAGTATTTCTAAGGATTTAAAGAGCGATAATGAGAAGGAAAGGCTTACCGCACTTATCGTGGCCCTGATGTTGAAATCTGGAGAGCGGATAGGTAACGACAATTCGGCAGCCGGGTACAACACAGAAGGTGAAAAGAATAAAGATGGTGGACACTACGGTATTAGCGGTTTTCGGAAGAAACATGTAAAAATTGTAGGCGATAAAGTTTACTTGGATTATACTGGCAAAAGCGGTGTTGACCATGAAAAAGAATTTACCGACCACGCTATAGCCAAGAACTTAAAATGGGCCATTAAAAACAGTCCTAAGAGAGATATTTTCGTTACCTCGAAAGGCTTTAAGATAAACGCTGCCAAGGTTAATAGATACTTATCTGAATTTCAAATTTCAGCAAAGGATATTCGCGGGCTTACGGCGAACAAATGGATACTGGACAAACTAAAATCATCCGATATTCCCAAGGAAGAAGCCGACCGTAAAAAGAAATTCCTTGAAGCCCTTAAATCCGTAGCTAAAAAAGTAGGACACGGAAGAGCAACACTTAAAACTCACTACCTACTACCAGAAATAGAAGAACAATATATAGAACACGGTAAAATAGCGGATATAAAGAAGTTTGAGGAAGGCGGATCGGTAACTTCTGATTCAACTACAGGATACTTAAATGCAGAACAAATAGCGTTAGTTAATACACCGGCATTCAAAAAGTGGAGTGATAACTGGAAGAATGTTATTAAGGATGACAAAGGCGAACCAAAGGTTCTATTTCACGGCACCACCCATAAGTTTTTCGTTTTCAATAGTAGTAGAGGTAATGTTCAAAATCATTTTGGATTAGGGTATTACTTTACAGATAGCCTTCTGGATGTTCAAACAAATTATTTGAAAGAATGTCCAGACTTAACTCAACGTATAAAGTTACTGGCTGAACGCTTTGAGCAAGATGAATCCATAGCACATGCCAAGGCTGTAAAGAAGGCAGAAAAGGAATTAAAAGGAAAAGACGAGGCTATATTGCGATGTTTTGTGAAGATGGCAAACCCTCTTGACTTAACCGAAAAAGGCACTACATATGATGCGCTTGAGGTTTACGATGAAGATAATGACGAATATAATGAGAATCCTGATAGCCTTGCGGTAAAACTCTACAATGCCATTATGGCCATGAGTGCCGAATATGATTTCAGGGGTATTGACGGGCAGAAGATATTCAACGAAATATCAGAAAAGATAGGAGAGTGGGACGGCACCCGTGCTGTTACTGTAGATTCCGCTTTCAGGGAATGCGAATCCAGTACTGACATTATTGATAATAACGGTGACTTGGCAAGCAATGAGTTTATACGCCGGGTTTATGAAGAGATGGGCTTCGATGGTATAGTTATGGATGCAGATAAAGCATTTGGACATAAACGCAAGTTCGGCCAAGCCATGCAAATGGATGAAGGCACAAAGCATTATATTGTTTTTAATTCAAACCAAATTAAACTCGCAGATGGAACAAACACCACGTTTGATGAAAGCAATCCAGATATAAGGTATAAGACAGGAGGTGCTATACATGAAAAATCAGACAACAAGTTAATTGAGTCGCCCGCATTTAAGAAATGGTTTAATGGAAGCCAAGTTGTGAATAGTGATGGTACCCCGAAGATAATGTATCATGGCACTCTTAATGATTTTAATGTTTTTGACGCAAAAAAGGTAGAATCAGGGTGGAGATACAAGAGCATATTTTTCATAAATGAAAATAAGGATAAAGCGGTAGAATTTGCCGGACTAATGCGGACGGATGGTGACAAAAGAAAATTAAGGATAATAGAATGCTTCGTAAGCGCTAATAATATTTTTGACATATACTCCAATAAAGAGCATCTGGATATTGTAAAGAAATATTTCCCTCAAATAAATAATGATAAGCAAGTTGATATATTACTGCGGGATAGCTGGGCGTTTCTTGAGAAAGAAGAATTTGTCAAGAAAAAACTCATCGGCAAATATGATGGCGTTTACGTTACCGAGTTCAGGGACGGAGTTTCAATACAAAGTCTTGGTGTTTTCAAAAGCAGCCAAATTAAACTCGCTGACGGAACTAATACTACCTTTGATGGAGATAACCCAGATATAAGATACGAGGAAGGAGGTGAAATTAACGATGACATTATTGAAGGAGAAGGGCAACCTACATTACCGTTAAAATTCGGGGATTCTATTCTTAATCAAGACTGGGATTTAATGGGGACGCCCAAAGACGAGTTATATGATTACGATTTGGATAACCATATTGATTTACGGACTAAAGATGATGTTCTTAAATATGCAGAATTGTATCAACCACACTATACGGTATCTGATATAGAAAAGTCTTTTGTGGATGCCGCTAAGACTCCATATTACAGGAATAATCCAGACAAGGAGGTTGAGGCGTATTTAGGTGATGACTACGACAGGTCTTTTTCTATCCAGCGCCATAAAAAAAGAGGCGGTGCATACGAATATCAGGTTACATACAATAAGCAGGCAACATCCGTTGGATTCTATCAAGCAAAGCCAAAGTCTGACTATTTGACCACTACCGATATAAATGAGGTAGTTAATTTTATTAATGCTATTGCTGATAAAACACGCGATGCCTATATTGCCAGCCACAAAGAAAATATTCAAGACCAATTAGATGTTGAAGATGCGGATGGAACCGGGGAGCATCATTCTGTATTTAAAAGATTGATTGCGGAAGGCAGGATAAGCGCTTCCGATGCAGCAACTATTATTGAATCAGCAGGACTTGAGGTTCCTAAAGATATATGGGACGTAAAGGTTAAGGAATTTTCAAAAGGCGGTAAAGTCAGGTTTGGTAGATATGATAAAAACAAATACGCTACAGGCGGGCAGATAGATTTTAAATCATCATATGATATAGTTGGCGGTATTATTCCTGGAAACCAAATCGCAAGAATCCATGAAGCAGGCTATGAATTTATAAAAGGCGACTTAAAAAAAGGCTCTGATGAATATTATGTTCTCGTAGGTAAAATAACAGGCGGTAAAGCACAACGTTTTTTAGGCCGCGGGATTACTATTCGAAAGATTGCTGATTTTGTAAAGCCAGAAGACGTCCATATAAGCGATTACGATTCCTTTAAATATCGCATATCGCAATATGCAAACGAGAGTTCTTCCGCCGAAGAGTTTGCCAAAAAAGTAAAAGACAACCTACGTGAATACATTCCTAAATACTTTCAAATAGTACGTAGAGATATTTTTAAAATACCGGATGCTGACTGGATTTCCTGGACGAGTAGCGGTAACTTTGATGAGATGGCTAAAGTTTCATGGGAGAATGCTTATCCTCTGTTAAAAACTATGGAGACAGGCGGAGAAATTTATTTGAACCCAGAGCAAGTATGGGGTAAATGGGATATTTATAATAGGCGAAGATTTTTAAGTGGATTAAACAAATGGGTCACTAAAACTCCCATGACTATTGTTTATGATATACCATTTCTTGAAACACACGATTATATTGAATTACCGGAATCGGCAAAACGAGTTCTAAGTGAATATGTAGAGCAGTTAAAAGGCCAAGAAGAATGCGGTGGCAGTCTTAAATATTCTGATGCCGACTATGAAGTGGCAAAAAAATATTTAAGCGGGTGGATTTCAGCGGAACCAAGTCAATCTGAGATTATTGAGTTTGCTAAATTAATACATAAAAGAAGATTTCTTAATTCGATTGATGATGGGCTAGGTAATGTAAATCAATTATTTTATCCATTACGGGCTTCATTGAATGGCCCAGAAATTAATAATTATGCTTCTAAATTAATAGAAGAATATAAAAAGAGGAACGGGATGAAGCGCCTTGAATCTGGCGGAGAAATAAACAATAATATGGATGCAACACCAATTCAGAAAATAAAGGAAGCCCAAGCGCAGGCCGAAGCCACTCAACTTTTCATTAAGAAAACAATAGAAGATGCCTGCACTATTCAGAATCCAGACGTGACGCATAATCCAGACGGTAAATCGTTTACTATCAGTTCTTCTAAAATAGGTACTCATAATTGGGAACCACGCTTCCATGATTACCGGGAACAGAAACAACATTTATTTGAGGCTATTAACGCAACCGACTTGGCTAATCTTGAAAATAGGCTGCGGGAGATATTTGCCACCCATAAATACAGGGACTTTAAGTTCAACCCAGACTTCCTGGCCGGCATCCAACATAAACTTTACGGAGACGAAGTAGTTCAAATGGAAAATACAACTGACCTTACCGTTGCAAAAGATATCCGTAAGCAAATAGGGGAAAAGGCTTTATTTATGCTCGGGGCCGATAACTTTGCGGGAGATGAAAAATCATTATCATTCCGTATTAAAGGAAGCAATAATGCTAACCTTATTAAAATCACACTCACCGGCGCAGATGATTATACTATGGAGTTTGGTAAGATATGGGGAGGACGTTATCGTATTGTAAATACAGTAAGAGGAGTTTATGCGGATATGTTAAATAAAACTATTGAAGAAAATACGGGGTTAAATACTGTGCTTTTTGCGAAGGGTGGCACTGTTTCTGATAAAGGTAAATTCGTACTTGAGTTAAGTAATAGTGTTTCAAGAAAAGACCAAGCAGGAGTTAAGGAGTATCTCTCAAATAGGCATCCAGACTTTATTTTTACTGGAGAAATGCAGCCGGGCAATCAAATGCGAATTTTCGCAAAAAGAAAGCAGGGGGATGCCGAAATAACAAAGGACGAAAAAGATAAGTTTTTCAACGATGTTAAGTTGACTGGCAGTACTGTTTATTCTGATGTTATTATGGGGTTTAACAAAGATCGCTCCCCTATCAGGCTATCTGAAATGGCTAAAGGAGGTGAAATTCCAGCCCGCGAACGTAAAAATGCGGATAACTGGAATAAATTAACTCAAGAAGAGAAAGACGCATACATGTATGTGAAAAGTTATTTTATACCGCCAGTTAAGCCATTCCTAAGCGATAAAATCATGGAAGTTTATTATGGTGGTTACAATAAACTTCACCCCGAGCGTATGCGTGGATTTGACGAAGGTGGTGAAATTGGCCGTTACGAAACAGAGGATTACGACTTTGCCTTACAATACTTGGCAGAACAATTCGTTGGCGCCCACATAACGGAAGAACCATCAGAACGGGAGATAGAAGGGTTGGCTAAAATACTCCATAAAATAAGAGAGGATATAGACCCGAATATGTCACCGAGCGATGCGATAGCCGAAGAGGCTGCATGGGATTATGTTGAGTTGCTTTTAAAAACCAGGGGCTACCGAGAGCATCTACCAAAATACAAGTACTTTGGAGTTTATAAAAACGCAAGGCTTATTTACGCCCAGCGGTTTTTACCGGCACAGATAAACTACCCAGAAGGCAACTATCTGGATAAAGTTTTAGCTTTTGCCGGTGTTCAGGAAGGCGAAGTTTTGGAGATAGATAAAAAACAATATGAGGATTTTAATGTGATAGCACCTGCACCAGAGCCGCTCGTTCTTGATAAATTAGTTGTTCCTCACCCAAAGAAACTTATGACTAAGAAAAGCGATGAGTTTACCGTAGTGCCTACAGATGACGGATGGCTTATAAGGCCAAAAACAGGAGAATTGGATGGCTTATCATTCTTTGTTACGGTTAAGAGTGATGGTGAAGTTGCTCTTAATAATGGTATCTTAGAAGGTGTAGGCGAAGAAGAAGAAAACAAAATCCTTGATGCCTACTCCAGGGTTAAGACTTTTATAGGAGCTATTACTATGGATGAAAAGACTATTGCCGACTTACAGGTTTTGGCTAAATACAAAAACTTCAATCCAGGTAAAGTTATATTCCGGAATGATGACATAATTATAGGCACCCACAAGGTAAATGCGGCTGATAATTCACCGTACGAAATGTGGAATGCGGTGACAAAAGAATTTATGGGGACTATCGGCGTGAATAACAATAGTTTAGATGAGCAATTATTTTATTACACGGTAATCGAAAATGTCAAGATAAATTCGTATCTTTGCCAAGCATTCGAAGCAATTCTAAACGACATTCCGGCGGCATTTCAAGGAATAGCCTTTAAAAAGTCAAAAGACGGTGATGAAGTTGCTGAATATTTCAAGAAAATGGCCGTCCCGGTTATAGAATACAATGATTACTATTTAATTAACAAATGAACGAACAGGAGATTAGAATCGAGCAGGCCGTTGAGACCATAAAGCAACTTATCCGGTACGACATCCCTATACTTATTTTAGGGGAATCATCCATAGGTAAGTCGTATACATTAAACTGGCTCTGCGATAGATACCGTATTAAGCGCCAGATGTTATTTATAGGTTCTGAGAAAGCTGAAAATATTGAAGGCATTCCAAATATCCGCAAGGAAGGGGAGAAGTTAACGTATTTCAAGCCGTATTGGTTCCCGAACATAGATAATATCAACGCCATTATTCAGAACGGCCGGGATTTATTCAATAAACTCGTTGACCCCGCCAATGGTTATGTAAAAGAAGGTGACTTTGGGTACACATTCCCTATTTTGGATGACATGCTAAATAGCCTATCCGACTTGAAGTGGGGCATTGTTGATACTAAGAAAGATGCACTCATAAGGATTAACACCAAATACAGCACCGATACATATCTAAATTCAGTGCCTTTTGTTTTTGAACGGTCTATAGCTACAAGGGAACAAAAAGATGGAGAGACATTAGTGCGCGACGACATTCGTGATATTTGTAGCTACCTGTCCACCCTGCTTGGGTACGGTAACTTCTGGCTCATCCTTGATGAAATAGATAAGGTTGAAGAAGGCGATACCGATAAATATGCTCCGCTTCTTCACATCGTTCGAGAAAGGTACCTTAAAGGATGGAACCTCGTTCAGATAAATGACAAGCGCGGGATTAACATAGCTGAAGATGTAAAAGACAACAGTTATGTCGGCATTAAAGAAATTATTGACCGTACTATTGACAACAAACAAAGTTTACTCGACACCCGGATTGTAGCTATCGCTAATGAAACAGGTAATATTACGGACGCCCTGTTCCGCCGGTTCGTTCAGTTGTTTATTAAAGATGTACTCATAAAAGACATTCCACCGCCAGTAGCTAATAAGTTACGGGCATGTATGGTGAAGAACGAAGTAACCGGAATGGTAGAATACACTCCAGACCAAGCAGAGGCATGGATGAGCAATACTAATCCAGGATTTATACATGAAATTAACCTGCAATGGGTGTTCGGCTTCCTACCAAGGATGATAAGTAAAAATGACATCCAAGGTAATTTCTTTATCCAAGATATTCTCCGTATCGTAAATGATGACGGTGTTATTAAAGGATTGAAGCCTGGAAGCGAGCAGTACAACGACAGGTTTAAGGATTTACTTATGAGTAGTTCCGCTATTTACCGTGTGCTTACATCAAACTTCCAATCGGATGATAGTGCTTTAGAGAGCAATATACTTGCCTGTTTAATACCGTTTTTAGAACCAGGTCACGTGGAAGCAGAAGATGAGTATGCAAGCAAGCGTAAAGCATTGGCAGAATATTTTGAATTACTTGCCGGATCCGAAAAGGATGTAGCTGTAGCTATTTTAAAATCACTGAAAGACCAAGCCCCAAATAAGAAGCCGAATGAATCAGATGTAAATAGTAATGTAGCCTCAATGCAAGCATGGGTTAAAAACTGCTATGACTATATCTACATCACTATGTATAGTAAAGATGGTGATTTTAAGCAATCTGGGTTAAATAAGATTCTGATACCTAAGATTCAGGCTCTTGTTTTATCTGAAATTTCAGCTAATCCAAATATCCCGCAGACTATCGTTATTGAGTTATTAAAACAAACCGGAGAGTTCTGGGCCAAGGTTAAGTCGGAGTTTAAAAACATGAAAGCCGATGTTTCTGCATTCAAGGAAGCGAGGGATCAGGTTTATGGTGCAAAAGACGAAGTGAAACCTGATTCGGCAGCGTTCAATCTTATAGGTAAATCCATGAGTGCCTGTCTCGCTGAAATAGCAGGACTTGTATCGCAGGATAAATTGAGTCTTATAAGAACATCCGTAGGTGATGAAGGAATGTATAATTTCATCAAAACTTATTGG
>Ga0302280_1001511_pt1 | contig 19063 bp, 8 predicted proteins | sample III_Fen_E1_1_FD_198771 | JGI IMG/M metagenome (GOLD analysis project Ga0302280, IMG submission 198771) | Peat permafrost microbial communities from Stordalen Mire near Abisko, Sweden - III_Fen_E1_1 | ecosystem: Environmental > Terrestrial > Soil > Wetlands > Permafrost | place: Sweden: Abisko... | reverse complement strand
GCTGATCAATGCAGGATTTGATCCAGCTCTTGTCCTGGAAGCTGCCGTCAAATCAGGTTACACGTTTCCTGGTATCGTGGGATATGTCCAGGCGATCAAAGATATTAAGTTGCGCAGAACGGTTAAAAGGATGATCTATAGCACGGATTGGTTTGAAAATGCAAAGAAAAATGCGGGAGTATTGAGAACAGCAGATCTAATTGAAAAAGGGATTTTGGAGCAAGGGTCATCAGCACAAGGAGAGATATATTTTCCTTCACTGGAAGAAAAAGGATTCCTTACAGGATTGGTAGCTGGATTAAAAGATGAATTAAGAAAAGCGACTTTAATTACCGCTCAGCTTTTGTCCGTATCCAATATATTTGAAGTTGGGGCAAGTCTTGCTCCTGCTTCACCGTCACAAGAGCCTCCAGGTCAAGTATTCCGCGCTCCTGAAGATCAGACCTACCATTTATCATTAACTAATTTCACGACTACCCCCGTAGAAAATACTGTAGCAGCTAATGTGTCTGGTTACGTGACTAATTTAGATGGCTCTTTATACCATAAGGCTGGTGAACCTTTGGCTTATATCGCTAACCCTGATGTGGACAGTGATATTGGGACGCATTCAACGAATTTAATAACTGCTATGAATCTTTATACTGACGAGCAAAGTGTTATTCCTCAACAAGGAACAACTACCTATCAACTAGCGAATGCACAAGAGGGTCTTTATACAACATTAGTAGATTTAGCTAAGGATTATCAGAAAAAAACAGCTGGGGTTGTGACAGTACCAGATGATGTTTCATTACCAGATTCTCAAAACATTTTGGTTAATAACGGAGATTTTGTTAATGTGAAAAGTGATTTGTTCAAATTTATGGATCACAATAGAGTGAGCGTTGTTATTAATCTTCCCTTTACAGTGAGTATCAATAAATTTGAAAATATTAAGATCAATGGGGAATCAATAGTGGCTGGCATTGAGAATGCTGAATGGAAAATTGATCCTTCAGGCAAATCATCCCAAGTGACCTTGATTTTAAATCTTACTCATCCTTTACCTGATGGTCATAACACACTAACAGCTGATATTATCCCTGCTCATCAAGATTATACAGATCTAACCAATGTTGTTGGTCAAGTTGAAGCTGTAAGTGCCGTAAGTTCTGTGAGAGAAATCCCAGTGATTTCGCCAGGCATTGGTGCGGCAAGATTATTGGTTTATCCAGGTCAAGTGGTCCAAACTAATCAGCCTATCATACAAATTATAAATCCTTATTACGATCAAGAATTGCAGTATATTTTAGCAGCTGCGAATGCTGTGAATCAAGAGATAGAAACTGCTAAAGATAAGAAAACCGGTTATTTGACAGTGTCTAGAATTGAATGGAATAGATTAAATAATCTGAGCGGAGCTTTAGAAAAAGAGCGGGTGAGGGTTCAGGGTATCATTGATCACCTTCAGATACATTCTCCCGGCAGCGGTCTTTTCAATGGTTTTAATTTTCAAAAAGGAGTCGTTACTAATGGGGAAAATATTTCTCTAGTTGGTGATGGGACAGCGTTTATTGGTGACATGAATATTTTTACCAACGCCCTTTTAGTGTCTACCAATTTTGCTATTAATACCAATGATCCGGTGGTTGTAAAAGTTGAACCAGGCGGGATCTGTTTTCCGGGGAAGGTGATAAATAAAGGAGTAATTTCTTCTGCCTCAAGAGATGTGACAGGATATCATGCCTTGCAAGTTATGGTATTTGATCCTTTTCACCAGAATATTTTTCAGACGAATAGGCCTGTTACAGTAATATTCCCCAAAAAAGGCCAAGAAGAGAAAATTGCCTCAACCGCATTGGCTGACGCAGAAAGTCGTGTCAATGTTACTGTGATTCCTAATAAACAATCCAGCCAATCAACAACTTCTTCAAATGCTCAACCAGCTTCTGTTGTCAATTTGAATATGGTCGCGGCGTTTTTGGATCAATTACCCAAGCCATCATCAGAGGCAGGGGCTACTAATCAGATGGATTTAAATAAGGTTGAGGTATTAGTGACTGGAAATCCAGATTTAGTTGCTGGAAATAACATTACTATCCAACAGAAAAAGGAAGAAGCCGATTTAGTTGATCAAAGAAAGATAAGTATCACGCCAGGCGTCTATTTGCAAGGCGGGCAATTAAAGTGGAGCGTTGCGGCGCAAGCATTTTTCAATGGGCTTTTGGCTGGTGTTCAAACGGGTAGCGCTATTAGTGCTGCAACGCCTTTCGTTGTGGAAATTTCCGGAGATATTATCAGGTTTTTTACTCATCGAGAAAGTTTGTCAACCAAAGATAAGAAATTGCAATTAAAGATGGTTAAGATATTCGTCTATGCGGCGCAAAAGAATCTTTATCATCAGGTTAATCAGGGGCAGAATTTGCTCATTGATGTCGGTTCAACTGAGGAAAAAATAGCACGATTGAATAAGCAGCTGGATTATTTAAGAAAGGCGCAATCAGAGATTAATGCCCGTGTATCCGCGCATTTAATACCAGCGACAGATGCTTTCCCTTTTGAGAGAAAAATCCAAGAGATTGCTAGTCAGATTACGCAATTGCAAATACAAAACAAACTGGCCCAGTTTAATTTTAACTTTTTTATAGGTCAATCTACCAATCCTCAACCAATTGCAACTTCATTACCATGGGGCGGAGCATATGGCAAGATTGATAAGACAGGTTTACTTGCGACATTATTTAGCACGAACAGCCAAAACCCTTCCATTTTGGGTATGCGAGCAACTGGTGAAGCTGTAGAGAAGGCTATAGAATTGCAGTCGTTAGATCAATGGTTTTCCGGCAATTTGACTGGGATGTTCCTTAATAACGGTATTGGTTATAGTCCTGTTTATAATACTTCTCCAAATCAAAATGTAGTCAATTCCTCACAGGTTAAACAAGGAGCAACAGTTGGACAACAAGAAGAGATTATAGTCTATGATTCTGGGAAAAACGACGAAAAAGCCATTGCTGAGCAAGAGCAGGAGAAGTTTAAGGTTGCCGAAAAAACAACCCATGATGAGCTTTTCACGACAGTGTCATCAATTGAAAGTACGATAAATATTTTAAGTCAAAGAATTTCAGATCTTGAGTTGGCCTATCAGAGTGCGACAAATAATTTGGATTTGATGATCCGTAATGTCAACGGTTCCTATACTCAGGCTGATATGAATGCCGCGATTGATAATGTGAATTATTTATCACAACAGGAGATTGATCTTAAGGCTCAATATCTAAAAGCTAAGGCTGTACTCAGGGAATTGCGTTTAATCGGCCCTGAAGCTTCGACTGAAAATAATCTTAATATAAATTTCCAGTTAGATTTCCAAAACTTTGTGGCCAATTCTGTTTCTGGAGGATTGGCAGAATTTTCGTCCTTCCCAATGGCCGTATACACAAACGCTTTTGCCTTCAATTTTCAGGCTGTAACAAACCATGCACCGCTTAATTTGAGTTATTCACTATCACCAGGCAATGCTTATTATTCCGTAGAGCCTGAGGATCGTGCCGAAGCATTGGCTTTAATGTCCGGCAATTCCTTAGAAAAATTAAAGTGGATTTTGATTCATGAACAAAACATCGAAAATGCTAGTAATTTTTTAAAGGTTTTCATCACTCAATTTTCAGGGAATGAAGAAGTTTATGTTAAAGCAGCCAGGGAAATTATCTTGAATTCACAAAATCCATCCACTGTTGGGGATCTTTTAAGATTAATGGGAGCGACAGAAGATCATGGCTTGCGGTTTTATCTACAAATTTACCAGGAAGCTCTGGCAGATAATAAACCCGATGTGGTAAATGCAAGCACAGCTCTTTTGAAAAATATTGCTTTAGTGTATCCTGAATATTTCACATCACTGACTCCAGAAAGCTTTGAAAATAACCCTGCTGGAGCATTTCCTTTAGTTTCATCTGTAAATGCGAACAGGATATTCTTTACCATCGCTTCAGAAGAAAAACTGCCTAAATCACTTTTTACGACTTTATTGTTAAGAAGTGGTATGTATACTTCTGAAAACCTGCATCAAATTTATGCCGCCTTAAGAGATTTTAATAAAAATCCTCAACTTCTAGCTTCTGATAAATTAAAGATTCAGGCGCTATTAGATGCTATCAAAAATGCGATCGTGAAAATAGATGCTGAAGGTCAAATCCCTGAAACGTATCGTTTAGGATTATATGATCATCTGGGTACTGGATTCTTAGATATTCAAAGCAGTCGCGTGGAAGCAGTCTATGCTAAAAATTTATCTCTTGCTGCTGCAGATCTTTTGAATGGTCCTGAATCATTTACTACTAATGGCTTGGCAGACCTTAATACAGATTTGTTAAAGAAAGCTGTTAATTATGCAACTAATGCCCTTGCTGGACCTGGGGATTGGAGCAAGCCTTTACTTCCTTCTGATTTGCCTATTTTTCTTAGGTCAGAAACTCAAGTTAACTCTTCTGCAATATTAATAGAGAACTATAAGTCGTCTTTGGGAACAGATGGAAGAATTTCTTTTATTGCAGAATTAAATAAATCTGATGTTAATGTTCTGATCTCCTTGCTTCAGCTTGAAGGCTTGCGTGAAGGTTCCGAGCCTTTGAATGACAAATTGTCATCTTTGAATCAAATATTCAATCTTTTGATGTCAACACCACAAGGACGGTTGGCTATTGCGGAATTATATTCTAATGCGCCTAGGCATCTTCAGGAATATATTGAAGCTCTTGATTGGTTAAAGACTATTTGGGGGGATGTTCAAATTACTAATGATGATCCCGGCAAAGCATCTAAACAGTATATTTGGCGTACCTTCCTTATTAAAATTTGGCAGAATACTCCTGAAAATAAACGTCAAGATTGGCCCCAATATGCAGCTTGGGCAACCGTCTCTGATGATCAATTGCATCATGATGCTAGCTATTTTCATTTTCCCGCGGATTGGGAGGGAATACGTAAAAGTGTAATGGATGTAAGGGCTTTTTTGTTGGCGGAAGGAGCTGCGAATGACTATTTTGTTACTACAGTGGAAACATTAATAGCACAAACATCTTTAGAAACACCAGATGTGACGATAAAGATCCCTGACTTTAAGCATGATGCTACAAATAATCTAAATCCAGATGTTTTTGAACAAGATTTCCAAACAGCGTTAAAGACTGCCCCCAAAGGGAAGCTTCGAAATTATCTTAATTATGTCAATGATTCCATGAAAGCTATTAAATTGAAATTTGATAAGGATGAGCAAGAAATTCCTTGGGTTCCTAAGCTTTATGTTTTGTTAGTATCATTAATTGTTGCCATGATCGCATTGCCTTATATTTATAGTTTATTGGATTGGATCAAAAGAATAATATTAAGAAAAGGAAAAAATAAACTCAGAATGATGCGTTATATAGAAGGAATATTAGTAAAGAATGCGAGTGAAATTAAAAGCGATGGCCCTGATACAGCTATGACAACAGATACTAAAAACCCTAGTAGCGTAAAAAGAATTGTATCTAATGTGGTGGCCGGAATTGGAGGTGTTGTTGGTGGCACTTTTGGTGCCTTTCTTGGTTTCGGTATTAATGGCGTTGTTGGTGGCGCTATTGGTGGCGCTGTTGGTGTCATGATTGGCACAGGTTTTGGTGCTATTGTTCGAAAATTTGTTCAAACTGTTAAAGATTTCGTTGGAGATGTTCAAAATGCTGTTATTGGTCCTAAGGGAAAATTCTTAACCTTTGATTTTGATAAGCCTGATAGGCTGTTTTCTAATGCTCAATTCCTGGAATGGTATGATATTGTGCAAAAGCTGTCTCGCCCGGATGTTACCGTAGCACAGATGAGGGATTATGCTAAGCGATTAGTTGAGATATCAAATAGTATTTTCGATGGGCATAATCCAGAATTTTCTATGCCTCCGAGCCTTGGTTTATTAGAACCCAGGGATGATTTTGCTAGTAATAATATTAGGTTTCAGAAAAATTTATTTTATTACATAAGAATTTCTATGTATACACAGTATCTTTTTGAAGAACAATTACGGCGAAAAATTGCTACCTCAAATTCCGCGGATCGGGAAGGCTTGGAAGAAAATATTGGAATTCTAAGACGTCATTTAGGTGCTGATGTTATTCCCTACTCGGAATTCTTATCTCGCGTAGCTCTTCTTCATTTAGGAAATGCTCGAAGATTTGCATCAGTTCATTCTCTAGAAGATCCAAAACCTTATTTTTGGAGTTGGAGCCTGCGCCGTGGCTTCCGTCGAAAATCTTGGTTTGAAGAATCGCGTACCTCAGTCCTATTTCAAAAAATGATTGAACAGTCCAATGAAAGGATTCTTGAGATACTCCCTGATCTTATCGCTTCGTGCGCTAATGATTTTAAGCTTTATTCCGGGCAAGTTCCCGAAGATTTATTTAATGCTACCAGACAACCTGGCAACCCGAATTATGGCAGAAACATATTAAAGGAATTAATAGAAGGACCTGACCCCATTCTTGAAAGAATACCTGAAAAGCCTGGGTATGTGCGTTATTTACCAGGTAAAAATTGGCCATCTAGACTAGCTGTCAAAGAATGGTATAGAATTGAAGCGATGTTACGTGATAAGCAAAGAATAATAGATGAAGCTAAGGCAAAGTTAAAAAAAATAAATGAAAAGGCTGTTGGGGCGGGAAATGCTCAAACATATAAATCGGCAACATGGCAGACATTTGGGCAATTTTTTAGGGAATTAAAGTATCGTTTTGAATTATATCTTCAGTATAGTTTAATTGTTGATGGCGTCTTGAATGGTGATCCAACTGTAATTATTAACCCAACAATGCTATTTTCTGATATCTGGCTTATATGGTCTTTATATGCTTATAGAGTTCCTAATGTAATTTCAATGAGCAGGGTTTGGGTTAAGGAACTTATCGCATTATTGCTTGGTCCTGATGGTTTTGAGAGTGATTTTGAAGAAATATTTAACCCATACCGTAGTGCAAGAGTAAATCTGTTCCCAAGCGGTGCCGCAGCTGCTGTTGATGATGACGCTTTATTGAGTGCTCAATCTAAAGAGAATGACCATGCGAGCTTTTCGTCAGCCTTGCCTATTGCTGTCGCAAGGAGAGGTGGTATTGATTTCTCAAGCATGCGTTCTCAGGAGAGAATTAGGAGAAGTGGGAGTGGTTCATTGTTGACATCTTTTAGAGGTTTTGAGTTCCATGTGATTCAATATCAGCCAAAAGTAAATCCTGTTAAATTATTTTTAGGTACTTCAGAGAATAATGCTGGGTCATGGTTTGCAGCAAGGGTAGGGGAATAATCGGTTTTTTTTATTTTTGTAAGGAATCTACTTTCTCTATAGAGATTGTATTATGAAAGAGGTGTTTAAAATGAATGCGCGTAAAGTATTTTCAATTATTGTAATCATCACCTTTGCTTTTACCTTTATTATTCCAACAAGAGACTCATTCGCCAGCATTGAAACTGTATTACCAGCACCTGGAACAATGCTCAATTTGAGTCCTGTTTATGTGCCTGTTTTGTTAAAGGGATTAAAAATTGACCAGAATAATCCGTTTAATTTTAGCTTTATTGTTGACACGGGTAATACCAAATTAAATATCAATGATGTCAACTTTAAGAATGAATCAAATAGATTAATTAAATATTTCCTAGCTTCTTTAACAATACCTGAAAATGACTTATGGGTCAATTTAAGTCCCTATGAAAAAGACCGGATGATTGCTAATAATCTCGGCCAGACTGAAATGGGTCATGAAATGCTGGCCCAGGACTACATCCTTAAGCAATTAACAGCTTCCTTAATATACCCTGAGCGATCATTAGGAAAATCTTTTTGGAATAAGGTTTATCAAAAAGCCCTGGAACTGTATAACACGACAGATATCCCGCTAAATACATTTAATAAGGTTTGGATCCTTGCGGATAGTGCTGATGTGGTTGAAAGTGATAACGCTGGGTTTATAATCGGCGCTCATTTAAAAGTGATGTTAGATGAAGATTATTTGGCTGCCAAAAAGCACTCCACCCCGTTGCTTTCGCCAACAGAGAATAGAGTGCGTTCCATACAATCGAATATTATCCGTGAGATCATTCTGCCTGAAATTGAAAATGAGGTTAATCATGGCAAGAATTTTGCACCCTTACGCCAAATCTATTACAGTATGATCCTGGCGAGTTGGTTTAAATTAGCCTTTAAGGACGCGGTCATTAATAAAATATACAGCAATCAATCAAAGGTGCGTATAGGCATTAATACGAATGATGCGTCAGAAAAAGAAAGAATTTATGAGCGTTACTTAAGGGCTTATAAAAAAGGGGTCTTCAATTATATTAAAGAAGATATTTCAGCGGCAAGTAATGAAACAATTCCCAGGAAATACTTTTCTGGCGGTGAGCTTGGAGGAATTAGGGAGAAAGATTTGCATAGGCATAAAAATGAAATTCCTAAAGGTGCCAATATTGCTGATGGTGATTTAGCAGTTCTTTCTATTGAAGCTAAACCGGCAGCAGCTTTGCCTTCTGATAGTGATTATCCCTATCGTGTTATTGTGCCAGATGAAGCAAAGGTGAAAAGTCGTCCAAACAATCAATTAGCTCAAGAGGCTGACGGTATAAGGCGTACAGGTCTTATTGTTTATAGTCCGGTAGAACTTAAAGGTGTAAAAAATCAAAAATGGGGACCAGTACGTCCGGATGGTGTCCCTCAATCAGTTGCTACGGTTGAAGGTGGAGGTGTCTTTGGTTTGAGCCTAGCCAATCATATGGCAACTGCGGGTCTTACTGTTGGATTGAATGAAAAAGGTTATTTTGGGCAATCATTTTCTGATTTATATCAACCACAGCCAGGACTGCGTACATTTTTTGACAGGATCATTGGGGCTCAGCCAGGGTATAGCCCTGATGATTTGGTGGCGGAATTTTACAGTGAATTGCCTAGGTATCGAAGAAATGCCATAAAAGCTCGTAACGTTATTAATGATGCAACAGGTCGAAAATTTGTTGGTATAGCTCCTGAGGCCAGCAGACTTGATAAAATTTATAGAAACACACCTGTCACAAGGGCAGAATTCTTTCAACATCTACTTGATGAAGCTTATGCTTTAAAAAGATCAAAAAATGCGGTAGCAACTGAGGAAGACGGTATCGTAAATAGAGAATTTGACCCAAAGGCAGGTCTTTGGCGTATTACAGATGAGCATGGCGGTTTTCAGTATTCAGAATATCATATTGATACCACAGGGATGCTTGGTGAAGGGCAATTTGAAAAAGTTCCTGACATTACAAGAAATTTTGCTGAAGCTAACAGCGGTAATTACACAAAAATTTTTCAGGTTAGTGACGCGGAGGAGATGCCTAAGGCTGTTTCATTGCTATCAAAGACTCCTCTCATCACTTCTTCTAATCTAAATCAACCTGCTTATGTTGAATACTTAAGGCTATTACCTCCAGGATCTCGTGTGGTTTTCGCGGGAGGTGGCTTAGCCTTGGCCAATGCCATTATTCACGCGCTCAATATAAATCCTAAATTAGTTATAATTAGTTTTTCAGAAAAAGAATTAGATATTCATCCATCTCAGATGAATGTACAAAATAGAATTCCTAGTTTAATTGATTCTCTTCAGGGTAATCCAGCTTTGCGGGAAAATATTTCTAAAGATCACCAAAAACATGGAACGCCTGTTACGGCCCTTGTTGGAAATCCAATAAAAGAAAAATCAAAGCCTTGGCCTAAAGCTTCACAAAGTTTTGAAGAAGGATTTATCTATCAAGTCCTAGGCAAAAAATTTGACAGCTTAGGCTTTGAGTTAAGACCTGTGGAGAAGTTTGGCCGTCATTATATTGAAGTTTTTGACAAAAGAGAGGGTGGCTCTACCTTTCTGGTTGAGTTAGAAGGTGGTTTAGTTTCAGCTATTGGATGGGATGAAAAGGCTTTGAGTCAGAGTATCTTAAAGAAATATGGCCCAGAAAATATTGAATTGGACGAAAATGGAATAGTTAAGCTTAGTCCTGATGGGTTTACGAGTGCTAAGAATCCACGTCTTATTTTAGCGGGTATTGTCGCGGCGGCGGCTTTTCGGGCTCCAATTACTACCTCAGCCCACTTTGCGCCAATCCTATCACGCTGGATAGTTGATCACATTCTTGGAATAAAGGCGCCTCGTCTTTCAGATGATGAGTTAGCTAGGAAGATCTCTAGAGATTATAAATTCTTAGCTAAATATGTGAAAAAATCTTCTAACGCGAAAGATTTATTAATTTTAAGTCAACAAAGGCCAGGTTTTAATTCCTTAAAAGTAAGGGAATTATTTTTTGAAGCTACAAGATTTATAACTCAACAAGTAGGAGGATCAGAAAAAGATCAAGAATGGTTGGAAGAAAGAGCGTCCAGAATGGTCTGGGATTCGGTTCAACCTGGATTTGATTTTGCTAGAATAAAATCTGAATACCAAGAGAATCCGGCATCTGCAGATTTTAATCCTAGAGAAATAATTAAGAGAATTAAACAAATTGATTTGTTGGGTATCACTGAAGGGAATCTTGATCAAATTGGTCAACCATATAGGGATCCTAACACAATTGTTGGATTGTATAATTCGATTCAAGAAATTACACAAAATCCTGCTGCCACTGAGCAGTTGCTTCATGCGGCCACTCAAAAAGGAGTAGGTCTTGAAAGAGCCTTATCAATTTATCATGTTTTTTTAAGTTATGGGTATCCTGTTGTTGTGTCAGCAACGCTAACAAGAGCGGCCATTGCTTATTTTCCTCAAACTACCGTAAATGCGACTCTAGAAAAAGTAAAAAGAACAAGACAAGCTAATTATCAAATATTTAATAGTTTTATTACAAATCTAAATGAAAGTAATAATACAACAGATGACTATTTTCGTCGTTTAACTCGCTTAAGTAAATTCTTTAATTTGGTTAAGCCCAAGGATTATCTTTTGGCGGAGAGGATATACACCCTCCTTGCTTATTATACGCAAGATAATGAGGTAGCTAATTTTTTTGATAATCTGGGATCTTTATCGAAATTAAATCAAATTGAGATTATTTATTATAATAAAAAGGCTGCTCAGGAGGATTTGAGGCCTCGTTTAGAGCAACGTTATCAAAGTCTTTTTAACCATATGCCGATTGGATTGCAGGAACAATATCGACAAGCGGATGACTTTTTGAGACAGGTACTAGAACTTCCTGATCGCGCAGCGTTTGGTATTGTTCCTGATCCCAATGGTGGTATTGAACTTAATGGCTTAAATCTTCACTTTAATATTGAACGCAGGCAATCTGGCTCAGTGATTAAATTTAATCAACAATTAATTGATCAGATCAGAATAGCAGGATATGATGGGATTAATTTTAAAATTGATTCAGTTTTTTATTTAACAACCACGGAATTACCTGAAATTTTAGGTGCGAATTATTGGGGATGAGCGCAAATGTACCTACAGATGTTTGTTTTAGTTTTAGCGGACTTATCCGTCGTGGTGGTGTGACTGGTCCCCATAAAGACGGATGGGGGATAGTTTTTTATGAAGGCAAAGGCTGCCGCACCTTTCTTGAGCCCAAGGCAGGGGCTTATTCTGAGATTGCCCGTTTAGTTCAAGAATATCCTATCAAAAGTAAGATCGTTGTGGCTCATATAAGGCGGGCTAATGTGGGGGTTGTTGCTCTTGAGAATACCCATCCTTTTACGAGGGAATTATGGGGAGAAAACTGGACTTTTGCTCATAATGGTCGTTTGATAGGGATCAAAAAGAGAAAATTGAACTATTATAGACCGATTGGGACAACGGACAGTGAATATGCTTTTTGCTGGGTGCTGGATTCTGTGCGTCGTCGTTTTCCCCTGAAGCCGTCAGGTAAGGTATTGATCCTTTTGATTAAGAAATTATTGACTGAGCTTAATGAGTTAGGCATCAGTAATGTGCTTTTAAGCGATGGTACAAGGCTTTATGCCTATTGTTCAACATCCTTAAGCTGGATCACGCGTAAAGCCCCATTTGGGAAGGCGACTTTGATTGATAAAGACCTTCAGGTTGATTTTCAGAAAGTGACATCTACAAAGGATGTGGTAACGGTCATTGCCACCAAACCTTTGACTGCGAATGAGCATTGGGAAGTAATCTCTCCGGGTGAATTGAAAGTCTTCCTTGACGGCCAATTGATTTAAATTCATTTCCCATTTTTGATGTTTTTTGCTATTCTAAAGGTTCACTATGCAAACAGAACGAATTAAACAACTCAATGCTAAGGCAAGTAGCCTAGAAGCCCTAGGGATAATTAAACTCGCTTTTGAGGAATTTCCGTCAAAAGTCGTTTTTGCCACGAGTTTAGGCGAAGAGGATCAGGTCATAACAGACATGATCGCAAAAATAGCTCCGGGTATAGTGGTATTTACTTTGGATACAGGGAGACTCTTTGCTGAAACGTATGAATTAATGGCCAAGAATCAAAAAAAATATGATAAGCTTAATTTCAAAATTTATTACCCTGACACCAAGCATGTGGAAGAGATGGTGCGCATCAAGGGCATCAATCTTTTTTATGAAAGTGTTGAAAATCGAAAGCTGTGTTGCCATGTACGCAAGGTGGAGCCCTTACAAAGGGCTTTATCTAAAGTTGATGCCTGGATGGTGGGGCTTCGACGTGATCAGGCAGTAACCCGTGCAACGCTTGAACCGGTCGAATGGGACGAAGCTAATCAAAAGATTAAATTCAATCCTCTTTATAATTGGTCTTTAGATCAGGTGAGGGATTATATTAAATCAAATCAGGTTGATATCAGTCCTTTGCATGCTAAAGGATTTGTTTCAATAGGATGCGCGCCTTGCACCCGCGCCATTCAACCAGGTGAGGATATTCGCGCTGGTCGTTGGTGGTGGGAGATGCCGGAACAAAAAGAATGTGGTTTGCACAATAATCCGAAGTGGAAGGGTAAAAAGTAATGAATAAGGCTATGGATAAATTAGATGCTTTGGAGTCTCAAAGCGTATATATTTTGCGTGAAGCTTATCGTGAATTCAAGTCTCTGGTGATGTTATGGTCTATTGGCAAGGATTCGACGGTATTATTATGGCTTGCGCGTAAGGCATTCTTTGGGCATGTGCCCATCCCATTAGTGCATATTGATACGAGCTACAAGCTTCCCGAAATGATTAAGTACCGTGATGAATTGGCCCTTAAATTCAAATTGAACATGATCGTCGGTCAAAATACCCAGGCTTTAAAAGAAAAACGTACTTTTCCAGATGGGGCCTTGGATCGCATTAGTTGTTGCAAGGCACTTAAAACTGACGCGTTGAAAAACACTTTAGCAGGTACTTGGCCAAGGCTTCGCCTAAATCATAAAACAGGTAAATATGAAGTGGATACGAACACAGAACCTTATATTGGGGTTATCGTGGGTGCCCGCGCGGATGAAGAGGGGTCACGTTCCAAAGAGCGCTATTTCTCTCCGCGTGACAGAAACAGCGACTGGGATGTTGGCGATCAGCCGCCGGAATTATGGAATCAATTCAAAACTGATTTTGCGCCGGGTACCCATATCCGTATTCATCCCTTGCTCGACTGGACGGAATTAAATATTTGGGAATATATCCAGCGTGAGAATATTCCTATCACAGATTTATATTTTGACAAGGGCACTGGCAAGCGTTATCGGTCGCTGGGTTGTTATCCTTGCACGACCCCTGTTGATTCAACAGCTAAGAATGTGGAAGATATTGTTAAAGAATTGAGAGAAGGTAAATTTAAGAATATTGCCGAACGTTCCGGCCGCGCCCAAGATAAAGAAGATGGTGGCGGCCTTGAGACTTTACGTAAAGAAGGTTACATGTGATGGAAAATCAACGTGAACAGATGAATGTGGTCATTGTAGGCCACGTGGATCATGGTAAAAGTACCTTGGTGGGTCGTTTACTAGCAGACACCGGGTCATTGCCGGATGGTAAGCTGGAAGCGGTCAAGGCTCAATGCAAGCGGAATGCCAAGCCGTTTGAATATGCATTCTTGTTAGACGCCCTCAAGGATGAGCAGGCTCAAGGGATCACCATTGATACCGCCCGTTCATTTTTTAAATCTTCCAAACGTGATTACATTATTATTGATGCGCCGGGTCATATTGAATTTTTAAAGAATATGATCTCTGGAGCTGCCCGTGCAGAAGCAGCTTTATTACTTATTGATGCCCACGAAGGCATTAAAGAAAATTCCAAGAGACACGGCTACATGATGCGTTTTTTAGGGATTAAGAATATTGCTGTTTGTGTTAATAAAATGGATTTGGTTAATTATGATCAGAAAGTATTCGATCAAATTAAAGCTGATTACACAAAATTCCTAACTGAAATCGATTTGCTCCCCAAAACCTTTATCCCCATTGCTGCTTTTCATGGGGACAATATGATTTCTACTTCTCCAAACATGCCTTGGTATAAGGGTGGATCTGTGTTGGATGTGCTTGATAGTTTTGAAAAAGCACCTTCCAAGGATCTTTTGCCTTTCCGTATGCCGGTACAGGATATTTATAAATTCACCGAAGAAGGTGATGAGCGTCGGATCGTGGCAGGAAGGGTTGAATGTGGCACCATTAAAGTAGGGGATAATATTATCTTTTTGCCGTCGGGCAAGAAAAATAGGATCAAATCCATTGAATATTTTAATGGCCCTGTGCGCACAGAAGCTTCAGCAGGCGATAGTATTGGTTTTACCTATGACACTCAAATTTATATCCGTCCTGGAGAAATCCTTTGTAAGGTTTCAGAGAAGCTTCCTAATGTGAGTAATAAGTTTAGAGCGAATATATTCTGGATGGGCAAACAACCTTTGATAAAAGGTAAAACATATAAATTAAAGATCGCGACCCAGCAAGTGCCTGTGATTGTATCTGATATTCTTCATGTCCTTAATGCCGCGGAACTGGCTTCCAGTCAGAAAGCACATGTGGATCGTCACGAGGTGGGGGAGATTATTTTTGAGACGCTTAAACCCATTGCTTTTGATATAGTTTCCGATATCGCCCAAACCGGGCGTTTTGTGTTAGTTGATAATTATGAGATTGCTGGTGGTGGGATTATTTTGGCGCCTGTTTTTGACAGTGATTCAAACCTAAATCAGCAAATTAAAAAACGTGATTATGGTTGGGAGCGCTCGCATATAACTCCATCATTACGTGCGCAAAAATATCAGCATAAATCCGCTTTCATCGTACTTGCAGGCAAAATTGATACAGGCAAGCAACGCATTGCTAAGGCCTTGGAAGAAGCTTTGTTTAATTTAGAAAAGAATGTTTATTTCTTAGGGATTTCCAATCGTTTAGTATTATCACAGGATTCAAAAGACAAGACTTTAGGGAAATACGATGCTCTCGTGCAGTTGGGAGAATTGGCTCATTTGATGACCGATGCCGGGCTTATATTGATCACGAGTATTACGGATATTGACCAGTATGAACTGGCTATGTTAAAGAAATTAAATAGCCCTAATCGCACCTTGGTTATTTCTGTGGGGGAGGATGATCGATTTTCCGCTGATAGCGTTGATTTAGCTCTTGTTGAGAATGAAGAATCAGCGGTCGCTGTTAAAAAGATCGTTGATCTTTTAGTTAAGGCTGTTGTTTTAGATCCTGAATATGAGATTTGATTTTTTTAATTTTTCTTTAATCTTCTTCTAATCATCCATTGTATATACTCGTATCATAATATTTTTAACATATTCCGTATCTACCATCAGGTCAAGAACGGATCACGAAGGAGAGTTTGTATGAATAAAGTTTTATTGTCTTTGGTTTTTAGTGGTTTTATTTTAACAGGAACATGTTTCGCTCAAGCCCCGGCTCCTGCTGAAGCTCCAGCTGCTGCCGCTGCTCCTGCAGCCGCCCCAGAAGCTCCGAAACCAGTTGTTCATCGTGAGCATAAAGCTGAGCATCATCCTGAACTTCGCAAAGCCATGCGTAAACTTCGTGGTGCTAAACAAGATTTAGAAAAAGCTACTCATGATTTTGATGGTCATAAAGCGAAAGCGATTGAAGCGATCGATACAGCCATTGAAGAAATAAAGGCTGCTATGGATTATGATAAGAAGTAATAATTATCAAAATTATTAATAATAAAAAACCCGTTAGAATATTTCTAGCGGGTTTTTTATTAATCTACGACGCAATCAGCGGATAGGGTTTTGATCATTAAATCAGCAGTAATGGGATTTTCTTTGAGATGTGAAATGATGGCTTGCAAGCCGATGCGCCGGTGAAAATACCCGACATCTTCTTGAGGCTTGGCATTGGCTTTCCAGTTTTTAAGCAGGGCATCAATGACTTGCGCCACCCGTTCACGAGGGATGGATTTAAGATAAATAGCGTTCCCATCTTCTGAAAGCATGGGTAAACCTTGATGGCGGCCATCCTCGCTTCCAAGCAGTTTTAATTGATAGCGGTTAAAGCCAGAACCAATTAATCCAAAAGTTTTGGTGGCGGGCCGGAAGCATTGGCGCTCACACCCAGTAATACCGATAGATTCTTGTAAATCACCCCAGCCCATGGATTCTAATTGATCAATTAATTCCGGTTCAAATTTTTCAGAATCAGTATAGGTTAGGCGGCACGTGTTTCGTCCCACACAAGCACCTGAAAGTCGACGGAGGGTGGAATAAGCTTTGCCGTTGCGTTCCCCATATCCAAATTTCTTAAGATCAGCTTCGAAAGCAGTCTTCATATTTTCTGGTAAATTAATGAATAAGGCGTCCTGGTTTGGGGTAATCATAAATTCAACGGGATAGGCATTCATTAAGTGTTTGCATAAGCTTTGAAGTTTGCCATTAGGGGAATTTTCAATGATACGGCCATTTTCAATATACATGCCGAAAGCCCAAAGGCCATTATTAGCTTGTTTGATCCAGCCGTGGTGCATGTGGCGAGGGCCTGGATCCAGATTGGGGTCTGGCAATTCTAATTTAACCCCAAGTATTTTTTCAACTTCAGCGCGATACCAGTCAATGCCCATCTTCTTGATCACAAATTTAAGACGTGCCCAGATACGATTTTCGCGATCTCCCCAATGTTGATGCACTTTAACAACTGCATCCATGGTTTTGAGAAGATCAGCCTTATTGACTTGAGCTAAAGGTTGTGCAAAACAGGCTAAGGAAGGCTTACCGTTACGTTCACCTTGTCCGCCACCGACAAAAATCTGATATTTAAAAATCTTATTATCTTTGATAACAGGAACAATGCCCATATCGTCACTTAAGACTTCAGCACAGTTATCAGGGGTTAAATTCCCATTCTCATCTTTATGTACGGTTGCAAAACCAATTTTAAATTTACGATTGAGTAAGTTTTTGCCATAGGCAAATGATTCGCCAGGCTTGCGAATTTTGGTTGGGTCAATTTGCCAAACAGAAATAAAAGGTTCGATGGGCAATTGGAAATAGGCGCCACATTTTTGTGCCAGGTCATTGGTGTTGATGATATCGGAAAAATGATCAACAGGGCAACCCATGACATTACGGGTATTGTCCCCACAGCCGTTTAGGGTGTTAAGGCCTGATTCTGCCAAGGTTTTTACGACGATAGGGACATCTTGCTTTTTGATCCAATGAAATTGAATATTCTGACGATTGGTCAAGCGAATGGATGGGATGCCATCAGGATCCTTGGTGTATTTTTGACTAATGGCTTCAACAACGTTGTATTGTTCACGGGTTAAAGGGCCGCCACCAGGGATGCTGATGCGCAGCATATAAATCCATTCTTTGTCTCCCGTGGCTTCTTTGTCACGATTGAATTCCAAATAAATACCATGGGATTTGGCCAAAGCTTCCGTTTCCCAGGCAATATCTTGGCGACTTAGATCAGCAAAATCTGGACGCACATTGCCAGCAATGGAACCAGCTGCAATCTTATTGAGCTCTTCCTTGGCGAATTTCTCAGGAGGTGTATTAAAGTTTGGGGAGCAAGGTTTGCGATTCATATTGAAGTATTATCTTATCCTAGCCCTAAGTAAAGTCAAAGGTATTTTTATGGAATCTGTCTGATTTTATGCTAGTATAAAATCCTATGAAAAAATTCTTATCTCATGCAGGTACCTATATCTTACGTGGTTTCTTAGCCATTATCCCCCTTTTGATGTGCACCATTGCGATATACCTCTTATATAGCTTTATTGATAAGCAGGTTATCAATTTTCTGGCGCATTTTTTCAATATTCGTCATATCCCTGGTTTAGGAATTATTTTGCTTTTGATCTGTTTGTATTTTATTGGTTTGATATTCAGTAATGTTTTAGGACGACAGATTTTCAAGTTCTTTGATAATATTACCGAACGGATACCTATTATTAAGGTCATTTACGGAGTAGGTAAACAAATTTCTGATACCCTTTCGATGACTGATCCGCAAAAACAGGCCTTTAAGAAAGCTGTTTTTGTGAATACATTTAATAATAATGGATGGATGTTGGGTTTTGTGACTGGTAGCATAAAAGACCTTAACGGTGAAGAATTGCTCAAAGTATTTGTGCCATCATCTCCACATCCATTGACAGGCATTGTTTTTATAGTCAAATCTTCTCAAATTTTAGAATGTGGATGGTCTGTCGAAGAAGCGCTCAAGATGGTTGTTTCAATTGGTATTATTTCCCCAGAAGAGATTCGAAAAACGTCATTATGAAAATATTGTCTTGGAATGTCAATGGCATTCGTGCCATGGAGAAAAAAGGGTTTTTCGAATGGCTTCAAAAAGAATCTCCTGATATTCTTTGTCTGCAGGAAACCAAGGCTCACCCGGAACAATTAACTGACAAGATCATGAAGCCAGAAGGGTATTTTTCCTATTGGTCAGCTGCTGAAAAAAGAGGTTATAGCGGTGTTGCCATATATACTAAAACTGAGCCTAAAACGGTGACTGAACTTTTGGGTGTTCCAGAGTTTGATACAGAAGGCCGCACCTTGATTGCTGATTATGGTGATTTTGTTTTGTTTAATATTTACTATCCTAACGGAGGGCAAGGCAATAAACGCGTGCCTTTTAAAATGAAATTTTATGACGTCT
>Ga0302280_1001509_pt1 | contig 19092 bp, 11 predicted proteins | sample III_Fen_E1_1_FD_198771 | JGI IMG/M metagenome (GOLD analysis project Ga0302280, IMG submission 198771) | Peat permafrost microbial communities from Stordalen Mire near Abisko, Sweden - III_Fen_E1_1 | ecosystem: Environmental > Terrestrial > Soil > Wetlands > Permafrost | place: Sweden: Abisko... | reverse complement strand
CCCAACCCCATAAAATTTTATTAAAAATATCAATGCATTCAATGAGATATTGTTTATAGATTATCACTCAGTTATTAATCCTTTTTCAATAGTGATTGCTTCAACTCTGGTCACTTATCCTTTCTTTTTCCTGTTAACCTTTTTCAGCTCTTGCAAATCGGCAATAGCCATCACTTTGATAGCTTGATCTTTCGTTGCCAAAATAAAATAGTGCTCCAAATAAAAACATAAACTGTCTATTTTTGCATTAATCCAATATAGTTGAGCTTACTCACCATTTTTGCTGATCTAATATTTTTCGTCAGTCAGCTTGTCTAAGTGCATCACCACAAGTGCATCATCACGTTGAGAATAAATAACCACGCGGAAATCGTGATAATTTATATTGAAGTAATCGATGGGATTCTGTAGGAAAACCTCAGTAGTTAAGCATAAATCAATCTTAATTTATTACACATTGATCTTCATCTTAAAAACTGTAAATTTGGCTCCCTTAAAATTAATTACCGTTAATTAATTACTTTTTTTGGGAGATTTAAATAAAATTCTGCCCTGTTGGTATTTCAACTGAATTTGTGTTTGCATAGATACATCTTTGTATCTTACGAATAGATCAAGTGCCAAGTTCTTGGTATGGGAAGCTAATAACAACATTTAATTCCAATATCTGTTCTCATGTATCCTTTCCAATCTCTTTTCTCTCAATCCCCTTACTCCTTTAATTTACTTTTCTGCCAAATTGCTAATAATAATTAAACTGGTTTTTGTTTGAACCAACAACACAGTTGCATTCTCCATCTCCTTGACAAAATGACAAACGAACTGTATTTTTTCTTCTTTGAGTTAGTACTTCATCATTGTTTCAATTTCTTTTGCGATGGAAGGATACTAAAAAGAGATATTGATTATTTACTATCCAATATCAATTAATTTCATGAGTCTATCCTAAAATACATCATAAATCTGAATTTTGTTGCACTCAGTCACTAATCCTAATACTCCAAGCTCTGTTGTGTGACAAACAGCTTTTTTTATTTTATATTTTTTACTAAATTTCCAATATTCACTCAACTGATGACTTCCCTCATCAAGTGGAGTGAAAGATCGTACGGCTGAATCTTTCAATAAAGCAAAAATATTTCTTGGATCACTTTCTGAATAGAAGAAGTTTTGAATGGAAGAAGTCAGAAATTTAATAGTGTACAGATATTTTACGGTGAGATTTGGGCTTTTCATCCAAATTGTAAGATTATGATCAGTCGAGATGATATATAAACGGTTATTATGTTCATATATATAATATATTTCTTTGTAATGTTTTCCATCTGTCCACACTTCATATTCGTTGAGCTCTTACTCTTGATAAGAATATGGCTTAATCACAAGATTTGTTCCTTCTTTAATATGATCTGCTGATATAGTTATGATTTCTCCCAATTTCCCTGTGAGAATGATACGATTTGGTGATAATAGCTTTATTGTTAAAGATGCCTTTTGATTTAATTTGAGTTTTTCTGAAAATTTCTTCGGGTAGTATATGCTGACATCGATTTTTTATATATTAATAGCTATTTCTTCTATCTTTCTTTTAAATTCAAGAGGAAATTCTTCATTAAATCTGAACTAAAAAATGATAATTGTATAGGATTCTTTGTTCCTTGTCAAAAAAGCAAAAAAGTGTTTTTATTATTGTTTGATATGATCCACAGAGAATATGGTGTCATTGGCAGAAACCTAAACTAACTTCTATAATTTGGTGAAATCATGATTATACACCAAAATTGTTCCGCGAGTAAAGACAATACAATGATGATCGTCTATGGAATATATAGATTTGACTCCACTAAGTTTATGCTTGACTTCAAGTTTTTGCAGCCCTTAATTTTCTTAATTAATTGAATATTTGATTAAGTTACCTTCCCTACTACAAACGATAGCAAATTCATCCTGTTTATGCAAAAAAAGATGAATGTATTCAATAGATTAAAATGTCTATATGCTCACTATCTTGATGATTTGCAAAGTCGCTTTATCTGCAATTGCCAGGTATGGTTGGTTAATTCCTACAAAAAGATCTTTGGCATTCGATGTGATTGTATTTATTTTTATATCCTTGTGATTTAGATTGTATTCGAGAGCTACTTGTCTGAAACACAGCTAACGCTTGACTTATTTTTAAGCTAGGCTGTACTCGTAAAGAATGTAATTGGAACAATAAAAGAGAATGTCTTCGCTGAAGTGAAGGCATTGAGGCTTGTACCAATTTGGTGAATATGTATATATCATTTTTATAATAGGTTTGGAGTCTTTAACAACTCACATCATCAATAAATAAGGCAAATCTTATCAAGTATAAAAACGTAGACAATCATTTCTATAAATATCTAATATTTCTCTTATGTCTAAATTGGGACATGTCCATTTCTTGAGATTTCCTTGAATCAGATGGATTATCCTAAATTTGCCTAGCCAATTTCCTAAGTTCTCTTATCTTAAGTTAATTAATTTTAAGTTCCTTTTCCTTCTCTCTAAGTATCAGTAATTTTTTCTCTTCTTCTGTCCTTTTGGTCATCAATTAGAGATCAATAGTTTTAATTTTGTCCTGCCATACTTTTTCCCCTTCCCGTCTCTGGATCTCAAGCGATTTGATTTCAGATTATAAATTTTGGATCATATCATCAGTTATCATATTCTCACTAGGCTTTTTATTCTTAGATTTTTATTTGTTTAATGCTAACTTTTGCTCTAACTCCTTAATTTTTTAATGACGGCTCACATAAGTATCATGAGTCTTCATCAATATTCTTTAGCCAACAGAAATCTTTTCTAGTAACACCTTAGAATCTTTTCGCAAGTGGCCGCACTAATTCATGACTGCCTTCATCTTTTAACCATATTATTCTTCATTTCTAACCACTTTTAAAGCTTTTGATTGGAGTTTTTGAATATTGAGGTGACCTTACTTTTCATCCTACAAAATCTTTAAATCTGATTTTAACGTTTTAATTTAGTCCTCTTTTGACTGGATAGTTTAATTATTGTAGACGCATTCCAACTGACGTTTTGCAATAAAAATGTTATTCTTGACCTATTCAATTGCGATTTGCTGCTTTTGAAGCTACATTCTCCTCTCTCGAATGAGTTAGTCCTCCTCATCAATTTTAGCTAAACCTATTCCAAACGTTTTCTTTTTAGATTTATCCTTTAGGAGAATTTCATCTAATTGTTTGGCTAATTCATAAATTTGGGTTTTAAGCTTAATGTTTTGCTCAATCAGCCTTTCTTTTTGATTTTGTTTGGGTATAAGTTTTGACAGTTTGTATTCTGGCTCGTCATCTTCTTCTTATTCTTATCTATATTCAGCCGGTTTAGATTAAAAACCCTGCGACTGCAAGAACTAGTTTTTGTCATTGGTTGTTATGCCTTCCTCTTCGTCCATGTTGACCTGCAATCTGCGATCCGTCACTTCTACAGTGAACTACTAGTTGTTCATTAAGCTTGCAATTATATTAAACACAATATCAAGAAAGCAATACAGTCATTAAAATTATTTTGCTGGCAAAGTAATTGAGGTCAGCTCATCAATAGATTTGCTATTCAAGTAAATAGGAGTAAAATGAGCAAATATTTGAATTCATGCATAAAATATTGCAAAATTTACGTTACATTATCAATCAGTTTAATTAACACTTCAAAATTTTGTCTTTGTTGATTGGGCTGCCTTTTTTATCATTTATTACAAAGTTTGTAGTCTGTTTTCTATTTTACTCCCTTGATTTGCTGGCTTAGTTAATTTTTTTACTCCTCCCTTCTTTTATTTTAAATTTTTTAGATAACTGTCTATTTTTTCGATGTGTTCGTCTGAACTATCTTCACTTTGGTCTCCTTCAGTAAACACTTGAGAATCTAAAATAACTGTATTTTTTTGAGGTTCAACTCTCTATTTGCTTTTACTCCTGCTTCTCTCATTCCTCCTAGGTGTCTTCTTTTGGCTATTGTTAATTGCAGTGCTCTGCCGATAAGGAGACGCTTTTCCGTTATTCATCTTTCTCATTCTGGATGATTATGTATCCGAATCGTAAACTGATGATTTTTGATGATTTGATATTCTTTTTGAGTTATAGCTGTTATTGTTGACCCCATATATTTTTTTAGTCAGTTGGGTAGTTTTGCCCTTAGTTAAACTTTTGCCACTTTTATTGCTACACCCACTCTTACCACTTTTAATGCTCATCTCCTTTTAACCACTTTCCGCATCTGGTGAATATTCTCTTCTTCGATTCGTCTCACTCTATTTATATCGCGACTGTTTATTTGCAGCCATCATCTTTTCTAACTATCTTTGAAGAGTCGTAATTTTCATTTAGCTTTTTTTTTCTTTTTACTTGGCATATTGCAATTCTTCGGCAAGTTAGCTCATCTGTTTGATTAATTCCTACAATTTTTATTCATATTCCACCTCCCTACGGCTCTTCTTCTCTTTTTTCTTTAATAACTACTCTTTCTACTCAAGTATTTTTTGAAGTTGTTACATCCCTTATTTGCGTTATTTACATTTTTTCTCACTTTAGCTGCAGTTTCTATCCAATTCTTCAATTTTAGCCTTTAGTGTGATAATCAGATTATTCTTTTATCCGATTTCTGTCTGTAATTATTATATTTTTGGTTGCTGAAATGTATTGCTTTCCATTTTGATATTGCTCTTCAGTTTAGCTTTTAATGACTCATTCTCATATTTTAATAGAGAAACCTCTCTTGCTAAACTTCCTTCATCATGTCCTTCCTTTAATAACTGAATTTATTGGCCCATCCGACGAACAGTCATTTTCAATCGATATACTGAAGGCTACGCTTGATATCCAAGAGGAAGAGGAAACTGCATTTTTTAAAATTAGCTGACATAGCTTAAAATTAAAAATCTTTTTGACGCTTGTTCTGGTGTTATACTTCTTTGTTGCGTTCCTGGTTTTCCAAATCGATTGTTTAACTATCTATAAGTGAGAATTTCAGCATTTAGTGAGTCGTTCGAACGAGAAAGAGCTGTCAATAACATACGGACAAAAACAGGATATTTTTTGGGATTTTTAGCTTTTGATGTAAGATCTTCAATGACAGAATTAGTGAAATTTGAATGCCAAAGTTCTCCCGAATATTTATCTTCTCCTTCGATTGATATTAATTCTGCGTCTACTGTAATGTGAAGAAGATAGGTAGTCTTGATAATTGATAAATTACATCATTCTGTGGCCATTATATAACCTTTTCCCATTCCAGTTCGTTATTCATTTTTGAATTTAATTATTATAAATCAAAATGAGAATAAAGCTAAAAGATAACTTTCAATATCAAGATATAAACTCATTGTATTTATTTATCTAATTTCATATCTTTTTCAGCGAATTTACAATACCTTATATGTTGTTAATTTTAGGATGCTTATAGTTTTTGCATGATACTTTCAGCATAAATCTTATCTATATTTAATTAACTTAATAAAAGTATTCCATCAACAATGAATGACCTCTACCCTTTTGTGGAATAAGTCCTAAAGAACTACTCAGAAGAAGCTGTGCTGCGACTTATAAGTGAAGTATCCTCCAACCCTGGAGAGAACACCACAACTTTTGAGTGTCCAGTCAACTATGAATACATCTTGAAAAGATTTATTGGTGCTTGCTTGTCACGGGAGCCCACAGTAAAATTTAATGCTTATTTTGTACTAACTCTAGTGGTGAAAAACATAACGACTATAAATATTGAGAATCTCTATAAGTTCATTCACTCTCAAACTAACTATAAGAAGCACTGCTAAGGAAAATTTATTTAAATACAAGCTTATATCATTGGAAAAATCCTCATAGTGAAAGCTCTTTCCTCTTTATTTCTTGGCCATTTATAAACTATTAGTCATTTGGTTGATATCTCATCAGAGTTTCCTGAATTTGAGGAGCAAATTATTTAATTGATTTTTCAATTGGTCAAGGATAAAAAATCAAGATCCCTATTTAGAAAATTGTCACCAACAACTAAAAGCGGATTTTTGCTATTCAGTATTTTGGAGTCCAAATTGACTAAAGGCTAATTATTAATTACCAATGAAGTTATTGATGATGCCTTGTCTTAACTTGTTGCTTTTTATCCAAAAAAATCTATCCTACTTTCTTATTTGGGTCCTCTACTATCAATCTACATTTAGTCTCCCGCTTAGTTTTTGCAAGTCAGAATGGATAAGGCATTAGGTAGTGAAGAATAAGAGCTAAATGTTAAAAAATTATATTTCATTCTGCAACTAATTGAAAGTCACCTCAGTGACATTGAAATAACCAACTAAAATCTGTAGAAAACAATTAATGTCAAATTACTGAGTGGTTGGCTATTCCAGCTGAAAGTCAAAAATAAGCATATCAGAAAATTAGCTGAAGGGATCATTATACATTTCCAAGCATCTTAATCCCTTGCTTTTGCTGTCTTGAAAGAAATTCACGACAAGGAATTGAACCTCGACAATATTAACAGCAAACATCCTCTGTTCTCTCTTTATGAGAATGTTGAACCTCATGCTTATGCAAAATATTTATTGGACATTTGCGATAAGCAGAAAACTTCTGCTGAACTGCAATAAAAAGACGAGTCTGAGAATAAAGTTGTGTATTTTAATGAACTGTAGTTTTTTGTTGTGTTGAGGCATAAAGAATTAACGATCGAATAAATTGCAAGCACCATAACTCTTTTTATCAGTAGATATCAAGCAAATAAAGAAGAAAGCCATCTAACAGCTCTGACTACTATTTTAAATGCAATTCTAAAGCAAAAAACTAAGAAAAGTTAGGCATTTAAACCCAGACTTTCGCTGATATTGTCAAAACTCGATTTTAACGCATTTGAGTTAGGATAAACAGCCTTGGAAATTAAAAAAGCAATCAAAGACATCCGAACTAAAGTAAAAGACGCAAAATAATAAAAAAATGAATTTGTAATTCGTTTTTTGAACTTTTTGGTTTCCTTTGGATTTTATACTTTGATTTATCCAGAAGAAATTTAAATTTTCGCAGAATTGTTAATCATAGAAAAGGATTTGCAAACTAACATTCTCTTCAAGTAGGATGGTCAACAGCCCACCAAAAAGCGAAAAGTGAGCAAAGAATAAGATCGAAAAAAGCCAGTCCATGTTCTAGTTGATATCTTCATCAGCTTGCTAACCAAATCACCTCATTTCCTTCGAATCTCAATCAATAACCTCTTTGAATAGCTGATAGCATATCTTGATGGCTAAGATCTCAGCCATTTGCTCTAAGTTGTGACGAAACCAGACCACGAATATATTGAAGATACTCAAATTGATTGATCAAATAAAATCTTCACTTTTTAATTAAGTTATAAATTATTAATGGACACTACTACAAACTAAAACGTTCGTACAAGAGTGGAAAAGATATAGACATATTTTAAGATTGTTGACGAGGAAATCACTTCTAACTTAAAGCTTTTTGATGATATCAAACTGTAAAATAGACAGGCATATGAGAGTATTCATCGAAATTTAGATGATTTGAGACTCATATATGAAGGAGATCTGACCAAATATTAAGAGACCGTTGATAAATCTATCAACTATAATGAAGCAATGTTTCAGAGAGTCGAAAAGGACGCCCATTATCTCAGTGATGATCAAGATAATTTGCGAAAAAAGATGCTAATATTATAAAAACGTGTGGAAGACATGGAATCGCAGATTGGAACCATGAACTTCGCGTGATAGTGTATATCAATTATATCAATCTATTGGAGGTTAATATTAAAAACATTCAAAACATGAAGGAAATCTATCGGCTAGACTCGAGAAACAGTGTTTGAAGAATGGAATTGGCCACCTCAACCAGGATTTCAGTTTATTCGTCATCAATAAATAACATCTTTTATTCACTTTATTCCAGCTAAATTAGTAATACCATACATCGTTTGCCAACATGCGAGAAAGACGGTCATCTCGAATACTTTCGATGTAGGTTTGAGTAACATTAGGATTGTCTTTAAAATTGCAATCTTCTTTATCGACCATAAAGCCGCAAACATATGCTCCACATTCAACTGTTTTTTGAGCACATTTTAATATGATATTCTAAATATTTAAAGAATTACATTTTTTGTGGCATTGTCTCGAGGATGAAAAAATTTAGCTGTTTTTTTCCATGAAAAAGGTTACCCCCAAACCCCAAAAGGTCGTTCTTTATCCAAAGTTTCGTTCAAAGCGTCGAATATGGATTTGTTGTGAATATGAATTGCATTTTTCAAAAACATTTTTCTCTTCTTCTATTTCTCCTCATCTTCATAATATTTTTAAAAGTCCAATGTCTGCAGAAAGGTCTTTTAAAATTGTTAAAAAAGACTGATATCCATTATGAAAACAGTTTATTAGGATTCTTCCTCTGGGGATTCTTCATCATATACGTGCATATATTTTAGAATGTCAAGGGCTGTTGGGCCAAGTGGTTTATCAATATTGACATGAACTTCATCGAGATAAGTAGGTTGTCCTGCATAAACTAAGAAGTACCTTTAATAAAGGAAATCAATTGGAAGAGATAATCTTTTATTGCTGTAGAATTTGTCTTAAACCCTTTTTGCTTCTTAGATTGATCCTTCATCTTTTTGGTGAAAGCAAAAATTTTGTGCATTAGAGGAGAATCAATTGAATACTCTTCAGTCAGTTCAATACAGAGATCAAGGAAAATGAATTCGTATATATCTTCCTTATCTTATTGCGTAAGTTTGTAAATTTACTAGATGGATTGATCCTTTTTTTATGATTTGTTATTTGCCAATTCTTCAAGTTCTTCCTATGTATATGAATCCTAACACTCAATCTAACAGACTATTTTCTGCAGATTGAGGCCACAGGATGTTTCAGTAACGGAAGTTGTTTATGGAAGATTGGGTTTATCCAAGCTAGTCGCTTGAAACAATGCTTTGTTTTAGGAATTTTAATGAAATTGTGATTATTATTTATTGACTTGTTAGCCTTTATTTTCATTGTCATACGGTTTTTCATTATAAACTTAAATTATTTATGGCTTTTTTGTGCATGAGTTCAGCAAATTCTCCTCATTATATTCTTGAGATGAATCTTCACTCTCAATAAATTAATTTGGAGCATTACTATACACCTAAGGCTGCAGCACTGATGATTTCTGTTCTTGATTTTTCTCCTTTAACTTAGTGACTCTTCCTTGCTAGAGTTCTTACTGCTTTTCTTTCTTTTTATCCTTCTTATGCTTGGAGTGACTATTACTTAAATATTTATCACTCAAACAGCGCATCATCTCCCTTTTTTTCGTACTTGATTCACTCTTTCCCACTCCATCTTCTCCTTAAAGCAAATTTTTGGCCAAATTAAACCCTTTCCACAATTGATTTCGTGTATGTACCACTTCTTTAATCTGACTATTCATCCATTTCAATATTTTTTATTTCTCTATTTATACTTCATCTTAATTGCTGAGATCTTATAAACGCAATAACTCGCTGTCTCTTTTTTGAATGAGATAGGAATATCTTTCTCTCAATGCCCGATCCAGCATTTCCAGATTTAATATATTTTCAGTACTGTCCTCTGAACTAATAGAAGAGTGCAATTCATTGACGATCTCCTTTGTCACTTTATTCTCCGCATTTTATATATGTTTGATTTATTAATCAGCTTATTCTTAATTGTTTGGTTCCCCAATCAACTATTTTATTCGCTGCATTATTGCAATGGTTTTTTATTAAGAATTTAATTTCTTATTGAGTTCCTGACTCCCAATCATTTGAATTATCTCATTCAGCTTGCATATTTCATTCTATTGTGTTTTTATATCATCGCTTTCACAGGGTAAAACACTCGAAATTTAAAATTTTGGTTCGGATCCATCTGAGTATTATATATAATCTTGATGGAGAGGTTAGAGCTCTATCTTTTACTTTTATTATCTTCTTTATGCTTTATGATTTTTAGAAGGAATTTGATCCATTTAGGCCAATTATTGACTATAGATCTAATGCGAAAAATGCTCACTATTTTTTAGCATTTACAAGTACTTATTAATAATATTTTGAGTTGTTGGCACGGTTTTGACGTCATCATCATCATCATCATCATCCTTTTACAATTATTGGATCAATCGAACTTTTCGTATATTTTTTAGACTTCCTGAAGTCTTTTTACTCCATGCTAGAGATTCAAACTTTCGTATTTAATGTATTTCATCGATGGATTATTCAGTTGGTATTACATATGAATGCATTTGATCGATTTTATCAAGCTGCTAAGTACTATTAAACACTGACGTTGTGTTTGAATATAAGCTGGCCATTTTGGCTGTTATTGGCAAAGTGTAAGAAATATTTTTAAAGTCGTTGCCATATCTACTAAACTATCTTTCTCTTTGCGTGGATTTATACTTGCGCTCTATATTTATTTCTTGATTCTTAACTCCGTTTTTAAGCAACCTAGCAGAGTTAGCATTGGTTGGCAATTTATTGGCCTTATTGTTCGATTTTCCGTTTGACTTTTCCTTCTGTTTGAGGGTTGCCTCTAGTATGTGCTTAATTTCCTTCTTGACTTGTTTCAATTAACCGTCATAATTTGATTTGGTTTTTTTCTTTTTTAAAATAAGAGGACTGTCTTTACTGCTCTTCTTACCCGCTGTGTATCTTTTGGAGTGGATGTATTCTTTCATTTAACTGCTGCTGTTTTTCGATCTAAACTAATTAATGAAATTCATGTTAATGGTCACCTTCCCTTTATCTCGAACATTCTCGATCTGAACTGCATGAGCTTCTCTTTCTGATTTTTCACTGGACTCTAACTCTTCGAAGTTCATAGATTTTCCTTTTTTATGATGGATCCTCTTGGCAACAACCATATTGTGACTGATTTCTCTTTGATTGTCGACATTCTACAATTATTCAATTAAAACAACTTTGCGAACTTGTGCTTTGGAATGAAATTATGACTATGGGCACAATTTACTGTAATTAGTGATTCTTTTGGCCTTACTTATTTCCTCCTAGTACTTCCTTTCAGTGGCTCTTTCCGAATTCTAATCTACTCTAATTGCAAGGATAAGTACAAATTCCTCTCGCGGTTAGGATATTTAATGGTTTTAGTCTCCTCTTGAGGTAGGAGAATAGGATTCATCGATTAAATATAATAACCATAAACACATGTAACTGACTCATCCCCAAACCTATTTATATATTTTAATCTTCATCAGAATTATTTTTTTAACAGTCATCTTATTCTGAAGGATTTAATCACCATTTTAAATTATTTTATTGGAATTAACTCGTAATAATATCTAACATGTCAAAGAAAGCTGTCTCAGCTGCTAAAGCCCCCGAGCCTGTTAAAAAGGCTGCTTTTGATATCAAGGCCTATGCTAGGGGAGGAGTCACTGAAGAGGAAGTTGCTGTCTGCAAACAAGCCTTTGATCTCTTCGATAACGATCAAGGAGGATCAGTTGATATCAGTGGTATCTTTTCAACCATTTAGAGCTTAAAGCAGCCATGACCTCTTTGGGATTTGAATCCAAAAACGGAGCCATTTTCCAGATGCTTGCCGATTTGGACGCAGACGGCAGTGGAGCCATTGACTTTGGAGAATGGGTTGATCTCATGACCAAGAAGGCTACTGACAAGGATACTCGAAAGAACATTAGCAAGATTTTCGCTCTTTACGACGACGAAAGAACAGGCTTCATTTCCATCAAAAACCTTCGCAGAGTTTCTCAAGAACTCGGAGAGAACATTTCCGAATAGGAATTACAGGAACTGATCACAAGAGCCGATACAGATCACGACGGATTGGTATCAGAGGAGGAGTTCTACACAATTGTGACCCGCGCAATTAAAGAATGATGATTATTCGCCTATCCATAATTTAAATTGGCCATTTCAAGGGAATTGATTGAGTAATAACAATAAAACAATACAATATCCAACAACTCAAATAAGTTGGCATTCCTTTGAACAGTGGGTTTAGATGTCCTACTGATGCTTACCTTACGAGATACTTCGCAACTCTATTTTTTAGAGGATTGCTGCTCCTTCTAGGGAAAGGTAGTAGTTACTATCATGACAGTAGGCCATTTTGAGAAGCAGATGAAACAAGTAATCATTGACTTTTATGTCGGTTTGTTCGTTATTGAACTCTTATATTTGCAAAATGACTCTATTTTATGTGAGAGGAACTTACATCTCTTTCCAGATTTTAAATTATCCTTGAAGTTTAAGCCAAACCTGGAAATGGAAAGAGCTTTAATTCCATTGAAACGTGTATCTATATCCAGTTGTATGATTCTACGTGCTCTACTCTCTATTTTATAGTACCATTTGTCTCCCCCTTTTCAATGCTCCTAGTTCTATTCTCAAAGTTGTTTGTCGACCAATGTTGCTTATGGGAATTTTAATTGAATAGTTATTTTCTTGTTTTTAAAGAATGTTGGGCGCCTCCTCGCGTTTATCGTCTACAATGAACCAACTTTGCCCCTATTGGTAAAAAAAATGTAAGTTAATCGGTGCTGCAAACAAGTCCTCGCGAATGTATGCAGAGTAGCCTTCCAATATTTTTTTATTTTAAATTTAAGCTTAAAGCTATGCTGCCCTAATTTCCATGACGGATGCCAACTTGAACGTACTCCTAAGAGGTGATGATTCTTGTAGTTGTAAATTAGTAGCATTAAGATGTTCTTCCTCTGCTATTGAGCTGTCATAATATTCACTTTTTTCCATATAACGATATATTAAGTTAACAAACTGGTTGAATATATTATTAAAGGAGGAGCTAAGGTTAGAATGATTTTTAACTGATCACAAGAACACGGAAAAGATTGAATCTTTGATTATCTAAATAAATAATAGAATAGAATACACGATCGCCCTTTGGATGTAAAATAAAAATAATATAGAGATGGAGTTGACTCTTGAGGGGTAAAAATTATGCTTCAGTTTATCTTTGCCATTGATTATTAACACATATTTTTTCAAATTTAATTTTGATTTGGTATGTTATATTTAATCTATAGCCGCAGATAATTCAAAATGCATCACTATAAAGGACAACTTAGAAGATAACCTCAAGATTATACACCCACCAAAAGTTCATGGGAAAAAGAGAGAGAATATCCTCCGCCGCCCAAGAATGACAGTAGATGTGAAAATAAATACTAATCTAAACCACAGGAAAAATATGATGCCAGATACGAGGGTAAGTATGATACTAAATACGATAAAAGTGAGATATCCTATTATCAATCTCAATCTCAAGGATCTAGAGTAGTCTACGAGTACGATAGATCGGAAAGGCCTTCTACTCGATCACAAGTTATTTTAACAGATTAACGATTTGTTTTTGACGAACTTATGCCAATCAGGATCAAATCTTATGAGAGGGAATAGTATTAGTCAGTTTTAAGAGTGCAGGTTCAGGCAAAAAATGAAAAAGCGCAGTCAATGCTATCAATTTACCTCACTGATGATTCAAATCCGTACTTTCCTTATGATATAGTAAATTTTTATGGACGTTTAACATTAAAGAAGCAGACTTCATGAATTTGAAGAGCGAGCAAAAGTTAAAAGTAAGTTATGCTGGTTTTCCTTAAATGCTATAAAATTGTCTGCGAGAATGTCAAGGGAAGGAATAAAACAGTGGAGGGGAGCGAGCCAACCATCTCCTGTTATGTAATATTCAAACTATTAAGAAATACGTAAAGGAGGAGAAGGCACTCTTTTCATCCTTTAGTCCAACAGATACAAATAATCTGTGCATCTATTTTTGCATTTTAAGTTGGCCAACGATGAGCAAATCAAAGATCATCTCTCAAATAAACTGATTGAGGTCCAGGACCAAAACTAGCAAAGACGCATGACCATCGTCAAATTATAGAATGCCCTTTCAGACCGACGGCATGAGATTGAAATAAAGGACATCGAACTGAAATAGCTCCGTAACTAGAAATAGAAAATAATTGATCAAATGAAGATGGAGTAACAGAAAAAAATAAATGATTTGGAAACCAAATATATTGCAGAGTTAACGAAACTTAAAAAGGAGCACTAGTATCAAATGAAGTAACTTAAACAAAAAGAAGAAAGCTTAACTTAGACTTTGAAAATCCATACCAATGATATGACCAATAAACTTACAGACTCAAGGGAGAAGATTGCTCACTTAGAGTCTAATGAGAGGGAAAATAAGATTAAAATTGCCAGACTGGAACAGGACATGAATAAATATTTAAAGTAGGCTGACCAACTGAAGGCCGAAAACAGAGAGTTATCGTAGAAACGATTCCAAAACTAAAAAACTATTACTGAGCTTTCATGCAAAATAGACTCCCTTAAAAGTGAACTTGAAGATAAAAAGACCATTATCGTTTCGACTGTACAGCTCAAATAGACAAACAATAGCCAAATATCAGCACTTTAACAGCAAACTTCCTAACAGAAAAAACAAATCATAAAGCTGTAGACTAAGATCACAGAACTAGAAGGAGATGCATCGCGTTTAGGTAGTAATAATGGATAACTGACTGAAAAGATACAAAGACAAAAATAAAAGTTGCAGTAACGTGCGGAGATCATAAAAGAACAAGAAAAAGAGATAAAGTAACTTAAACGGGCAGAAACAACTCTCAATCGATAAAATTAGGATCTTAAAATAAGAAACACAGACAAGGAAGCCAGGATGAAAAGTATTCAAGAACAGCTTTAACTTTGTCAAAAGAAATTGCAGGATGAGGCCGCAATGGTAGTGTACTTACAAAAAAGTTTAAATTAAAGGCCAGCATTGAGAACACCGAGCTATCTAAACAACTCATATCAATCATCCATTCCTTACTCAGGCTTAAATCGTGAACTGCCTTCACAGCTGTCCAATACTTCCAATGTTACAGCAACAAACAGAGTGGCTTTAAGTGCCAACACTATAAACAGAGATAGAGATGAAAGAACATAAAAATATGAACCAAACATTAAACGCTATGAAGATAGATCCAAATCACCCTTACCAAAAAGATTAGCCCAGCAAAAAGAGCCATAAGATGATGAAGTCAATAGTGAAAGACCAGCAGCATTTTAACAGCCTCGGCCCGTTAAATTTAAAATGTCGCAGCCTCCGAAATAATCGTATAAATGATAGTGTGTTTTTATGTCGCAAGCGATCATAATTTTTACTTGATAAATTAAATGCATGTAAGATTATCGATCCATGAATATGGTTCACTCGAATTTTTTAAGATACTCAGCCTCCTAAATAATCATAGAAATAGTAATTCGGTTTTATGTAATAAAACGATATAACAATTTTCTTAATCAATGAATCGCATGGCATTTAAGAACTACCAATCCATGAATATGGTTCATCGAACTAAAGATGGTAACGAACTATGGCTAGGGGACTATTATGCAGCAACTAACACTAGTCTTTTGACACAACACAACATACGTTCAGGTATATTCTGAAGCATTTAGTCCTTACTTCTGCAGCAATGCTCGGTGTATCCTACCCAAAAGATCTGAATATCAATCATAAAACAATAAATGCCTTCGACATCCCTAGTTATCGAATGACACCACACTACGACGAAGCATTTCGATTTATTGACGACGCTCTTAAAAAAGGAAATGTTTTAGTACACTGCGCCGCGGGAATATCAAGAGTATCATCAAGCTTATTAAGTCAACAACCTTTGTGCTAGTCTATTTGATGCGAGGGGAGGATATGAATTTTAAGCATGCAATGGACTACGTTCGAAATAAAAGATCGATTATATGCCCAAATTATGGTTTTCAGAATGAACTCAAAAGATATGAGTTGACCTTAAAGAAGACGCCTAAGAAAGACAAAGAGGAAAAAGAAGATAGCTTTGCAAATTCAAACTATTCTGCCTTTTCATAAAAAAAGGCAGTTTTTAACTTCCTTAATTAAGACAAAAAACGCTTTAACAAAGGCGAGGACAAATTTCTCTCAACAGTTGGAGGTAGAAGATCGATAGCGCAATAAAACGAGTCAGTAAATTTGAAAGGTAAAGGCATAGATTATAACGGATACCTTCGTGGTAAATCAATGAATTACACAAAAAAGCTAAACAATACCTTTTCTCCTGGCAACAAGGAGAGTATCAGCAAGCTGGCCAACCAATTCTTGACATTCAAGCTATAAACTCCAAAAATAGTGACAATAAAAAAATGATTTATTAACTATCTTCCCTTTTTAAATACAGGTATATAATAATAATTCAATGAGGAGAAAAGCTTTTAAATTGAGTATCATTCTATCATAATCAAGGGTAGTTTCCTTTGGGAGGAGCCAAGGTCAACTCCACCTGCATTGGAACTTACTTCGAAACGTACTTTGTCGTAGGAGATTCTCAAAATAATATAAGACTGTATTCATTTGAAAATGACGAAGCCATCTAAGTAAAATGTTAGTCATTTCAGGTTTACTCCAATCCAACCAACAATGGCGTGCAAACCGAAGTGACAGCGGTTGCTTTCAGTTGCACAGAAAAATAAATATTTTCAGGCACCAACAGAGGCATTATTAATCTTTGGGACACGGAAACCGCAAAGTGTAAGTCTGTTAATAGTTAGCAAATACTCCTTTGCGTGGCCATTCGACAGCTGTCAATTGTTTTGGCATTTTCCCGTAATAACCAACTCGAATAGCAAGTGGCAGTTACGATACGATGATTAAGATATGGGATATTCGAGAAAAAAATTGTACGAATACTCTGAAGGGACACAGTAAACCTATAAATTCGATTGCAATAAGCCCTGATGGCAATATGCTACTCAGTGGTTCCGAGGATAACACTGCTCGTTTGTGGTAGATGAGGATGTCCTAAAAACCCATCTATATTGCCAATGAGCACAATGGCCCCATCATTAAGGTCAAATTTAATCCTTAAGATTGTATGTTTGCAACCTGCAGTATGGACAAAACAGCAAAATATTTTAGGTGCTAAGAAAAATGTTACGGATATGCAAGTTCTACAGAAATGATAGCTACACCTGTAACATCAATCGGCTTTAAAGAAGACGGAAAAATACTATTTACTGCAGCAAATGATGTCTTGAAGAGTTGGAACATGTATAAGAGCGGAATGCTCGTCTAAACTTTTGATGCCAGTTGGAAAGGAGTTCAAGACATTTCGATGATTAAAGGTGCCTTGATGGGTGTTGCATTTTCTGCTGGAACTTTGAGTTTGTGGGGCTGCGATGTTACACGTAAGCTTAAAAATAATTCCCAAATGGAGTAGGGCTCATCATTAGTTCTACCAAAAATTGCAAAAAATCCAAACAGAGTGGACCTATAAAATTAAATTAAATAGTTGCAAAATCTGGTGGGAAAAGCGACCTAAAACGTAAATAACATTGAGTAAAGGCCAGTACGAGACAATGACAAGATAAATGAATAACTCTAGAAAAGAAGAAATGAGATGGAAAGAAAAAAGTAATAATAGCAGAAACGATTGAAATAGTTGCAAGAGGAGCGTGAAAAATAAAAATAAAGGATGCGGGAAGAAAGGATATCACGAGAAAAAGAGGAAAAATAAAGAAAAGAACAATAACGCCTTAGAAAAATAGAGGAAAATAGACTCCTCGAAGAAAAATTATACCAATAACGGAAAGAGAGGGAAAGATTTATGCAGGAAAAAGTCAAACAAACTCTAGAGGAAAATTAAAATTAACATATGGAGAATACTCTACAACCAGACATACTCGAAAATTCATCACTAATGAATCTTTCAGCCTTTGTTACTGATGGAGCTCAAAAATAAAAACTTAAACAGTTTGAATTAATTGCAGATCTGATGAAAGAAACCAGTAAGTATTAATCTGTTCTGAAAGATAGGAGCAGTTCAGTCAAACCCATTATAAACTTCTGGAAGCAAGGACGGATAGGAACGGCTTTGGAAGTGCTCTCTAAGTATTTATTCAAATATGATAGGTCAAAAAATCCGCCAGTGCTTAACGATTGCATTAGCAGCATTCTGTCTTACCCGAAATTTAAAAGTGCAATTACTCCTGAAGTTGCAATTTCACTGTCCACTTGTCTCAGAGAGCTGGTGGTCAGTAGTAAGCATGCTACGTATTTGATGGGAGCTATAACTAATATCAACTCCATTGTACTTCTTTTCAAGTATAGTATTGTATATTTAGAGATTAACTTATTAAAATAAAAACATTTAGTCCCATGACTCGGGTCGATCTTAGCAGAGAGGAAAGAATAGCCAAATGCGATAAGCTCATTGATGAGTTTTTGACTATCTTTAAACTATAACGGCTCAAAAAATACTACGAAAGAAAGCGAGCTGGTCAAAATGATGAACTGCATCAAGCAGCTTACGACCTTTACAAAAACCTAGAATAAGTATTGATAAAGATAATGCCAAAGAAATAACCAGAATTAGCATGATGATTAATTGACAAGTAATATGTCATATCTAACATACATCAATCTTCATCAATCTTCAAGGTCAGGAAGTGTAAAACAGTAGCGGCTACCTTCTATCAATGCTCCGACCGCAGCTACATACCCACCCTTCTTCAATTCGGCTGAATTAAATGCTTATTAGAGTGGCTAATCGTTGACTCCAAAACTAAGCCGCCCTAATTTTGGCTCGAATTTTACCTTGATAACGTCTCCTGGTCCATATCCCTTCTTAAAATCGACTCCATCTTTATTGGAACCGTTTCTTATTTTCCCTGTCGAGTAATATGCATACCCATCTTTGATGTCTGAAAATGCTCGTTTGACATTGGGTATTTCCGATTGTTTGATAATTCCTATTTTGAAGTAGGTTCCCTTCAGAATTTTGATTTCCCAGTAGTAGACTCCATTTCTATCCATAACAAGATCAGAATAGTTATTCTTATAAACCCCGACTGAAGTTTTAACAGCCACGGTGCCCCACTTATCATCCTGAAAACATAGGTACTTGTTGCGATTCTTAGTTTACCAGTTGAGGTAAATAAAATTGGGCTGCATCGCCATATGATACCAAGAACTATATTTTATAATATCACCCCATACGAAAATGTATATAT
>Ga0302280_1001507_pt1:10000-12500 | contig 19113 bp, 7 predicted proteins | sample III_Fen_E1_1_FD_198771 | JGI IMG/M metagenome (GOLD analysis project Ga0302280, IMG submission 198771) | Peat permafrost microbial communities from Stordalen Mire near Abisko, Sweden - III_Fen_E1_1 | ecosystem: Environmental > Terrestrial > Soil > Wetlands > Permafrost | place... | reverse complement strand
TGAACAGCAGATCAGGAAGAGGTATTTGGTTAACGGATCGTAAAATCCACGCAGCTGCAATACATCAAAGCATAACTGGAAGACGAGCTCCCTGCTATGCCGATTGTTTGCGCTACATCCTATTGCCAGCCTTTAGTTTTTTTCCTAGAGTCGAGCATTAAAAAATAAATTTTTCAAAACCGAGCTCTTCAGTGGAAGTTCCGCTTGAATAGATCACATCACGTCGTGAAACGGACGGTTACTACTCAAAGGCTTCTCCCGATTGGTTTGTATGATCGTTTCTCAGAGAGAAGTAATACACACTAGTTTTTCTTCATCTGAAAGCGCGCACTGCATTCTTTCAGAATAAAGAGGGGTTGGGTTTTGGATTTGGATGACCTTGTAGGCTTGATGCAAACATCAAGTCTCGCCAGCAATTCAAATCCATGCGCCAGGGGTGTTAGCTGTCAGCACTACTTGGCATTGCGCTTTGCTCACTCCCGTAGAAGTTTACAAAACTAACCGTTCAGCTGACTTGCTTTGAGAAAATGAAAGGTCATAGCAGTGAAATAGAGCAAGCTCTATTTCACTCGCACTACTGTTTCTTTTTCACGAAGGTAGGCCTCAAATGATCAGTATCTTTACTATACGCCTACCTAACAGAATTAAGCTTTTGATAACCTTAATTCAGTGTTCTAATCTAATTAGAAATTTATATACCTTCACTATGCTATGTGGTAGAAGGTCCTTTTAATATATTAGTACCATCATGTGACTGCAATATGGATCCTGGAAGCTCTTCAGGGCCCTGAGAAGCTCTTTGGGATCTTCAGGGATCCATGGGTTACAGCTGCATATGCTATGCAAGCTTGACCCAATCACAAAACAATTTTTTTTAGTTTTTTTTTGCCTGCACACAAATCACAGGAGCTTGAATGGCAGTGGTACAACCTCCCACTAAAATATTCTGTCCAGGATCTGGTGGTTTTTTTTTATTTTTTTTTTTGATACCAAGGACCCCCAGGGTCATGGTCATGGGATCCAGGGGGGGATGCGGTGAGTGAAAAAAAAACCACAAAAATACATCTGCCCGCCATATGGGGGCACAAAAAAAATCCAAGTACATGGCATTATTATCCCAGTGAGTTTTTCTACTTTTGAATTACGGCCATACACGACTAAAAGCACCGCATCCCGTCCGATCTGCGCAGTTAAACAGTTGATGGCAGAGTCAGTACTATGGTGGGGGACCACATGGGAATACTCTGTGCTGTAATTTTTATTTTACTTTATTTTATTTTTTGAACCTTATTTTTGTCAGTGTGTCCTACTTGCTGCCAGCTCTGGTGAGTGCCCTAGAAACCTAGGCTATGGGTATTGCTACGTTTTTTTGCACTATTGGCACCCTGTGTCCCTGTGTTGCCTAATAAGAAGGTTCCCCAGGCTGTACCATTGCTGGTGAAAACAAAGTCAGAGCTGAGTGCATTTCTAGAGGAGCTCCAACTGATTTGTCACCCACTCCAGAGAGTTGACTGAGAAGTGCTCCTGAACTGCTTTCACCAACATGGCTGAGAAGTGCCTCTGAACAGCCTATCACTTCCTTGGTAGTCTGGATTCAAGAGTCAGATGAGTAGCAACCGCTTCTGAACTACCTGAACCAACTTGACTCGGAAGTGCCAGCACTTCCTCAGTACTCCCTCTGAACTGCTATCACTTCCTTCCTCTTCCAGAGTGTTAGAATTAGGCGACTGGAAAGTGCCTTTGAACTGCTATCACTTCTTTCCTCTTCCAGAGTGTTAGAATTAGGTGACTGGAAGGTGCCTTTGAACTGTGGTCACTTCCTTCCTACTCCAGAGTGTTGAGTCAGGTGACTGGGAAGTGTTCTTAGAATAAACCAGCTTTGTGACCTCAGTACACTCGGCCTCCATGTACGCCTCACCTACATGCGCTCGACTGGTTCCTCTGTCTGGAACGCTCTTGTGCCCCTCAAGCAAAGCCTATGCTGGTCAGAGTGTTGAGTCAGGTGGCTGCAAAGTGTTTTATAAACCAGCTTCATAACCTCAGTACACTCAGCCTCCATGTATGCCTGTATGCCTTGCCTACATGTGCTCGACTGGTTCCTCTATCTGGATTGCTCTTGCGCCCCTTAAGTAAAGCACATCCTGGTCTGCTTCCAACTGAAGTGCTAACTCCTCCAGGGTGTTGAGTCAGGTGACTGGAAGTGTTCTATAAACCAGCTTCATGACCTCACTCAGTACACTCAGTACACTCGGCCTCCACATACGCCTCGCCTATATGTGCTTGACTGGTTCCTCTGTCTGGAATGCTCAAGCAGGTGGCTGGGAAGTGTTTTATAAACTAGCATCATGACGTCACTCAGTACACTCGGCCACCATGTATGCCATGCCTACATGCACTCGACTGGTTCCTCTGTCTAGAATGCTCAAGCAGGTGGCTGGGAAGTGTTTTATAAACCAGCTTCATGACGTCACTCAGTACACTCGGCCACCATGTACACCAT
>Ga0302280_1001507_pt1:0-2500 | contig 19113 bp, 7 predicted proteins | sample III_Fen_E1_1_FD_198771 | JGI IMG/M metagenome (GOLD analysis project Ga0302280, IMG submission 198771) | Peat permafrost microbial communities from Stordalen Mire near Abisko, Sweden - III_Fen_E1_1 | ecosystem: Environmental > Terrestrial > Soil > Wetlands > Permafrost | place: Sweden... | reverse complement strand
AGCTGACTTGCTTTGAGAAAATGAAAGGTCATAGCAGTGAAATAGAGCAAGCTCTATTTCACTCGCACTACTGTTTCTTTTTCACGAAGGTAGGCCTCAAATGATCAGTATCTTTACTATACGCCTACCTAACAGAATTAAGCTTTTGATAACCTTAATTCAGTGTTCTAATCTAATTAGAAATTTATATACCTTCACTATGCTATGTGGTAGAAGGTCCTTTTAATATATTAGTACCATCATGTGACTGCAATATGGATCCTGGAAGCTCTTCAGGGCCCTGAGAAGCTCTTTGGGATCTTCAGGGATCCATGGGTTACAGCTGCATATGCTATGCAAGCTTGACCCAATCACAAAACAATTTTTTTTAGTTTTTTTTTGCCTGCACACAAATCACAGGAGCTTGAATGGCAGTGGTACAACCTCCCACTAAAATATTCTGTCCAGGATCTGGTGGTTTTTTTTTATTTTTTTTTTTGATACCAAGGACCCCCAGGGTCATGGTCATGGGATCCAGGGGGGGATGCGGTGAGTGAAAAAAAAACCACAAAAATACATCTGCCCGCCATATGGGGGCACAAAAAAAATCCAAGTACATGGCATTATTATCCCAGTGAGTTTTTCTACTTTTGAATTACGGCCATACACGACTAAAAGCACCGCATCCCGTCCGATCTGCGCAGTTAAACAGTTGATGGCAGAGTCAGTACTATGGTGGGGGACCACATGGGAATACTCTGTGCTGTAATTTTTATTTTACTTTATTTTATTTTTTGAACCTTATTTTTGTCAGTGTGTCCTACTTGCTGCCAGCTCTGGTGAGTGCCCTAGAAACCTAGGCTATGGGTATTGCTACGTTTTTTTGCACTATTGGCACCCTGTGTCCCTGTGTTGCCTAATAAGAAGGTTCCCCAGGCTGTACCATTGCTGGTGAAAACAAAGTCAGAGCTGAGTGCATTTCTAGAGGAGCTCCAACTGATTTGTCACCCACTCCAGAGAGTTGACTGAGAAGTGCTCCTGAACTGCTTTCACCAACATGGCTGAGAAGTGCCTCTGAACAGCCTATCACTTCCTTGGTAGTCTGGATTCAAGAGTCAGATGAGTAGCAACCGCTTCTGAACTACCTGAACCAACTTGACTCGGAAGTGCCAGCACTTCCTCAGTACTCCCTCTGAACTGCTATCACTTCCTTCCTCTTCCAGAGTGTTAGAATTAGGCGACTGGAAAGTGCCTTTGAACTGCTATCACTTCTTTCCTCTTCCAGAGTGTTAGAATTAGGTGACTGGAAGGTGCCTTTGAACTGTGGTCACTTCCTTCCTACTCCAGAGTGTTGAGTCAGGTGACTGGGAAGTGTTCTTAGAATAAACCAGCTTTGTGACCTCAGTACACTCGGCCTCCATGTACGCCTCACCTACATGCGCTCGACTGGTTCCTCTGTCTGGAACGCTCTTGTGCCCCTCAAGCAAAGCCTATGCTGGTCAGAGTGTTGAGTCAGGTGGCTGCAAAGTGTTTTATAAACCAGCTTCATAACCTCAGTACACTCAGCCTCCATGTATGCCTGTATGCCTTGCCTACATGTGCTCGACTGGTTCCTCTATCTGGATTGCTCTTGCGCCCCTTAAGTAAAGCACATCCTGGTCTGCTTCCAACTGAAGTGCTAACTCCTCCAGGGTGTTGAGTCAGGTGACTGGAAGTGTTCTATAAACCAGCTTCATGACCTCACTCAGTACACTCAGTACACTCGGCCTCCACATACGCCTCGCCTATATGTGCTTGACTGGTTCCTCTGTCTGGAATGCTCAAGCAGGTGGCTGGGAAGTGTTTTATAAACTAGCATCATGACGTCACTCAGTACACTCGGCCACCATGTATGCCATGCCTACATGCACTCGACTGGTTCCTCTGTCTAGAATGCTCAAGCAGGTGGCTGGGAAGTGTTTTATAAACCAGCTTCATGACGTCACTCAGTACACTCGGCCACCATGTACACCATGCCTACATGCGCTCAACTGGTTCCTCTGTCTGGAATGCTCTGGTGCCCCTCAAGCAGGTGGCTGGGAAGTGTTTTATGAACCAGCTTCATGACCTCAGTACACTCGGCCTCCACGTATGCCTCGCCTACATGTGCTCGACTGGTTGATTGCTCTTGCGCCCCTTAAGTAAAGCCCATCCTGGTCTCCTTGCAATAGAGTGTTAGAATCAGGTGACTGGGAAGTGTTGCGCCATCACTTTCTTGGTACTCTGGATTCAAGAGTGGCAAGTGCTTCTGTGACGTAGATATGAGGCGCTTTTGGAATGGTCGCGTGATGGACGACGATGATGCATGGTTGCATGGTGCATGGTGTGGATGGAAATGTCGGATGCTGGGAGGATTGGATGATGCTTAATGAAATGATGGAAATGGATGTAATGAAAGATGTTCAGTTTTGTGTAATGCTCATTTTTCCATGATCGGGCCATGATGGAAATGGATGATGGGGATGGATGATGCGTTGCATGG
>Ga0302280_1001505_pt1 | contig 19131 bp, 17 predicted proteins | sample III_Fen_E1_1_FD_198771 | JGI IMG/M metagenome (GOLD analysis project Ga0302280, IMG submission 198771) | Peat permafrost microbial communities from Stordalen Mire near Abisko, Sweden - III_Fen_E1_1 | ecosystem: Environmental > Terrestrial > Soil > Wetlands > Permafrost | place: Sweden: Abisko... | reverse complement strand
GCATTTTAGCTCATATTTATTTTAATAACATATCCATCATCATTCCTTGCCCTTATAAATTTAATTCCGATTCATGTTCTCAAACTCAGATCACGGCAAATCCCCTCAATAAATATTTTGGCTCAAACTCATGAACACTAGAATAGAAAAAAAGTTTATGAAGATGAAACAAAATCAAGAAAGCGAATGCCTTCAATCGCCCACCTTCGATTAGTATTACTCTTGCGTTCAGTCATAAAGAGAAAAATTAGATTTGTTCATGTTCCAGATGCGGTTTTATCAGCAAAAATTTGAGAAATGCATTGATGAAGGAGTGAATTTGGCGGGATATAAGGAGGTTAATGTTTACAACATTTGCTCCAAAAAGATGACTTCGCATATAAAATCAATGAGGCTATGATTTTGACTAAAATATCTATTAATAGAGATAACCATCTTTTATTTCTAAACTGGATGAACTATAATCAAGCTATGATCATTTTAGATACTGCTTAAGCTTTTAAACATCCTCAGCCAATTCAGCTGGGCTCAACTGCCAAAAAAATCCAAAATTGTTTAGCATACACTCCTGCGTCTTTCTTCTCTCCGGCATTTTGCTTGGGTTATTGCGTCCATTGGATCCACTTTTCCTTCCTGGCCCATTTCCATTATTTCCAGGTATTTCTATTTTTTTGCACTTAATGCAGCTAAAAATAGCATTGCTGTTTGTCGGTTAAAAATCAGCGCACTCTGTATGCACCCATCGCTCACATTGATCGCACATGATCCACTGTTTGCCGTCATCAGAGTAATCGAAATAGATTTGGTTGCAGTACAGGCAATAAGCCTCTTTGCTGTACTGTTGCACGCATTCTGGACACAGATTTTAAGTATTATTTTCATGACTTAGGTTGTACTTGGTGGGTTTGTAGTCCGCGCAAATTTTATTACTACACATATTTGGGTTACTCTTATGAGATTTGGAGGGAGACTCGGGAAGGGGACTCGACGATTCATTCTGGCTTTACGATTATAATTCACTAATTTCTTCATTTTATGAAGGATTGTCGTAAATTGGGATGACACTGCCCGCGTTGGTTTAATTCATTTGCAATATTAATAATCCATTCATATATATGAGTAAATTGCAGTCAGTTGTCCATCGTCATCGACTCATAATTATTGCATCTCCAAAAAACAGAAGATACTGTTCAAACAAATAAATTGTTTATGCTTAGTTGTATTCAAATAATTCTTGATTGTAATTATACTTTGATCACTCATCTTCGAAGGATATGTGTCTTGGCTCTGCCAAATTCTTTTAGAAATTGACAGCGACTTTAACCCAAGTGAAGTTAAATACCTGCGCCATACCTTAGTGACTCACATCTTTGAATTGATTCCAATCAAACAATGGAAATCTTCCATTGCTCGTTGAGGGACCAGAAATCATCCAAAAATAGTTTTATTTCATTGTATTAGAGGATATTATTTTGCAATCCATTAACCCATAAGCCGCAGGTTTCTGCAAGTACTGATCCTCTCTAGGGGCAATGCCCTCTCGAACATCCTCTTCCTCGTTCATTAGCATCCACTTCTTCATATCTTACTAGTTTTGCATTTTTGGATGATAGGCCTTGAAAACAATAGCTCTAGGATCATGATCATAATCATAAGGGTCTGACTAATACAGTATTTACATTGCTCAGTGCCGAGTTTCATATAGATTAATTAATTTTTTGGGACGTTGTAGGAGGCAACGTATCCATTTTATAGCAAACTATCAGTCATATCCGTAATTTAGATTAAAGAGAATGCTTCCTCAACGAAAACGACTACATTTTTCTTGGAAGCGAGTTGTTTCTAATCCACAACTACCCACTGATTGTTGTGAGTCCCACTATGATATTTTATGAAATATTCCACCCACTCTCTTCCATTTCTGGCTAAATTTGAAGCAACCATAGCTCTAATCCAGCCTGGCACTGTCTTAAAGCTCAATTAGTTAAAATTATCTTTATTAAAGTTGTAAAGAGAAGTTTACATTACCTTTAACCCTGAAGAAAGAATGTAGAAATCGTCTCGGGAATTCAATTCGGCAGGCCGAGAACTAAAGGTTATTGTTTAGGCTCCAATATTGGAGTTTCTGGTCGGAAAATTATAAGTTTTCAAAACACGCAGCATGTAGGCATAAGAGTTTATGGTTGAGTGACTGATGTAGAGTTCATTATCGATGTTTTTGACATAGACCGAACTCTTATCCTTGGTGTCGGGCTGTTTAGAGGTGAAGGCTGGAAGTAACTCTCTGAAATCTCCCAAACTTGTCAAATAGTAAAACTGACTCCATCCAATATACATGTCCAAACGACTATCTTAGTGTATTCTTTGAAGATATCCTCGATAAGCATATCGGCACTGCTCAAGATAGGCATTTACATGCTGCCAATAGAGATCTCTTTCGAATTCAGCAGTCATTACTTCAATAAATTCGACTTGGTTATCGAGATAATCTTGCAGTTTGACATCGACTGCTGCTGCATTGATTTTGAGTGAATTAAAGTTGTTGTAGGCAGCGTATATCTATTTATAAGTCATATATCCCTCGATAAAGCCTGCTCCTCGATGCTGTTCTAGCAAGGATTTGTCAACGTTGGTGTAGACATAGATGTAGTTGGTTCCATGTTCGTGTAGTTTTTGATCGTAGTAGGCGTGAGCAAGTTCATCGTAGTGCTTTTAATAACTTACGGTAAAGTTGGTGCTCACTGAGAAAAGAGTGGCGTGGGAGACTAAGATGAGCAGTGCCAAAATGATAAGTTTTGCCATAGTATGAATAAAATGATAGATTAATTCTCATGTTGTAAGTTATCACATTTAGCACAATTGTAAAGAGGTAAACAGAATCAATTTCAATGATGAATTCTTCATAGAAGCAAATTCATTTCCAAACTTTAAAAGGATTTAATCCCGAAGTATATTAACTCCAATATTATCAATCAAATTTAATGTTTTTGGTCATATGAATATCTTATCATGGTATAACCTTGATATTTATCACTTGTGATCATCAAAATTATTTTTCATCTATTATACAACAATATTTAGATATGGCATCAAACATTTTGGTAATCCGAACAAATCATCAGAATGAAGGCCCTAGTATTTCAGAAAGAAAATTTTTCGCACACACTTGAGTTACTTTCAATTTCGATAAAGGTACAACCTAATAATTGCGAATCATTTCTTTTGCCTTTTTGTCTTTTTCCTTCCTCTAATTAATCAATGACTCTTCTTATAATCTTAGACCAATCATTTCTCTCTTGGATTCCTTCGAAAAAGAAACTTTAGTATGAATCGGATATTGGTTTTCTCGAGTAATTTTAAGAAAGGGATGATAATGATGCTTAGTTTATTAGCATGAAGCGCACAGGTCAAAATTTGGACAGGCCAAGCATTTGAAGATTGGTCCTTTAATGGGAAAAGCAAAGCATCCATCACATTGGATATCCTCATTCAGCACTTATTTATTCTTAATACGAGAATCATCTTAATAAGATTGATATTATTTTTCCTTTTCCAAGAGCATTTCTAACTATTCATCATCCGTTGCATTTTTATTATCGTATTTATCCATATTTGTTTCTGATTTTTTCATTTCTAAAAGAGGAGGCTGCTAAACTTCAGTATGTTCATTAGATAAGCATTAAAAAGATTATTCACTCTTCACCGATTTAAGAATGGAATCCTAATGATTCACAATAAACAATTTAACAGCAGCTTGCTCATTCGTATTAATTTCTTTAAGAATATTGGTATCCAAAATATCTCCATGCCCTGTCATAAAGATAATTTCATCGGGTAGCCTGACCATAAATGAACTTCTCACAATGTCTTTGAAGTCTGAAACGGTTTAAATGTTATCCACATCAATAATGTGTATCTCCTTTCCGTAATACACCTTTACTCTCATTATAATGAATTTATTATTTAAAAAGTTAAACTCCACTTCAGACGAACCAGATCATAAGTGTTTTAATATTGCCGTTAATTGCTGTGGCTGTTTGCGATTTGATTTCGAAATAATGTTTTCGTATTCCAACCGAATCATTAATAATTCATCATAACAATCAACCTGATGCTTGAAAATAATCATCTCTTTCGAAGAATAGAACATAAAAATTTATTTCGCACCTTCTCCAGAGGGTACACTCGCCACCATTTCGCCAGCCACTTCGGATCAGTTCCCCCAAATCATCAGAATATTCCACAGCATTACCGCACAATCTAATCGCAAGGGCAGTTTTACACTCAGGATAGATATGCAAACAGCAGAGCTAACAAAACTATATGCAATCAATCATTAAAGTCCATCCCCATAATCGTAACCAGCAAACATTCCAGAAACCAATTGTCAAAAGCTAACTCAAACGAAAAGTTTACTCTTCCAGTATAATCAACCATTAAGGAAGCCATGGAACAGCAAACATCCATGCTTTTTGGGAACTCCTTCAACGACAGAAAATTATCAACTAATTCCATTCTTCTAAATTTAAACGAACATAAAAAGCAGGATAACTTTAAGCTCAAGTCTTGCCTTGAGAAAAAATTTGTAAACTACGAATCAGTTTAAGATTAGAGAGAATTTAGTGTGTTATAAGCAAAAAGAAGCATTGTCTGCAGCAGAAATAATAATAGACTTTGCAAGACTTCGGCATATGCTTTCAACAGCTAAAAGCAGCCAAGCCGAATGACAGCAATTAACTTTTCCAAATACTCTCGTCTGCTAAGCGATATAGTAAGCAAAAATAAATAAAAGCACTGATTTTGCTATTTTTTGCCCTCAACTATCGATTTATTTTGATCTCATTATATTTAATTTCTAAAGAATAATATTCATAGTAATTCGATATGTTTATAACTACGAATATACATATCAAATATTTTTACTAGACTATGGAGAATTGTTGTTGATTAAACCCAAGTGTTATGCATTTGCTACGTTTTTTGATAACTTTGAAGAACGAGTCGCAGCTATGTCATAACTATTGAGCTCATGTCCTTTTTAAATATTATTTTAATCATTTAGAGACTCCTATTTTTTGAGTTAGAAAGCCGAATTTGACTACTCTTACGCTAATGATTGATTAACTAAATTTTCAATATGCTCTCCACCTTCATTTTTGATATTGGATGATCTCTGCTAAAATTATTAGCTCAACCAATGTTTGCTGATTTTTTAAGTTTAATTTGGTTTTATGATTTCACTCAGCCCCTATTTGTCTGCCAAAAACTGGGGCATTACATCTGGAGATTAATTAATATAAGTAGACTTATTCTTTTTCTCATTGGTCAGATATTCTTAAACCATTTTCCCCTTTTCCTTTTTCCTTCTCTTAATTTCCCGATATTGGTCATCTACGTTTGAAAGTTAATATTTGCTGTTTGTCATTCTGACTCCTAGTTCCTCAATTTTATTGTCAATAGCCTCACAACTTGCGTTCTAATACTCTAACTCCTTCAGCAATTTATAGTATTTGTATTGCTGTTGGTTTGACTGATAACTCATCTTCTTTTTGATGGATTATAAATTATACTTTCGCTCTCGATATTTTGATTCCCTATTTTTAATGGCTTATCCATCAAGAAACACTAAATTACTTTCATTCCATTCTTTCTATAATAACTGAATTTTAGGTTAGGCCTCCTTTAATTTGATCTCAATCCTTTTTATTTACTCTATAGTCTTACTGTGATCGCTTCTCAGCTTCTCTGCCTTTATATTGCTCAGATAGTTATCACTTTAGAGATTATTTAATTTAATGTCCATCAAATCGCCATACTCCCTCACAATGTCGTTGCCTCCACGATGAATGCTAACTTTCATCCCGCTATTCTAACCTCGAATCTCTTCAATTTATTGTTTGATGAGTCGAGCCTTTTTGATAAGCTAATCCTCCTCATGATTATCTACAATTTTGACGTATTGTTCCTTCAATAAATGGATATCATATTGAAGATTGGAGATCATCTTCTTACTGCTATTGATTTCCCTCTCTGCCAGGCAGCTAATTTGTTATTTGGTGGACTTGTGGCCATATTTTTTGGGTTTGACTGAATCGATCATATGCATGGCGTCTTCATTCATCTTTTTCAATATATTTTTGAGTTTATGCTGCTCTTTGTTGATGTAAACCGTATTTTTTTGTTCGTACTCAATGGTTGAGCCGATTGTGCCTAAAGTGTCCATATAGGTGGAGTTATTATTTTTTCTTTATGTTTCGGATGCGAGCATTTTGGTGATACCGGGCAGATTGAGGGCAGTATTGGACTTGACGATGGAGTAATATTGTCTTTTCTTTCTGTGATGATTTAGTTCATTCATAATGTTAATAAAATTAATGAGGGTGATGTTAATACATCAAAAACTTAGAAATATTGATTCATCATAAATGTTCTTGCAAAAATAATATATTTATTGTTAATCTTTTAAATACTACATGCAGACACAGGAAATGCGCAATACCCGTCTACTTTAAAATAAATTATTTGCCGATTGGCTCAATCCTTCAACAGGGAGACGCTCGCGAACCAGCTCAATAGCTTTTTTATCTACTCCGAATTAAAGTAAGATACCACGGCTTGGGATCCTTTTGCTTGAGCAATTGATCAACACTCATTTCTAAATTTAGCAATAATTCCAAGACCATTTTATGTTTGGAGTCGAGATGGAGATCTGGAGAAAAGGCAGAATTAAGCCAGTTATTATCTTCATCGATTCGAATAGACCTAATTTTATATGGATTTCTTCTAAAACAAAGGCTTTCCTCTTTGATTTGACTTACACTACAGTGAGTCGCTGTAACTATTAGCTATAAAGAATCTCAAAAGTCAAGGACTACATTATCATGTATTATTTTTAATAGGAGATTGCTCTGCTCTTTCGTGGCGAGAGGAGCAAAGATACTCATAAGTATTTTTAGCTATTTCGCAACTATATCCTCTACAATAATATGAAGCACGTCTATCCCCCTTATTTTTCAAGAATACTAAAACTATATAAAATGGTGAATGTCAAATCCAGCATTAGCAAAGAGTCAATAGCTGATATCATGGAACTATCTGAGAGTATAGGTCTCAAAGACAAGCAATAAATCTGGAAAGTTCTGAAGGTGATCTTTTAAAAGAACAAAAATGAGACCATGACTGAAGATTCTCTGTTGAGTCCGATGGAAGTTAGCGATTACTTTAAGATCATTAACTGTATTAATGGCTTGAAGAGTTTGTTTTAGCAGTATTCAGAACATAAGTTGACCAATTAGCTCGAATACCTTCAGCCTGTCATGAAAAAAGAAACATTCAGACTGTTTTTACAGAATTAGCAAAAATAAAAATAGGAGTTCATTTCTTAAATTTTATAGGAAACTAAGCAATCAATAAGTTTTTATGATTTCTGCTCCTACCTCGAGAACTAAAAATCCAATTACGTGGCCATATGTGAGGAGGTAAACGAAAACTTACCCCTAACAGACTACTTTTGTTTTTCTTCTCATAATACCTACCTTTCTGGCAATCAACTTACCAGTGACTCTAAAATTGAGAGGTATATTGAGGATCTGGAAACTGGATTGAAATGTGTTGAAATCGATGTTCACAACGATGGAAATGTGCCCATCATCACTCACGCTTTTCACGACAAATCCTTATGCAAACCTATAGATTTTTAATAAACTATTAAATAAGTGAGTCGCTTTTGCTAAAAGCATCCCTCACACTATCCCATAATAATTTCGCTTTAAAACCACGCGAAGGAGGAGAACAGATACAAAATGCTGGATATTCTCACTAGATACATGGAAAACAAGTTGTTTTCAATTCATGCTCAGCATTAGTATTGTCAGCCCGACGTTTGTAAGACCCTTCGTGAACTTAAAGGGAGGATCATTTTAAAAACTGACTCGAGAATGACTGAGATCTTGGCATTCAAAAGGAAAAATACATTAACCATGCTTAATACCATAATTTTGCCTGTCTTCTTAGAAGCGCCAACATTTCCTTTTTCTTAGTTTCAAAACAGATACGACAATTTCTAAAAACTCACGCGAAAGTTAGAGATCCGAAAGAACATTTTTGAAGTAAAAATTCCTAAAAAATTGTACTTGCCCTTATAATAAATGTCAAAGGTAACGGGCATATTTAAATCTTTGCATGGTATTACCAGTGATGATTCAACAGGTTACGAGAGCACGAGTTTGACCAATGAAAAGGTATAGAAATCAAATAAATAAAAGATAGTGCAGTATTCCAAAAGAAGTTGGTTGAGAGTGTATCCTCTTGGTAGCTAGATTGCAAGTCACAACTACAATCCAGTGCCTGCATTGAAATTGGGCGCACAGATAATCGCTCTGAATACTCAAACTAAGGACGACTATGCCTGGCTGATGAGAAGTTATTTTACAGCTGGAAGGCAGAATATGATTACTGAAAAGATCGGTTATGTTGAAAAGCCTCTCCATCTTCGCTCCAATAACCCGAGGATAACTTCAATGAAATAATATCAAATAAAGATCCTGGCTCTATTTTAGGATGTATCCATCAAATTTTATGGCACTGAGTCCGACATGAAACTGAACGAGCATGCTACCTTTACTTTCCGTGTGAATGATTAGGGTTAAGCCTTTTTGATGTTCAGAATTGGTTAAAAACTCAAGGAATGTGTTCCTTTGCGATATATTCGGCAGGGATTCCGAGTACTGGTTGCCAAAAATGAGATGTATCGAGACTCAGGCGAACGAGTTTTGATTCATACCGCAATCAAGCAATGCCTAACCTGACTTGATCAATTTTGTTTTTATATGAGTTGGAAATCAAAATTTGAGAAGATTAAAATATCAGATAATTGAGGAATTTAGGCCGACCAGGCTAGGACGGCTCATTGGCGTCTATTGTAAGGCACGTCCCTCACGGTAGTAGTAGCGAAAATATATTCCAATCAATAGCAGGGCTAGCAGGTCAAATATCGTATTCAGTATAAACAAAACTAGCTAAACACCATAATTTCTATCGTTGTCCTCGGGATCAGTGAACAAAGCCACGATCAATTTGATCACATTTACCATCTGAACAAGAAAAATAACGAAGCTGAGATTTCCTGATCGGATAAGGAAGAACTGCCTTGGATTTATCTCATCTAACTCCAGCAGTATTTTAATTTTAGTCCGGTTGTTGTAGAGGAGGACTGCGTGATAGCTAAAAACGACAGCGGGAAGTATTAGCATCCAAGCTATAACCAGCATTTATCCAAAAAGGTTGTTGCTGCGGTTTATTATACCTGAATAGAATAAATAATTCCGACCATTAAAGCCATACCCAGTAGGGCCAAAAGAAAACGGGACTTATTTGAAGAAGGTAAGAATGAAAGGAACCAAATACCACGTTATAATAACCATGATAACGATGAAGATGAAAGGTCCTTGACGTTTAATAAACTGCCGGTGAGTGTCTTCAAGAACATGGCGGATATAGAGGGTAATGCAAACTGCAAACCAATATGAAAGCTAATTAGTATCAAACTTACAGAATAGCACATCAGGTTTACAAATCCTTCAATCGCACACCGGTACTACACTCCTTCTTCAATTATACAATCCATCAGCTCCCCTTCATGACCGTCTGGAGGAAGTTCAATGACTTCAATACTGAAGGAAGGGTCATGAGGAGTTACAGATAGTAGCGAGAATACGTAAAATATCTCTACAAACATGAAGAGTTTGATTGTATTGAATTTGTACTGTTTACCTAAATGAGGATCTTTCTACGACAGGAGATAATAGCGATATTAATGATGAGACAAAGAGATGAGAAGCAGATGAAGGCTACTCTCATCCACCTGATCCAGTTGTAATCTCCGTCATCCTACGATGGTCCGAATTTATTGCAAACGCTCATGATATTATAATCAAAGATTTCACCTGAATTCATCCTTATAACAAATTTAATTATCACTTCTCAAAACCATATTTATGATTCCGGATTTAGGATTGCTAGGCCCAGCTCTGGTTGATCGACTACTTGGATGTATTGCTCCAGATCATCGCTGAGTAAAATTTTATTCTCAGTGGAAAGGTAAAATTTCGATATCAGATCATCCACCAGTTTTGAACAACTCTACTTCTAGCAAACAAAAAGGACATTACCTCCCCAGCCATTGCCTACGGTCTTATAGGCTAATGCCCAATCTCCAGCCGCCTCCACCATCCTATCAATTTGCTCTGATCCTGCATCTAGTAGTTCTCGTTGATAAAGTTGGCTCTCTTTGACACTTTTTACTAAGTTTTCAGGAGTAAGTGTTTAGATCAAAAGCTGTTCGCGAAGAAAGAAAAGAGCTCGACTGCATAGGGCGATTATTACTCTCGAGGAAAAAATTCAGCATTTTGATCGATGACATTATTTGCGTAGGGCACCTCTCTCAGAATGTCTATTAATGATCTCTCTGTTGCCTGCTAAATTTCCTCTGTTTTGACTCGACCTTTGGGCACGCTTTCTTCGATTTAATGCGCCAGTTCCTAAGTACTGCATCCAATGATCTCTTGCAACTACCCTAAATTCTTAAATATTTACTTAAACTACGGATATCCTTTGTCGTTCCAGCTGCAACCTTGACATATTCGATTGCAATCAATACTTCACATCTCCTCAAATTGAATCTTTTTCCCTGAATCAATTTTTTAGGTAGGGGAGTCAAGGAATGGGCAAGTACCAGGCAGAGCTACTTTGGTAGAGAAATTTCCTTTGTGAGAATGGCGTGTAATGTAAAAGTAGCGTATGTGGAGTGCATAAGCTGAGGGCGTGCGGATATTTATGGATCGATAGCTGCAGCTTGTTGAAGGGCACGGACAATTTGTTTCTCTTCAATAATTTTGGCATGGGTGATAGCTGTCGATACTGCAGAGTAAAAGGTTGAATAGAGGGCTTCTCGCCAGCCCATGAATTCCTCCTCAACAAACGATGAGTATATTAACAGATCTAGCCCTCCTAAATCTGTAAGGGATGCCTCTTCCGCCACTTGCATCATTAATTTCATAAATACATTGAAGAACTGTCCGTTTTCACCCTCTTTCTCTTCAAAATGCCACTTGGAAAGGCAGCTTTCAAACACTTGTTCGCCATACATAGCTGATTGGTAGTTATTTATTCTTATTTTACCGGAAGTTGTAGAGGCGACTGCCACAATGATGTTCTGTGAAGAGCTGAAGGCCACATAGGGATACCCAATATAATCATGCTGATCTCCCATTAAGAGAGGAGTTGCCCCAGCTTTAGCAAAGTACTGAGGTTGCTTCCCGTAAAAACCCTCAAAGCGACGTACTAAAAAGTCATAGGCGCGAATAACGTCAGATTCCTCGGGGTCATTAGCGTAGCGGGGGATAGAGGGGTATATCTGATAAAGATGGTCAGCTAAAGGAACTTTCATATATTAATAGATAATGCTGATTTGTAAATTACCTTCAAATACTCTATAAAATGGTCTTCTCCTCTTTCAATATAAATTTCATCAATGGACTGAATATTTCTTGTTTGGACTTTTGTTATATTTATTCTCACCATGTCGGTAAGTTTGCAAAAGCATAAATCCCAATTAAATGAAGTCACCCTCTTGGAAGAGGACCGCAAGGAATTTGTAAACCCCATCTCTAAAATCACTTTCGAGGCACTTCCGCGAATTTATGGTCGCCGCAAGAAGAAAAAATATGCGGTTAAACCACAAATGGAAGAGAGAGGTAATGTGAATCACCGATTTAATTCTATTAATGGCCTTCGGTCATCGGATAATAAACTGGTCAATATCAAAAAAATGATTGTCCCTCAGGCATAAGAGGAAGAATTGACCAAGAGATTCAAAACATAAATAAAATCGTACGATAGACTGTCCGCTGATAAGTTGAGCAAGCCAAAGGAGGATAAATGTAATCGAAGATACTGTTTTTGTAATAAGTAACATGCGTCAGCTGAAAATATTACTGAAAAATTGAAATCCAGATCTATTCGGCCAGCCAGCATTCGTTTACCTGAAATAGATCTGGTTGAGCCCGATGACTATGAATCTAGGCATAAGGTATCCACTATACATTAATCCAAATAGGCTCTTAGACGAAATGAGCCATTGACACTTCTCGATTTACTCCGAAAAACTCACCGTTAGGAAACATTTCGAAAATCATTTATGGGACAGCCAATCGTCAATCGACTCAGCAATCCTAGTAAAGGCCAAAGCGTGCACGTGCAAACTGAAGAGACTGAAAATTCTCTTGAAGCAAAACCTGAAAGAGTGACTGTACCAGTCCCAGTTCGGTCAAGTAGAGAAGAACGGAAAGCCATTTCAGAAGCAAAAGATAATCATATTATATAAGAATCAAGGGTAGCATTGAAAAAAGATAAAGAAGAAGATGCTAAAACAAGGATGGAGAGGATTAAGGCCAACCATCACCTAAATCGATAAATTAGCTCAGATTCAGATGATAATCGCTCGGCTGTCTCCTCCATTTCCACTGTTTCTCTTTCCAGATACGTGATTGAAGGAGGAAAAAAGGCAAACACAATGTTTCATTCAATAAAAAACAAACTATCTGCCAGCCAACAATCGGGTAATGCCGCCCCTGAATTAAAATCTGGAAAATCTAAGTTTAGCTTTCAGAAAAAGAATGGCCTGTTCGTAATTCCGGAAGAATAGGAGTTTGTCAGTTTTCTCAAAGACTATGATCCAATGGGTGATCATTTTAAGGTGAAGAACCTAGTGCGTAAGCCACATTTTTCAGTGTTGAAATCAGATGATGGTGTGTATTTTGGTGAAATTGAACACGAGAAACGTAATGGGAAGGGCATCATGGTTACTGAGCGAACCATATATGAAGGAACTTACAAGGATGATGTTAAAACCTATGGATGCGAGCGTAATATTGATGGAGTCTATCGAGGCCAGTTTGTTAATGGACTGCGCTAGGGGTATGGTACGTTTTAGTGGAATAATGGAGAGATATTCGAAGGCGAGTGGCGCAACGGTACAAAGAATGGCTATGGATTATGGAGGTCGCCTAAGGGAGATTTCTACTAAGGAGAGTGGCTACTAAACAGACAGCATGGCAGCGGTACTTTCCGCGCCCGTCTCAGCACCTATCGAGGGCAATTTAGATAATTTCTAAAGCATGGAGAGGGGCAGGAGTTATTTTCTAATGGTGATAAATATCAGGGCAGTTATTGTAATGGAAAGCCTGATGGAAAGGGCCGATATGATTGGGCGGATGGCTGTTATTATGAGGGTGATTTTGTGGACGGTCTAAGAGAGGGAAAGGGAGTGTGGCACCTCAGTAACGGAACTGTTTACTAGGGTGAGTTCAAGAAAGACTTCAAGGAAGGTGTGGGCTATTAGAAATACAAATCAGGCGAATACTACTAGGGTTTGTTTCGTGAAGGTAGCAAATATGAAGGCACACTCTATGATCTAAGTGGCAATGCTATCAGCATAACCCACTCCGATGATTCTTGATCTTTTTTATTCTTAGAATCAATATTCAACCAAACAATCATTCAATACATCCGGGCTGTAGGATATTACTAGGATTTTACTCCTTAAGGCTTAGGCTCTGCAATTTAGGGATTGATGTATTATTATTTTGGCAACTCGGGCTCAAGCTTCTTGAGTTATTCACATACAATGCTCTCTTTTAGTTATTTTACCTCATGTATAATGGGTTCTAACTTTATAGGCTCTTCAGATTTGACTATTTTCTGGCTTTGTTAGTTTTCCAACTGTTTTTGTGGGCTGTTCATCAATATTTCTTGCTTTTTGGCTTCCTACATAATCTCTGTATAGTTTTTGCCTCTTGACTCTTCCTAAGACATCAGTTCCGGTGTAGGCGGACGGTAATTGTAAAGAATAGAATCAGGTGAAAAGAGGGTGTGATACTTCTATAGTCTCTATTATTTTTTATCACTGTCTTAGAATTTCATGCACTTCATGCAAGCAAACTACATTTCACGAGCATCTTCCTCACTACCTATGAAACCAACACAACGGAAATGGTACCACTCTCCACAGACTTCGCACTAGAACATGTCGGTCTCTCCTTCGTATGGTTTTTTACACACACAAAATATTCCTCCTTCTGAATAAAGCTAAAGTTACCCTCTTCAATTAAAGTTTAGACCTGCTGAACTGCATGCTTGCCTCTCTTCCGCCCTACTCGCTTTTCTCGTTTCTCCTCTTGTCTGGGCCTAACTGATAAATTACCGCTTAGGAAAAGCTCCAACTTCTCGCGTAGGCGTTGATTCTCAGTCGTAATGCGTTCGTATCTTCTGAAATTTTCTTAATTTGTCTCTCCGTTCTGTAAAGAACTCCAAAATTAATCGTATCGATTTAAGCATTTACGTATTTATCGCTTTGAAGGAGTATCAATACTCATAATGCGATAGCCAGTTTAAGATTTCTACAGATGAACTGTCATCATTTTAGCTTTGTGAAGATGATTAATTAGATCTTTTACAAATTGCTCATCACTTGCTTCTCCCACAGTCAGACGACGCTATTTGGCTTCTTCCCTTTCTGGTGGAGGTGCAGTATCAATAAAGGCGGGTACTAAGGATTTCATGAGTTTAAAGGGAAACTGAGCAATGCGATAGGTTTAGATGTATTTTTCGATCATACGTGCAAATTTAATGATCTCCTCTCTAGCTTTTTTCTTCTTATATTCGATCTGTCTGGTAAGCTTGAGTGGTTCATGCTCCTCGCAGAAGATAAGATATTTCAGTTTGTCAAGATTTAACTGCTACATATACACCTTCTTCTTGCGGGCACATTCAGGGTGATAATACTTTTCACATTAAGGATCATCACATTTAACAGCTGCCCCGCAGCGTGACTTATGACAGACGAGACATTCATTACGGAAGCGGCGTCTTTAGATGTTTTAGATACCTTTAACGCTGATAGCTCCATTTTTTTATTAAAAGTAGCACTCAGGCACCCATATGGCACAAACATAGTGCACCCATACATAATGACACATTGGCACATCGGAAGGATAGGTTGATTTCACAAAATAGTCATAGTAGCAATCTTATTCCCTTTCCCCTCGCTCACGCACCACGCGCACTATTTTTTCTGATTCACCTTCGGGATGCTCATGATGTACATACTACTCACGCTGCTTATTGTAAGGACAGCGACGAGAATACTCATAGTAACCCGGATTAGTTTCACGGAACAAGGTAGCATCAATATGAATAGAGGTTCTCTTCATAGCTCCTCCGCGTACATTACAAAGTGGACAAGGTAAGTTGATTCCTGCAGGTCCAAATGCTTGGCAAACTTCACAAATCCAGCTTTCAGCAGGAACTTTAGCCAAGCCTACGCACCTCTGGTGTAAACTAATGTTGCACATGCTACAAAAAACAATAAGGTTATCGTCTGTATAGTCACCATCCGTGCAAATTTGGCATTTAGCATCTTCGAACTGTCCTTCCCTCTCCTCCTCCTCAATACTGACTTCACTTTTCGCTACTTTTTATCGGTAGAGTTTTTTTCTATATGCTTTCATGTATTAAAGATATTTTTCCTCTTATGGATGCAGCTGGTAGACAAACTCAAGCGGATCTTTACTGGGTATTGGCATGAATGATTCTTTGATTTATGGCAATTGAACTGTGGGTATGCTGGACTGAAGAATGCTGATGATCTTGTCGATGGGCATTTGCAGGATGGCATCCATTATGAGATCTTGTTGAGTGTATCTTTTAATGAAAGGTGGCTCTTCCTCTTTTGGTTCGCCATTCTAGTTTTACATTTATTAATCTTGCCTGTTTTCTTCTTGCATGACTTCATCTAATTTCTTGGCTTCTTGCATTTCTTCATCTTGCTTGTCTTCCTGAATTTCTTCTTCAATCTTGTCATTGTTGTTTTATATTATTGCTATCTCCTTATTTCCTTCTTCTTCCTCTTCTTCTTTCGCTTCTGCTTTCTCTTCCGAAACTTCTTGTTTCTGATTCTAATCCAATTGATCCAATTGATCAATATTTTCCTCCTTAATTTATTCCTCCTCGAAATACAGGTCTTCCATATCCTTCTTCTTTTATTTTTTTACTGCCTTCTTCTTGGCTTGATTCCTCAACAAATCAAAAAGATTAGTCTCTTTTAGGGGTTCTTCTGATGGCTCAAACTGCACTGCCTCTGCCCTTTCAAACTCCTTGGCCGGTATTTCCTCCACCTTGATTCCAAAGTTTGATAGCAACGCTCCCCATTTCTAACTAGTACGCACTTTTTTAGTAATATAGTTATAGAGGAGGGTGCGAGTTGAAGAAATAAACTGGTCATCTTCACTTACACTGGACAAGGCCGTTCTCCGTTAAATCATCTCTGGTCTTCCGACCATTGGCGCAGGAATAAGAGCTCCCATCTTTTCAGCCAACTCTCCACCAATCATGTTCAGCTCTTGATTCTCAAAGGCCAAAAGGGCTGGAGTTGTCGGAGTTCTTACCACTCGGTTGGAAAGGAGCAGAGGCACGCGATGAGCACGGTCTAATATTTCCATTGCAGTATCATGAGGGTTTCTTCGTGCAAAAAAATCAAAACTGTAGTACTCAGCACCAACTGCATACCAGAAGCAGGTTGCTGTGAGCGCATTATAGGGGTTCATTTTGTTCTGAACGCTGTTTTCATCATAGTCGATCTTTTTAAGGTAGTCAATGATGCGAACGTAGCCATCGATAGTAGACTACTCTCTGTTGGCAGCCGGACGAGCTCGTCCCCGCTACTACCACTCCTCTGACTCTTCACTACGTTTCTTGCTTAATCCGCGCCCAACACGTTTCGGGCGGCCTTTACCACGAGGGCGCCCTGGCTTGCCATGGTTCTTACCGATGCGTATGTCTGAAGACGAGGATTAGTCTGAGAGTTCAGGGTCGATATCTTCCTCTTCAAAGGAGGCGTCTTTTTAAAGGCGCAAAGTGCTCATTGATTAATGAAATAAATAATAAATATTAAATTGAATTAAAACTTGCGAGGGAGGGCGGTCATTGACAGTAATTCTCATCCATGAATTGATAGTCCTTCTGATTTTTTCATTCGTATATTTTGGCATGTATGACCTCGATAAAATCCAACTGTGCGTAATTCAGCCATAGAAAATGGTTTATTTTGATTTATAGCTGATTTGTCTATACTCTTCCCAAGTTATTTTTGGTGCTGCTAAGCTTTTAATATCATCCTTTATCATTCTCATCATTGATGTCTTTTCTACGAGTCAGTCTATAGTCTTGATAGACTCAATAGAGCTCCCTTGAGAGTTTCTTTCCTGAACGATGCTGGGAAAAGAATGATTTTGTATATTTTGGTCAGACTGGAGCTCTGCCTCTTCCTTATTATTTATTATAAACTTCAAAATGTTTTCTTACTGGGAGGAACACATGCTTTCTTTCATCATTTTGACATTTTTTATGGAATTATACTTGCTGTTTCTTTCCTTGGAAGAGGGAGCGCTTCCTCAAATTTATATTTCTGCATCCCATATCATATCTTGACCACCCTCATCTTTGGTTTCATCAATCGTTGCCTTCTCTTTTTTGGGAGGCTCCTCGTGGTGCCCATTTTTAAAGTTTGCGATCTGAACAGTTTTTAAGGCAAAGACTAGGAACAGCTATCATCCACAAAATATGTGGGAGTGGAAGCCATCAAAATCATGCATAGCCAAAAACTACAGCAATTGCAGTAATTTTGGCTTTAGGAGCACTAGCTTTTATCAATGCCAGCTGGCCGTAGGGCATGGAGTTGGTCACAGTTGGAAAGAAGTTTGACTTATAATGGGTAAAGTTAAATGATGATTAAATAGGGAGCAAGCAAAATGAAGGGCTTAATATCAAGATCAGAAGTCATCTCCATTTCAACAGCAATTATTGACTGCATCATTCATATTAGTTTTGCGCATTCTCTTCTTCAAAAAATGGTTAGTCATAATATTATATGGCAAATAGCAGATGAAGGTCCTGTTCTCTTCTTCTTTCGCTATTTTAGTATAATTTAGCAATTTAATCAGATTTTACCCTTCAGTTATGGCAAAATTTGATCATTGTTGAACAAATATATTATATGAAAAAGGTTCATCTGGTAGAGTAGGATATAAAAGATGAAAGAAAAGTCATCGTGGTGCTAGAGAAGGCACCTCTTGAAGTAGCAGCTGTACGCAAGCATTAAAATGTGCTTCTAAATGGTGATGATCACGCCTCTTACATTAGCAATAGATTAAAGAAAGACCCTGCTGATTATCGCCCAGATATTACTCACCAATGCTTACTCACCCTACTTGACAGTCCTCTAAACAAGGCAGGCAAGCTGCAAGTCTATATTACCACTGCATCTAACCAGGTCATTAAAATCCATCCCTCTACTCGTATCCCCAGGACATATAAACGTTTTGCTGCACTATTCGCGCAGTTACTTAAACGATTGTCAATCCGCGCTGAAGAGAGCAGTGAGACATTGCTTGAAGTGATAAAGAGTCCTGTTAAGCAACATCTTCCATCAGACTGCACGTATATTGCCATGTCTACCAAGGGAAGGTTGGTTAATAGTCGCAAATTCATCCCAGAGTTGAATACAGCAAAGCCCATAGTGCTCGTAGTGGGTGCAGTAGCGAAGGGAAACCCTACAATGGACGTGGATTACATCCAGGATTCAGTCTGCATCTCAAAATACGCCTTGTCGGCTTCTGTCTGCCTTGGAAGGATAATGAACACATTCTAGGATATCTTTTAAATTCAATGATGACTTTTATTTGTATCTTAATAAATTAAAATATATTTGATGAAGTCAAGTGCTTCCAAATGCGATACTCCAGGATGTCCTGGCAAGGTACAGGCCACTTGTTTCACCTGCAATAAACTCTTCTGCTTCCAATGCTCCATGCAGCATGCTCATCAAAATCTTAGCAAAGGACACAAAATTATGGATATGTAGGAATCAGTCAATATGATATAGCATAACTCCGCTTAGCTTATAAGCCGCATTAGGGATCTGCGTCAACAGGGCGAAAAAGACAGCAGCATCGATCGCGAAGAGTACAACAGCAAATTGCATCCTTAAAAATTCCAGCAACAGTTGGACGAAATTAG
>Ga0302280_1001504_pt1 | contig 19133 bp, 9 predicted proteins | sample III_Fen_E1_1_FD_198771 | JGI IMG/M metagenome (GOLD analysis project Ga0302280, IMG submission 198771) | Peat permafrost microbial communities from Stordalen Mire near Abisko, Sweden - III_Fen_E1_1 | ecosystem: Environmental > Terrestrial > Soil > Wetlands > Permafrost | place: Sweden: Abisko... | reverse complement strand
TCGCTAACTGTGATGGTGACCTGGGTAGCAATAGACGTACACTGCTTTTGGAATCTGATTATTGCATGATTATAATTTAAATTGGAGTGATTTGAAGAGATAGCTTATATTATGGAAACAACTTATAAAATTGCACTCATTAAACTTGTTGTGCTAATGTTACTTTATCTCTTCCAAATTATATATGCAATATGTCTATAATCTACCACCTCCCTCTCAAAATACATGATATAAGATAACCTTATTAATTCGAATTCTTTTCATTGATTTTTATTCTTACTTGCAAGTGTAAATCTATTCTAATCTTATAAACAAAAATAAAGGAGCTTGTGGTCATATATAAACCTTGATTTTTAAAATAACAAATATTTTCAGAATTGAAAAAAAATATATTAAGATTTTGTCACTGATCTTCTGACAATATTGACGGAATACAGCAGATTAGTCCTCTTCTAAATTTAAAATTGTCCTTTATCGTAAAAGTAAATAAGTTTTTGTACAATTAATGATCAGCTTTAAAAGATTCACTCAATAATAAGCAAAAATGAGCAATAGTATAAGTAAAGATAAGTAAATCATTCTTGATGAGCAATATAACTTTCCTTGATCGCTCGCCCAAAACTATGGAGTAGATCTAGTTGAAGAAACTCATTTCGAATATCAGGACTACAATGGACACTCTATTTTAAATTCTAATGCGACTCATCAATGATGAGACGCTTTACATAGCTTTTCCACTGTCTAGCTTCGGCCTCTTTTTATGAATCTAGAAAGTTTTGGCTCGATAATGAAGCATTTGTATGAAGTTGATGAGTATTTTCTTCTCTGAGTATTAGTCCTCCGAAATCATAATTGGTGTTATCAAATAGAACAGTTTTATGAAGTGTCTTTGCAACAGAAAGCTCCTCCAATAATGAAGATCCTTACGGTTTCATAAAAATATTCTTCTTTGAAGGAAACAGACCATTTTTATTAAGTTTAGGAGCTTCTTGAAAGGGAGGGACATCATTTACCTTTTTCTCGACAATGCTCTTTGTAGTTTAGGTGGAGTTTTCGTTTGATTCCTTCATTAGGTTGACTTGAAGATTATTAGGATGAGATTATGACCTATTTAGAGTCTTTGAAGTTCCGATTTGTGGCTGACTTTTAGAATGTGTGAGAGATTTTATAAAAGAAGGTGTTGGTCTAGTTTTCCCCAATTTTTAAGGAACATAATAATAGCAAATAACATTGCTGCTTAACTTAAATTTCATCTGTTTGCTTAGTTTTTGTCTTTATAACTTAGTAGTTTCAGCTTAAGCTGGGAATTTTATCGATTTGATAGTTGATTAATTGATTTGGAATTTGTTACTGATGAGCTATTTAGGCATGAACTATTGAGGTTTGTAGCTGAAATTGATGCGAATAGGAGTTGTTTTGTTGTTGTTCGGAGATAGGGGACACTGCACTTGAGGCATCGAGTCAGGTTAAGAGATGATATTGGGTAGAGTCAATCTTCGGTTTTTAGGTCTATCTTGAAATTAACTTTCCAGTGGACAATTTGCATTGAAACAAACATTTTTATCTTACCCAGTATTCATTTTCACTACCTTTTCAGTCACATAATTTTGCTATCCATGTCGAGGCAAGTTATAGAAGAAAAATTGAGGTTTGGTTGATTGTTCTTCGAGGCCAACTAGAGCCGCGTTTCTCAATTGCTGACCATTATAGCTTGAAGGAATGCTGGGAGTCATTGAGTTAAAGTTGGATTCCATTGGATTCATGCTTCAAATATTAAATTGTTCTCAATTATATTTTATACGACTTTCCCTCCCGATATTCAGAAGGATGAATTTTATTTTGGCTGACAAGCCCATGGGAGATCAAAAAAGACGTTAATCAAAGGAATTATCAAGGATTATTGTTTGAACTTGATGTTGAATCATAGTATAATGAATTACAGCAATAGTCTTCAATTAAATTCAGCGTAAATAAATTTGAGGAGAATCATGATTAAAATATTGATTTATGCGATATTTTTTGATTTTGCGCACTTAATCGATGACTTTGTATGGATTTTATTGTGTTTGGTGTTCGCTTTTTGAGGGAATTAAAATGTATTTTGCTTATTAAAGTGGATGATTTTTATACATCTTTGGAAGCTTCTGGGCAGCTAAATTTAAAATTGCTCATTAAAGAATATCTGTTCTAATTTGCATTCTCTCCATCTTTTCCATGCTATTTTTATTGTGCCTATTTTATTCTTATTTTTTTGTATTTCTGCAACGCTAAGCACATTGATTTAATGGGTTCCTTTCTCTGATAACCCATTTGCGGAAAGAAAAAGGGATGTTTCATTTTTTGCAAGTTTAGTCTATCCTTCATTTGCTTGAAAGGTTGAGAAATTGATAATTTATTCTTATTGATAAATTATTGACCCTCTGTTTTTGATCTCCTCGATAATATTGGTGGTTCATAACTTTCGTAAGGATTTATTTTAGGCAACTTGTAAACACCTTTGGAGTTTTCTTTCAATCTATTCTTTAAAATTATAATCTTTTTGAGATTACTAGGCTCGGTTTTGTGTACGAGCCTCCTTTCATAACGAGCAGAGGCATTGTGATTCATATAGGACCAGGGTTAGATTTCCTACTAAAGATGGCTGATATTCCTTATATGCTCAGATTGAAGACGCTGGCGAGTATTGAGTTTGTATTAATGATAAAATGATTATGATGTTTGCATATATTATTTGTCACTCTTTATAATAATAAAGAATTAAAGTCAGTTGTAAATAATAAACCTAACTTTAGATATTCGAACTGCTCTTTAAACATCTTTCAATAAATAGATATCTTTCCTCAGACGCTAATTATCAGCATTGGAAGTGAATATTACATGAAACGCAAAAGAGCGTCGCTTTAGCAAACGCTAAATTTATAAGCAACCATCGTAACTACAATTTTGCATCACTGTTTTAGTTCATAGAACATGCCCAAATCATTATAATTCATCCTTTAATCTCAATCAGTTCGCAACAAACTTTAAAAAAATTATATACGATAAAAACTGGGAAATAAAAATGCGATTAAAGAGATTTTGATTATTAATAAATTGTTGGCAGTCCCTGACTTTATTGAAGTTGAGCCTTTTTGGGGAAATACTGACTTCAATTAAGTTGTGGCTTAAATTTGTGAGTCGCATATCAACCCAAATCTTTAATAATTTATTCTTGTCTTGGGCAAGATATCTATGAATTCATTTAGTAAAATACCTTCTTTCCTATCGGACAATTGCAGATTTCTCATAAGTCTGGAATTATCGCACACATGTCTCGGGGATGATTCAGTTAGATTTATTGTCAAAGCTAAGTGGCAGTACATTGCTTACTTTTCATTTGCTGATAACAATATTCTTTTTGAGGGAGTTAAATAATTGCGAAAATGCGAATGGAAGTTTATAAAATTGGTCATCCTAATGAATAATCCGTTGAAAATTATGGGAGTTAAATAATTAATAAAATTTAATTGGAGAAAAGTCCTCCATTAAGATAACAATATTCAATATTATTATTTTCCGAATGCTTTGAAATCTTCCTTACTTTGATACTACTCCTTATTTTACTTTATTTTCAGACCATTAAAGTTTCTTTAATTCTACTTCAACAGCATTGAGTTTGATCGCAAATTGGTCTATTGATAAATTTTCTCTTTATCTCCTATATTTCTTTGTACATAAGTCCAAATAGCCTAAAACTCCGTTTTACCTTTCTCTCTTCTATTTTTTCTATCTGAATACAGCACTCCTTTCGATATATCCTTGAGTTTGAAAGATAGTCAAGCGAATATCTTTTTATCTGGAATATATAGGAATAATATCTCGTTCACACTAAAATACAGTCCTACTTTTTAATTCAATTGAACTTTTGAATTTACTTCTTTATCTTCCGGTTGCCCTTCCATTACATGATTTTACTGGCGTTGGAAGCTATTAATCATTGTTTCTGTAAGCAAGTTTAATATTGGATAATAATGATATTGCTCCTTTTCTTCGAGCTGCTGCTCCTTTGCATGATTTATAAAAGTGAATTCATCCTAATAATAAATACTATCAGAATTTAATTTAATTTAATTTAAGTTATTTAATCCATGAAAAACTTAGATGATACTCGCAAATTGGAATGGCAACTAAGATAAATGTTAGATGTCCTCGAATACGAAAGAGAGAATACTCATGAATAGGGAAGAAGAGGAATTCAACAGAAATCCGATTGGTTCAGTCTTTCTGAAGACATCATTCGAGGATTATTCAAATGGAGAACCAGTATTTGTCATGAAGTTGGTAAATGTATGTTAAAAAAATATCAAAAAGACAAAAGTAAACATATTCAGAATGTTATCGGAGAGTCATTAGATAATATAAAGAGGGAATAACTCCCGGTTAATACAGGATAAGCGATAAAACGTAAATAACACTAAGGCAAATAACCGTAAAAGCGGAGTAAGAATAAAAAAAGACAACCTTTATTCTGTATTTGCAGAGTAACTTCATAGTAAAAAAAACATTTACCCATGATGGACTGCACAAAATGCTAAGAGTGGTTCCATTTCGTATGTATAGGTTTTATAGGTACTAAACAACAGGCCTAAAATCTTGAATTTCTGTGTGTCAAATGCCTTCGCAAGGAAACAGGCAATATGGAGAATCTATTTAACAAATATCGCAAATTATTTAGTGAAGATTCGCTAATTCTTAAGGCAATTCCTATGACCCTGAATACGAAGAACGAAAAAGGCGCATCACAAAGAAGGTAAAACCCAAAAGGTATGGAAAGTCTACAGAGCAATGAAGATGGCATTGATAGTTCGTGATCATTCATTCATTCAATTTAATAAAGCTATTATTATTAACTCCAATATACTCCTAAATTGGAAAGAATTCTGACTTCGTTCGCTATGTGATGAAAATCAAGAAGACTTTGATTAAAAAAGAAACACGAATCAAACTTATAAAATATAAACTAATAATTGGTTCATTCTGATATTGTTAACAATTCAAAGTTTGCGAATATCATGCCTTTGGAAAGAGCTTTACCTCTTCTTCACGAAGCTTGTAGAGTTTAGCATAGTATTACTCTTCCGACGGTTACTGAATCTTTAGTTTTGTGTCGAGTGTCTCCAAAAAGACTAGTCGCAATTGGCTGAATTTCTAATTGTTAAATTTTAATTTTCGATATTTCCGAATTCTCGAGAAGTTAGGTTCTCGTGTGTTTTGAGGCCGTCTCTCCATTTGACACTGATATTCTAATGATTATCGTTCTAATTGGATTCTGTAAACTTTCGTTTCGATTTCATCTCCATATACATCTTAATCTTTTGCTAATCTTTGACACTTTGCTTGTTGGCCTTGTTAAAATCTTAAAATTTGATATCCTTCATGTTTTTAATCTGAAGGAAGGATAGATTGTTCTTTTGATAATTGTTATTGTACTCATCATTCAAGTCATTTAAGTTTATCTCCATCTGAGGAGGCAAAATATTTTTCGAATTGTAACTGGGAATGGCTTGACTTTTTCCCTACAAGTATCCAATAATGGCTTATTTTTCACTCACTAATTTACTTAAATGAGCTATTTTATTGTTTAATAACTGCTGCTTCAGTTCATACCGTTTTAGGTAACGCAAAAGCTGATCTACGTTAATTTTAAGTTAGTTATTTTATGATTGAAGATTGTAATTGCCACTTTCCAATTCTTCAATTGCAGCTTCAGCCTGCTTTAGCTTTTTCTCGATCTCTCTACACCTCTCGTTAGATTTTTCCTCGAAGCGTTGTTTGTCGGCTTATAAGTTAATCAAAACATTTCTCAGTTTATCCTGAAGATGCTCAAAAACATTTAATTATTCTATGGTCTAATCCTCCTCAGTGGAGAATTCTTTAAAAGGAGTACTTTATTCGTTGGGCATCGCGTAGTATGACGAGCGGTTCATATACAAAATCGGTTAGTTACTATTAATATATTATTATTAGTATATACAAATAAATTTGTAATTAAGTCAAAACAATTTGAATAGTTGATCTCATATCAACATAAAGGCATTTTAATAAGGACATTAAGTAGGAAAATTATAAATATTAAAATATTACAAAATAATATGGCCTCTTTCTTTTATTGAAATTATTGATTGGCTAGTAAAATTTCGATAACAAGTTTGCTTACTCAAAAGAGTTAGGTTTGAGTTATTTGAGGTCTTCGGATGATGCTAAGTACAAAAGTTTGGTTAAATACTATTCTCACAAATTTAATAATCGATAGAATTCCATAATTTCTTCCATGCTAACCGACCTTAAGATAGAAAAACCAAAATAAACTCATCGCTACTAAACAGTGCCCACCTAAAACTAGTCATCCACCAAGCAAGTTTTCTAATTCAACAAAATATTTTACGATACATTCGCTTTCCGCGACCGTATCACCAATCACCAATTCAAGTACAAATAAGCAAGACAATGTTGTGAGACTCCGTCAAATGACTTTGATAATTGGACAGCAAATGACAATCACAAGTAGAAATCATTAAAGAATATAGTGAATGAGTACAAATTCACAAAAAAGTTTGAACTGGAGTGCCTGCGAAACAAATACTTCAAGAGTTGCAAGACATAGAATGCATAGAATGATAGCAAATAGTTGTAACATAGATTAATCCAATTAAAAACTAAATAGCACTCAATCGATAAGAATACAATTTATGAATTAAACAAACAGTAATTAAATCGAGTTTTATCCCAAAACGCTCAAGTTTCACAGTAGATCATTAAGATCAATAAATTAGGCACAAAAGCTCATAACTTCCATATGGTAAAAAGTAGGAACCATATCAACAAGTGGGATAAGATTTAGAATGTGACCGCCAACGACAAAGATATTACTATTGAGCAAGCAGATATTTAGAATCGCATTAATGACAAAATCATTAATCACATGAAATATGAACTTAAATCAAATGGAGAATATCTACTTAATATGTCCATCGATAAGAAACGCAGACATCTCATTAAGAGTCAATTTTCACAATCGAAAAAGTTTAAAATTCGCTAATATCCAAAAGGTGTGCACACGGATATCTCCTCTTTTACTTTTAATAACGTTCAGCCAGAAGAATTGAGCGAAGGAGGGTTCAAACATTCACATAAAAAGAGCCCGACTGAATAGGACATGAGTTTTATTAACTTGGTCAAATAGGGATTTATCCATGAAGTCGAATTATAGCTTAGCAATTACCCTAACGTGTTTATGGTTAGGGATTAAAACAAAAATAATATATTTCATATAGCGATAAAAGAGGGAAATCAAGAAATGGTTAAAATTCTGTTCAAAATAATACATCCACGCAACTGCTACTCCCTTTTATTAGGCAGAAATAATGTAAATTTATTATAAATCAGCTCAAACGAACCCCACGATAAAAGGCAGCGATGCTGTGTGAGCATTAGATATGTCATTTCATCGATGACTTCCTTTAAAAATACCAGGCTTATGTCAAATGATGTCAACTCTTTAATAATTATATCTCTCTTCTCCATTTATTACAAAGTTAATTAATACTTATAAAAGAATAGTTCGGGGAAATGTTGAACGATGTTGTCATTTAGTACTTCGAACGCTTTAACAAGTAACTGTGTACCAATGCAGCCTCATGACGGAATCGGTTTACGCTTCAAAAGGCATCGATGACTATAATCGCATGAAAAAATATTGTGACTATCTCGACTACACCAGCGAAACTCTCTTCAGAGACAAGACTAAAAGTCAAACTGGACTGAGAAATATTGGAAATAGTAAGTAATCATTAATTCAGCTTGCTATCTAAATGTCATTCTACAATTACTTTTTCATATCAATTATCTCAGAGAAAAAATATGCTGTTCCGATCATCAAAAATCAGCGTATCTCTTTTAGTCATTCAGACTTATCATGCAGTTACGATCCCTTTTTGGAGAAATGGCTGTTGGTAAATTTTTGTTTGCGGACCCCACTGACCTCTTCGAATACTTAAAAGTAAGTAATCCTGATATTTTTGTTGCGGGAGTGCAGAACGATTTCCATGAGATATTCACTTTGCTGATAGATAAAATAAGTGAAAGCTACAAATAAATTTCAATTGAGGAGTCTCGATTTATCAATAAGCTACTTTTTGGTAAACTTTTAACTAAAATTGATTTCGTTGAGGTATTTTGTTTTTAATCAAGGGGAAAGCCAGCAATGTAACGACTTTTAACATTATTAATCTCGAGGTTGCAGAAGGATCCTTTGAAAAAGGCTTTGACAAATGGAAAAACTATAAAATTAATGATTATTTAACTCCAAAGGTAAAGTATAATTATATTCAGGGTCATACTGTTGAAGCAACGGCTGAGAACGTCTTCCTTGAGACTCCAGCCCTGATGGCCTTTTTTATTAACAGAGTCAGCTACAAAAATAACAGTCTTTAAAAGGATAACAGAGTGTTTGAGTTCTAGTCAAGTATCTTAGTCAATAAATCTCAACAATCCGAAAAAACAAAAATTATCAAGGCGAAAACCAATTAGTTAGAGGCAGAGCTTAAATAAGAGAAGGCAACTTTGACTATTTGGCTGTAAAAGATCAAAAATCAAAAAGCCCATATATAGGAAACAATAAAATACCTTAAGTAAAAATAAACGCCTCTACTATCCGCTCCAAACGTATCTCCAAACGTTATTATATAGGTTGAGAATTAGATGGATGAAAAACATATTGCTTTTACTATTAAATACCTGTAGCAATAGATTTAGCTGATTTGTCGTAAAATCAACGATGTTGAGAAGGATATTAAAGTTATTGAAGCCAAATTAATAAAGCTCGAGGAGTAAGGAAATTACGAGTCCTATGTGCTTTGGGCTCTGATGATTCACGAAGGGAAAACGGCTGGTTATGGGCATTACAAAGTATGCATACATTTAGGAGGAGATATATGGAACGAATACAATGATAAAACAGTCACTTCCATTTCTAAGGATAGAATTCAGGCTTATAAAGAGAAGGGATAAATTTGCTGCCTGTTTTATCGCAGGCCCACCCTTATTTGTGATGGCAGCCGCATTCCTATTCCTCATGCTCTAAAGAATATGGTAAATCAATAGTAAAAATAAATTAAAAAATAAATTGACAAAGCAAGGCTACTTCAAAGTCTCTACCAATAAACATAATCTTCCAACATTATCTTAGATTATTAAGTTCGACTATAAAGCAATTAAAAGTGCCAATACTTCTTTAAAGCTGTTCATTATGCTTTGAATGAGAAGTATCCATTCGAAACATGCAAAGGAATCATCATATTTGAAATCATCAATTCAGACGCCTATAAAAATGCGTTAGCGAATAAATTCGTAAGTGAAGACTCCGACCTTAATTTCACTCGACTTACCTTTGGAATTCCCCAATAATATTTCAATGCCTCTCAAATTTTAAAAGATTTTTTAAACAAATAAGCCTCGCTTCATTCAGTGGCGGCTGCCTATGAATAGATTTCAAATAAAAAGGTTAAGTTCAACAAAAAGACTATCAAGGAGAAATATGAGCAAATGATATAAGTCATTATACTCAAAGGGATCTATTACCTCAAATTCTTTGCTGACCATTACTGTGCTGAGGTTGAACACCATTTCAATAAACTCAATAAGGGGGTTGATGATATTTTAGCAAATTTGAATCAAGCTTCCGAATTTGTTCTGGTCAGTATCACTATCAAGTCTTCGATCAAACCAGTTGTAAATGCAGGCAATAAATTGAAGATAACTCCAAAGGGCATCGCGATAGATGACTATGGACAGTATTTTTCCTAAAACTTTAAATTTTGGATTGCCCAAAGGCAGAACCTATCGAAACTTGACGAATCTAACTTTGATAAGTCAGCTCCGATCGTTAGTCAACTTCGAGAATGATTATTCAAATGATTGATAATTAAAACTGCAGTTGTAGTAAAAACTTTGATAAATAAAAAAGCACACAAATATTTGAAGTGTATTGGTGCATCATTATCATATTTTCATTAAATGGTTTAACTGACATTTTGACAGATTATCTTTCCCAAATATCTGGGACTCGATTCGCAATTTTAAACTATATCTTTTAAATTAAACTAAATTAATTAATTTAATAATACTGTAAATTTTAAAGGTTAACTTCGAAATTCTCTCAATATAAATTTTTGTTAGTTGTAATGCAGGTCGTAAATGTTGTGAAGGAAATTTAAATCCTAATATTTTTAGTCTGACCTAACTTTTTCCCGTTTATAAAATCATTAAATATTGTGTTGAGATCATAACAAGTAAATGCTTAGTTCTGAAGCCATTCATAGATTAGAAATTATTCAACCTATTTCAGTCAAATTATAACATCTTGCCTTTTGTCAGTCCGAAGCCCTCTGGAAAAAGCATAAACTCCATATGAATTTTTGTGGAATTGAATTTGGCAAAAAATATGCCTATACCAAGATAGGCCGTACACTAGGTTTATAAACTACCCGTTACTTATCAGTATCAAGAGGATTCCTCTTTTATTTCGACGTATTGCTAATTTTAGTTAGGAAGCTTTAAGTAGAGACTACCTAGGCTATTGTGATCTTTAAAATGTCTATCTGGAGTGGTTTCTTTTAAAATAGAATAGGTATCTGCTGCTGATCTCCAATGGATTGGACACATCACTTTTTTATTTCGATTCATCAACATTTTGGAATTAACAGAAAGAAGACTTGTTTCAGTTTGTCATACAACTAAACTTTTATAATGAGTATTATATATTGCAGTAATTGGGAGAAGGCAGCTTTTCAAAAGTAAAATCTCTTTAATTTAGGTGTTTCTTGTCAGAAATAAATAAACTGGCAATGAGTATGCAGCTAAAATGATTTAGAAGTCAGATAAACAAAAATCACTAAACTACCAGTTCATCAAAGATTAGAAAAAAATTCTTAAACTTCTGAAGAACAACCGATACATCTGTTAATTCAAAGAATTTTACTAACAAAATTAGAATTTTATACTTTTGATGGAACTAGTCCCTGGCAGAGATCTGATGACAATATTAAAAATTAAATAAAAATTTAGTGAGCAACAGATAAAGCAATTGCTTATCAATATTTTAAGTGGCTTGAAAGAATGCCACTCTCAGCATGTGATTCACCGAGATATCAAACCTCAAAACATAATTGTGGATGTGTCGGACAACATGAATATAAAAATTATCGATTTTGGACTGTCACTTCATTACAATAAATCTATTGCAATAAAGCATCGAAAATGTGGAACAATGGGGTACATGGCTCCATAAATATTTGACTGTTTTTCTGTGATTAATGAAAAGAGTGATGTGTTCAGCTTCGGAATCCTGGCTCACCTGGTCCTGTTTGGATTTAATCCTTTAAAGGGAAAATCGCATTATCAGACAATATTTAATAACTAATAATACAGGTTAAACTTAAAAGCAAACTAGATAATTCGACAATATGGATAAAGTTGCTGGCATTTTATTAAGAGATTGCTGGAGCGTAGTCCCAACGATCGTTTTAGTGTGTAATAAGCGCTGAACTGCAAATATCTTTGCTGTACTAGTGATAAATAATAATCATAATACAGTTTTTCGACAATAGAGGAACAATAGATGCCAATCATTTGGTAAAACTGATATATTTGTAATTGCTCTAACAAATATTAAAATATCATCTGGAAGGACTAAAAAGACTGATTCTTTTTGTTTTGACGCGAACATCTCTGACAGGCTTTTATGTGTATTAAGTTTTATAAGTCTACCCCTTATTTGTTTTAGATGCACTTTTCAATTTTATTGATTCTCTAATCGATTTACAGCATATCTATTTTTATTCTTTTTCTGTTGACTTCGATTGACTCCTCTGGATTTTTCTAAATGTATCTCTCAGTCTTTCCATTTTTTCCTCCTTTTCTTCCAGTTGTTTCAAAAGCAATCTTTTTTGAAGACTCAGTTAGCTTTTGCATTTTTATATGATCTATGTTGGCATATTCTTTGAGTATGAACTGATATCAATATTTATGACTGGAATATTGCTAGGTTTAATTCTGAATGGCGATCTTCTCTCATTATTTCCGAATAATTCCTTCGATTTTGACTGTGACTTTCGAATAAAGGGTTTCGATAATTTTTTCTTAAATGGATTGCTTTCATTCTAATCTTTGAGGTTAATCAGTTGAATTTTGCGTGATTGCATATCTAAGTATGAGCGTTGATATTATAATTTAACAGTAAAATTATTCAATAACCCTAACAATAAATTATTATGAGATACAATTAGGTTAGCAGGATCATTGATTTTTCTTTTTCTATTCGATTGCCGGTTGCTTTACCATGACAGGCCTGTCGTATTTCTTATTGCACGTATACTTTGGCATTTTGGTTTTAACATAGTTAGCGATACTCCATTGAAGAGTGGAGTCGACCAATCTATCGTTGAATCCCGTACCATACACATATAAATAGAAATAATCATCTATGTATTCAATATTACCGCATGACATTTCCAACATTGGTAGGCAAATGACCTCATCATAGGTCGATTTGAACCATTCTCCATTTATATCCTTCAAGTCTCTCTCTTTTATTTATAAATAAAGATCGATTCGGAATGAACGCAAGTGCGATATCTTTTGAGGGACGTCCCTGTAAAGATTATTCTCTTTTTATTCGTCAGTGTATACTTTGGACCATCCATCTTTTACAAAATTATCATAGACCCAATATTCAAGAGAGATTGAATAGGCCACAGCTGGCTTTTTGCTTTGATAAATAGCGTTAAACACCTTAAATACCTTCCTTCCAACAAGTTCGTCATCGCCATCAACAAAGTATCCAATTTAATTGCGTTTGCAATGCTTGGTAATGGCCATATGAATATTAGGAACTGCGGTCATTTGTTTTTTATTTGTAATCAGCACGACTTTATCTTCATATTTTGTATTTCTTTTCATGAAGTGCTTAATTAGAGCAGTAGTGTTATCACTTGAAGCATCGTCCACTATCACAACTCGATAGTTATCGTAATCTTGGTTGAAAATCGATTGCAGGTTGAATTCGTATCTAAAATTTTTAGCGTTGTTAAAGGAAGGGACAACAATGCAAAAGGGCAACTCGGATGTATATCGACTCATTTGATAGATTGCCTCTAGTCTATCTTCTTCCTTCTTAAGCTATTCCTCTATCATCCGTTTTTATAGAGTATCGATGAATGGAGTTTTGATATTAAACCGTTCTAAAATCCAAGGATTTCTTCGTTTTTCAGGTTTGAAGTACTACCCTTTGGCAATTTAATCGAATTTTGCAATTTTAGTTTGTCTAACTATTTCCTTAGCATTATTTTACAAAAAGTCTAGTAGCACTGTTTGCTCCTAAATTTTATCCTAAAGTAGATCTACTCTTTCGTATATGCTCATCTGTTCTTTATTGGTGGTTTATTTATTGTCCAAATCATTCTTTTTCCTCTTCTCTGTTTGCTTGAGTAGCTTCTCTAGGATTTTAACTCGCTTGTTCAACTTACTAAACAATTAAATTTTTAGTTAGAGGTCTTCGTTTTTTTGATCGCCCATCTTTTTTTCAATGGTGGCGAAGTCAATCGAAATTGATTTTATCTTCTCTCGGGTTTAGTTGAAGAGCAATTCATATGTGCTACTGCTACTCTATATGCTTAGCAGCTTCACGCCAAGGAGAATCATCAAAATTACAGCGCAGGCAAAAGCAATTGATAGAATCTTAGCCATGCTCTTTTAATCGGGAGACTCTTTGTCGTTGGTGCCTGGTTGAACGCTCCAGAAACGCATTTGTATATCAATTATTTATTAAATTTAAATGATATTTGGCAGGATTTGAATATTCAGAATGCAAAATCAATTTCAATCTGATTCATCATTAACTGTATACTTGCATTATATTAACTAATAATAGAACTTTGGTAAACGATTTCAAAATCAGGCATAAAATAAAAGTAATGCCAAAGGTAATGAGCGTTATAAAATAATAAAATAGAGTTATGCCATTTCGAGTGTATAAGTTGAAGTAATTATCCATTACCTTTTTCTTTATAATTGAATTCTAACAAATTTAGAGAGAGTTAAATGCATGTAAAATGATAGCCTATTTGCAAAACACATCCATTCCTATATGATTTAATCTCTGGCATATAATTCCATAGCCACTATGGATATAAAGTATCAAAGCAGATTAGATGAGTGATATCTGATAGATAATTAAATTTATCCTGCAGTGAGCTCTAATAATATGAAATGAATGATGAAGCAGACTGGACTTATTGGATTTGAGGAATAGATCTTTATTGATTTAAATAGAATTAGTTCATGAAGAAAGTGAATATTTTTCAACTGCTGAAGCAGGAAGAATCTATTGCTCTTTGTGATTTATTTAACATTATATACTACAGGCTATTCTTATTAAGATTAAATAATATATATGTCACTTATTCAAAATTGCAAGAACAATAATTCCGAACCCATTCACTCCCTTAAAAAAATAAAAATTCCTATCATCAGCCTTCAGAAAGACAAAAAAGTTTTGAAACCGAGTAAAACAAGGAAATAGTTTCAATGCATAAAAAAAGAAATACGTTAATGCAATAAACCTCAAAGTTTAGATTTGGAGAATATTATGTCCTGTGGGGGAATAAAGCTCAACTCAAGATTAAATAGAACTCAAGACAAAAAGAAAAGGAGTGGACTCGTTAAGACTGCCACTATAAGCAGCAAGCATAAAAATAATCAAGCAGCATTGAGCTTTTAGAAACTCCGATCGCCTCCTTCTTTATCTCTAACTGAAAATTAAATAATTTTGTCCAATCCAGAATAATCACAGCTCTTCAGCGAATTTTCCTTGATTGATCGTAAAGACATTCTAATTAGAAAATAAAATAGGTTTTTAAAAAAAGGAAATTTATTTGGTTTTAACTTGCGCTAGAAATGTTTTGTGAGTCTTTATAAATGTGAAAATAGCAATCCATATATTGTAACTCACAATAATATTCTTTATTCCGAAGAGTATTGCATCTTTCAATAGAATGGAGAGAAATATTACATCACAGATATGTATTAAGACTATAGTATTAGAAATTTAATGATGGAGTTTGGATTGTTACCTTAAATAACTGCTAAACTATACCTTAGGCAATTGATATAAGGAGTCAATTAATTGCACCGGTTAAATCTTGCACATAATAGGATTAACTTGGACAATGTGTTGCATGATAAAATGGGAAAAGTATTAATTAATTATTTTAAATCGTCAACTAAGCCGCTTTAATAATTTTAAAAATCACGATACTTTTATTACTTTCCTCCTTAAATGCTTCTTTCTAGCAATTATTATAATAGCTTTAAGAATGATGTTTGGGCTATTGGATGTATCACTCTACAGTTATTTTCATCAAAATCAATTAAGTTGAGCAAGTATCATCCCTACAATAAAGATCTTACAGGTAAGGATCAAACATAAGAAATCATTACTTTATAGCAAATTCAAAAGCTAATCTCGGAAAAGTATGAGATTGGCAGTATAAATATTGATGCTGATGCAGGCAATGAGATTTAAACTTCAGTTATTGAATTTATTTCTCTTTGTTTTTCAATTAAAGTGGAAAATAGATCTTCTCTTGATGAACTTTTGATGCATCCCTTTCTTTGGAAATGATTATGAATTTAATGTGTAATTTGATGAAATATAGAAAGAATAATAATTTATAATAATCAATTATAATTCTAACTTATTTGTACATATGTTTATTAATCTTATCTTTCCAGAAATAATTTATTTTTTTGCAGATGATAAATTTACAGATATTGATGGATAATCACCACCATTTTAGGCTAAATAATAATAACTCAAACATAACTTTAATCTTATCAACTCAAAAATATTTTCGATATATTTCAATTTGAATTGAACAGACAATGCAAAATGAAAAACAAATTTTCTGTAAAATAACTTTGCGCCATTCGATTCATCACATTTTTCAATGGTTTTTGCTGTTTAACTTAAAATATATTTTCTTGAAGAATATGATCTATGCTCTTCATTCGTTACGCTTTGTATATACTTATGCTAAGCTTCGAATTTTAAATTTAACTATTTTTATCCAGTTAGAAATTAACGAAAATGAACCAGAACCACTCTCCTAATTTGGTGGATTTGGGGAACTATACGCTTTGCAATCAAATGGTTCTAGGAAAAGGAGCAACTGGTATTGTATACAAGGGTACTATTATAATTACCTAGGATATAGAAATTCAAGTATGACCCCAGTCGCCATCAAAGCCATCGATCTTGCAACCATCACTGATGATGCAACTCGATCTCTATTAGAAAATTAAAAAAATGCACTGAAGACGATAGAAGGCCAACATGTCCTTAAACTTTTAGACATTATAGAAATTCATAATTTTTGCTATATTGTTACCGAACTAATCTAAGGCATCACTTTGAAAGAGTATCTCCTGTAAAAAGGTCAACTTAGTGAGGAAGAAGCAGTGGGAATTTTCAAAAAAATATTAATCGGCTGCAACTCAATCATCCAAAACTGTATTATCCATCGAGACTTGAAACCGGCCAATATTCTAATTTCAAAAGACCAAAATCCCACAATCATAGATTTTGGTTTTTGCTAAATCATAAGAGCTAAAAAAGTGATTCGAGCATTCAACGTAGGTTCTCCTTCCTACATGTCCCCTGAAGCCTATCTTCGAACGCTCTACAGTGAAAAAAGTGATAGCTGGTCTTTAGGCGTGATTCTGTACGAGATGATTCATGGAAAAACCCTAGATGATGGCATAAATATCAAATAATTCTTTTAGATCGTTAAAAACGATAGCAGTTACGTTCCTCAAAACATACAAACTGGATTAAATTCCAATGTACGATAAATTTTGTAAAAATCTTTGAAATTCAAAACAGAAGAAAGAATGAGTATTTCTGGAATGAAGTATTTAACTGATGTTTATCTGATCAATAAAAAGAAAGATGTCAATCGAGAGAATACAAATAGCAGCAACTATCCTCCCACGAGCCTCGTTAAATTTAATTCAACTCAGCATCCGCCTTTGCCTAAAAGCGTACATACTCTTCAAAATATATCGAATTAGTGCCACTCTTCTGAAAAGCAGAATTCTGAAGGATTTATCAGTTTTGCATAATTTTCCAAGCCTGTAAGTTAATCTGGAGGATCTTTCGGTCATCGCTTGAATAAATCAAGTGAAATGAGAGTAAGTAGCACGAGCAAAAATTCTTCGAGCAACTGTAAACACATAGAGATCAAAGTTAATTAAAATACATAAAGTAGGGCTGCCAAGCAACATCCCAATTCTTTTTATGAGGTCAAGAAAGAACTTAATTATGGAGTTCCCGTTTAATCTTTTTCAAATAGGCAGACATAAAGAAGGATAAAAGGGCCACCAGTATTTAGACAAGTTACTGTGAGGTATTTATGAATATCATGAGTATGATAGTTCATCAATTTGTATGTAAAAATATCCCAATTGATTAGAATACAATTCACAGATAATTATTTTTACTGATATATACGAAAAGAATATTTCTTATCTTAAAATTGTATATGAATTTTTCCGATTTATCTTTATCTTCTTATAATGAATTTTAATTTGAAGATGATCAAAGACTAAAGCGAAGAGAATTGTTCATATTTGGAGTTTGTAAAATTGAGAAGAGAAGCTCTTGATGAGTTGGAGTAACATCAATTAACTATGATCGAATCTGAAGTAGAATACTTGAAATAAGAAACTAGATATTTGAAGGCAAAATTTAAGAAGATGCTCAAGTCAATGGAGCAAATCATATATACTCCCCATTATACCAAGACTAATATAATCAAAGATATTACTTGATTTATTTCTGTTCATGATATTAAAAAGAAAAGCTTATTAATATATCTAATATATTATGGTTTGCAATATTCTTTCATCACTGATACCAAACATTGATGAACAAAAGAATATACTTAACAATATTATCCTTCTGAGAGAGGATTATTATTTATTTTATGCATTTGAATATTGATGTACTCCGCAAAATAGTTTAAAGATAAACCTTGCAATGCAAATAACAAATCCCGCAATAGGAGGAATAAAGAAAAATATGATAATTGGCTCGTAAAATAGAATCACAATTTAGTCACAGTCAATTCCAAGTAGGCCCAGTTTGCACGCGTCACGTCTTTGTCTTCAAAAGTCAAGGAAGTACCATCTTCCTCGTGTATGTATTCTTTTTATATTTATTTGTCTTATCCTTAAACTTGTCCAACAATTTTCATTTTTGCTTTATACAACGTCATGTTCTAAACATTAATGATCTTTTAAGAACACATTGGACATTTACAAATTTTTGTTTCTTTATTCATGTTAAAAGTGCCGAAATTTTTTACTGCAAGAACTTTCTTTTTAAAAGCTTTACATTCAACATTCATGCATATGCCTTCTAATGTTAATCCTTGGCAAACCTTTCGCCAATCAGGAGCAGTATCTGCAAATTTTTAAACTAAAGGCTTATCCATGCTGTTAAAAACTGTCGGTAAGCAATTGCCTCCGACTAATCTCAAAAGTAATTCTAATGTAGACTATTTTCTTATTCCATATTATCGAAGTGAATATTTATCCTGCAAATCGGATCCACCAAAAATTAAGCGTTGCTTCCCAACTGGAGATTATATTTTCTTTTCCAACATTATTTTTACCTCTAAAATAGTTGTTGAGGATGTAACTTTAAGAGTTTTTGTTTTTCCGTTGGTGGTTTTAATGAAGATTTGATAGTCACTTTGTGGTAATGAAATAGAGGCCTTTTTTGAATATTTTGGACTGTTGAGGGAATAAGATTTTCCAGTAAAAGGAGTAAATGACCTTTTCATCTACTGTACTTACTTATAATATACTATAATAAATTAAGTCTAGAATTAAATTAAATAACAAAATGAAGTTTAATTATTTTTTCTATTTATTAGTCCTCTTTGACAGGTTTTTCATATATATGGTATAAATTATAGTTTTTATTCATATTGATTTGATTTCTCAAGAAGAATAATGCCCATCAGCAATCTAAT
>Ga0302280_1001499_pt1 | contig 19151 bp, 7 predicted proteins | sample III_Fen_E1_1_FD_198771 | JGI IMG/M metagenome (GOLD analysis project Ga0302280, IMG submission 198771) | Peat permafrost microbial communities from Stordalen Mire near Abisko, Sweden - III_Fen_E1_1 | ecosystem: Environmental > Terrestrial > Soil > Wetlands > Permafrost | place: Sweden: Abisko... | reverse complement strand
TCAAGCAATGCATTTTTCCATTGGGCATCATTAAAACCTGAACGATCCCATCCATTTTGATCAAGGGTTGCATCATAATCTTCACCCCCATATATACTCGTAAAAGTAACCGGCGATGGAGAAGTTTTCCATTGATCATCTGATATAATGATTCTGGTACTGCCATCATTGTAGGTGATAATAATTTTGCAAATCATTTTGGGCGCACCAAATGCATCCACCAATTTATAATAACGCTCCCTGTTGATATTATAAAATCCATTGCCCACAATGACGCCGATCGCATTGCTGCCTTTACCAATGAGATTGGTGATATCGTACATATTGTAAAAGCATCTTTTGTCGTAATAAGTCCAGCCTGGTGATAAAAAGTTATTGCCAACCTTAGCGCCATTGATGCTCATCTGATACTGACCCAGCCCGGTAACAAATGCCAACGCCTGCACAGGTTTTTTTTCAATGGCAAATTGCTTTCTGAAATACGGGATAATTGTGCGGCGCATACATTTATTGCCGAGGCCTTCAGTGTCAGGAACACCGGGAATAAGCAACAATGAATCCGGCAATTCTTCATAGCCAATCCATTTGGCGCCGCTCCAGTCGGTGCTGCTGAATAATCCGGTGGTGAAATGCTGTATCCGGCTCCAACCGGAAGACTGGTGGTAATTGTCCCAAACTTTTATTTTCCAGTAGTAAGTGGTGCCTGGCTTCAATGCCTTCTTATTGTATCTTACTAAGATATTTTGACCAGTTGTTACTACGCCGGAATTATATACATCAAATCCATCTTGCATCAAATTCTCCGCTCTAGTTGCTATCGCAAGCTGATATGCTTTTTGCGTTGTATTTCTTTTATTGCTTTCCAACTGCCAGCTAAAGTGTATATCAGTGAGGGGGACTCCCAATGGATTTATCCTGCTTTCGCATGCGGCAAGAGAAATTTTTAGTGATTGCGCATGCAGATCTTTTATATCAAGATTTAAAAGAATAAAAATGCACCAAATATATTTAACCATTTTCTTAGAAATCAGAAGCGATTTGAGATTGAATTGCATGGATACTATTGCTTAGTGATTGCCACGAATGCACGAATAAAAATGATTTGACTATGCCCAAATAAGCATTCGTGCATTGGTGGCAATTAAAAATAAATTTAAACAGTTTCTCATGATAGCCGCATTCATCAAGCTGATAAAATTTTAAGCACGTAAGCCATTTGTTTTGGGTATCTCTCAGGTATGCTCACTATCAACCCTTCTTCATTTCGGATTATTTGTAAGGCTTCATTATTATCAGCTAAACTAACGCGTGAGACTTTGTTTTGATAGATTTTGCTTTCAGCAGCAAGCGATTTAATAACCACTTTGCCTGACGGCGGTTCGCCAAGCACAATCGCATACAGCGTATCGCCTTTTGAAGTGAAACGAATGTCTTCTGATGTAAAAGGTTTTCCGGAGCCTTCATTGAAACCCTGATTTGTCAGGGCTTCTGCAGATGCAATGGCAGGACCTTCTCCAAATATCTTCCATGGGCGGGTATCAAAGATGCTTTCCCCATTCACTTGCATCCATGCAGCAATTTCTTTTACAATGGCGACTTCCTGTTCATCAATCGTGCCATCACCGCGCACAGGAATACTAAGCAACAGGTTTCCATTCTTGCTGACAATATCTGCTAAACTGTGAATAATAGTTCCTGCGCTTTTGTATCCTTTCGCATCATACAAAGCACGGTCGTAATGCCAGTTGCCGATGCAGGTATCCGTTTGCCAGGGCAGCGGTTCAATACCATTGCTCTGTCCTCTTTCAATATCCCACACCATGCATTTACGCTGCATCTCATCTAATATTTTCCCATTGATAACAGCTTCCAGTTTGCCATTATTTTTTTTGATGCTTTTGTTGTAAAGATGAGCTGCAATGCGAAGGCCCGCATCACTGATTGGATAAAGCGGCAATATGGTATCATCAAAATAAACAAGATCAGGATCATATTTATTGATGAGCTCAATGGTGCGGTTAAAAAATTTATCGCAATATTTTTTATCTGGCACATTCGCGCCATGCGACCAATCCCATTGTTTATAAAAAACTTCATCCACATCTGCATTGATGCTTAGTCCATGATTTTGCGCATACAGTTCCTGCGGGTCTAACCCATCCCACCATGTGTTTTTGCCTGACTCTTTTTTTATATTTCCATCATAAGGAATGCCTGCAAAACTGCCTGCTGTATCTGCTTTTTGTGCCTTCTCATAAAACATCCATGCATGCGATGCATGGACGCTGACGCCAAACCTCAGCCCATTTCTTTTTGCTGCATTCGCCCAACCTGCAATCAAATCTTTTTTAGGTCCTATTTTAGTTGAGTTCCATGATTGATATCTGCTGTCATAATTGTCAAAATTGTCATGATGGTTTGCCAAAGCCACAAAATATTTTGCACCTGCGAGTTTGTACAGCGCAACCAATTGCTCCGGATCCCATTTCTCCGCTTTCCATTCATGTATCACATCTTTAAAACCAAACTTTGATGGATGCCCATATTTCTGACGATGAAATTTGTAATCATCACTTCCTTCCATATACATCGAACGTGCATACCAATCGCCATGTTCCGGCTGGCATTGCGGCCCCCAATGCGCCCAGATGCCAAACTTTGCATCGCGGAACCATTCGGGCATCTGGTATTTTCTCAAGGAATCCCATGTTGGCTGAAAGGAGCCAGCAGCCATAATTTCACCAGTTTTGGATCGATCAAAAATATACCCAGCCATCGGCATTTTTGATAAGCTCATAGCGGGTATTGCGCCAGCTAATGATTTTAAGAGTGTCCTTCGTTTCATATATCTTCTTTGAAGTGATGATTATTTAATGCTGCTTATCTGCGATGGCCGCATTCCGGTAAATAATAATTGGCGTTGCTGCAGGCGCATTCATAACGATCTTTTTATTTTCTATTTCATAATGAAATGGCTCGCGATGATCAATGAATAAAGCACGCACCGCTAAAGAATCTGCATTCCAGTCTTTTGGCAAATCAACTGCAATCTCCTGGCCGCTGCGTGAGTAGCATGCTATTCGATTATTATCGAGCGGGCAGAAAGTTGCGCCATGTCCCGCTATTTCAACACCGTTTAATTTGATTGAATAATCCTGGCTCATCCAATCGTTTTCAATGGAGGAACCGGGGCCGAGCCCGATCAATGTGTGAAATCCGTCTCTGTTGTATGATTCAATAGTAAGATCATGGACTCTGTTGAAAGGAAGTACGGTGAGATAATAAAAATCAGTGATGGAAATCCGGTCACTTGCGTTGACATACCATTGTATGGAGCGGCAATTCCAGAAAAGATTCCGCTGTTGGTCATTGCGCGAAAAATCGCCTGTTCCCCAAATAGCGGACTTGCGATAAATGGCAGCAACCAGTGGAATGGGCTCACCGCCAAAAGGGCATGTGCCATTGCCGGTGCCGTCGGCAGTCACTGCAAGCTTGCCAATAAACGGATAGCGCAATTGCTCTGAAATAACATGCACTCCTCTTTTTTCAAATTCATCAATAATCCTGAACTTTCCATCAGTCAAATTTTTATACCCGCTTGCCGGATGATTGATATCCCAATCGTTTCTAATCGCGAACCATGACATTGCATCAATCAACAGCGCATCATGTATTTTATAACGATCGGTCATATAGTCTATGCGCTTTGCGCCCCATTGCTTCATGTACTTAGCCATGCCAACGATATAAGAATATTCGCCGTCCCAATCACGGCTTCTCCAAATTTTGCCATCAGGGCGCCTCGCAATAAAAGCGGTATCAAACAATGTGCTGCTTTTATACGCATCATCATAGTTTGTGTTGAAACTGATGTTGGCATTATATTTTGCTTCTTGCGATAACAAATGTTTCAGTGCCTGATAGCCTCCAAGTGTTTCATTCACGCTGTCTTCAGAAGGAAAGCCTGTGTCTTGCCCATCATACACCCAGCCACTGATCAATGGTACCTGCGGCGCAAAGTCAGTAAGCATCGCAATATCTTTTATCAGTTGCTCACTTTGCGCAAAAGTTGTCCTCGGTTCTTTTTCCAGCTTATATTTTCCGCCAATCAGGTAAATAAATTTATCATTATAATACTTGGTTGGCGATGGTGGCATGCGTTCAGCAATGATTTTAGCGCCATCAAGCCAGTCAACCTTTCCGTTCGAATCATAATCGCCAGCGAAATCAAGCCTGCAGCGGGAAATCTGGCCTACTAATAAATTCGGCGTGCTTTCATTTCCTGCTACTGCATCATTCCCATCGTTCATATTATATGCACGGCCACCATGCACTCTGTACACCTGCACTGTCCCGATACGTGCATGAAGATGATGATCACCTCCTGCAATTTCAATTTTTGTGCCATCCATAAATGCAGAAACTTCCATAGCGCAAACTGCCTTAGCTGTGCCAACAATTGCAACAGGCAGCACGTAACCAATGCTTCCGAAATATTCATCATCTGGTAAAGTGAATGCATGGACTGCCTTATTATTCAAATTAACCATTGCGCCACCACCGAGACCATGTGCCAGCCATGCCGTTCCATTTTCCTGTCTCACTGTTGCCAGATCTGGCATTGATGCTTCAATCAATTCATATCCCATTTGCTCGGTCACCTGTTCCATTGTTATCATTACTGAAGCATTTTGCAAGATATATTTGATGTGAAATGCAGCAGCCATATTGTTTTCATAAGCTACATTAAATAGGATGTCAGCTTCTGTTGCAGTTCTTTTTATGGTAGATGGAACAACCGGAACTGAAAAATAATTTCTTGGATGCAATCTGCAAATAACAGCCTGGATTTTTCGGCCCGAATCTTCGCCCCAGATGATATTTCCCTTCAGGTTATAATTATAGGGCAGCCCGGTACGGCTACTGATATTTAAAATCAGTTTATCTGATTTCAGAGTAATGAAACCATGCGAGGCAAGAAGGCCATTTTTTTGAGCAGATAATTTTAATAATGAAATATTCAAAAGGATAACTAAAAAAATGAAACGGAAATTTTGCCTCTTCATCGCCAATGATTTTTTCTATTCTGTTTATTTATTCATCACTTCTTTTATCTCTTCTGCCGACAATGGCTTTGCGAATACTTTTGCTTTCCTGATATATCCATTGAAAACACGTTGGAAAGGGAACTCTTCATTTCTTCCGAGAACCCATTTGTTGGTAACAGATAAGTTGACGGTTGTTTCCAACAAAGTTGTTCCTTTCAAGGCGCCGTCAATATATAGCTCAAGTTTTTTTCCATAACATACACCTGCCAGGTGATGCCAGTGATTTACCCAATCTACAGGAAGGGCTACAGTACAGTCGCCCCTGCCCCAACCTCCTGCAAAAAAACTAAGCGATGCGTTTCCGACGATTTGTATTACATGATTATCGCCTTTGGTGAAAATATCCGTGAGCCCGTTCGATACTGCTGTGGGATATACCCAAAGCATCATGGTGATTGTTTCCCCCATTTTATCTAAGCTTGGAGAATTGGGAATCTCGACAAAACAGTCTTTACTGAATAGCAGGAGGCTGTCATTTGGTAACCCGCCTGTGTTTTTTTCTGCTCTTATGATGTTGCCATTATTGCCAAATCCGGAATGGTCGCGAACGATACTCCCAGTTAAATTTTCATCAAATGAAAGGTCCAATATTTTCGTGTCTTTATTTGACTGAAATATTCTGAATGGTTGGCTAAGGTTTTTGATTTTCAATTTTTGAATACCCGATCCATATACTTTGAAAGTATTTGAAAGCAATTTCTTTTCTCCGGGACAAAGCGTCAATGTATCTGAACAAATCAATGAATCATTTATCGTAACAGGTATTTGAAAATGGCGGGTAGCGCCTCCGATATTTTTAACTTCAAAACTGATTTGTTGAGTTTCGCCCGGACTCAGCATGGGAATTGCATTCAAATCAGAAAGCTCAGGCTCATCGTTTATTGCTTTATCAGTTTCTGCGATTTTTATTTCGTCAGCGGGCAGTCCTTCAATGTTTATTTTAGATTTGCCAAAAGGATAGAGCCTGCAAATGATAGAATCTTTTACGACAGCATCGTTACCAACAAGGCAGTTTTTATGTTCGTATTCATGCCCATCAAAAAATAGCTTCACTATTTTGGTTCCCATGCTTCCGGAGTTTCGGATCGTAAAATATACTTTGAAAGGTTCATCTGGTTTTACTTCTTTCTTTGAAACTGAAAAACCGGATATGCTGAATGCTGGTTTGTTCTTTGTTTCAGAAAAAACAGTAGTTGATCTGATCGAATTGCTATCGAATTGAGGAGCGTTGCTCATTATAAAATCCATTTCCCCTCCCCTCATCAACAGAGCGTGGGTTATTGATGATTTAGTATAAGCATTATGATTGACTGTCAGAGACTGGATATATGCATTTTGCCCGGCAGGATGATTGTTTTTTATGATAAAATTTTTTCCATTCCCGAGATGGAGCGTCAATGAACGAAATAGCGGGGAGCCGATTGTATAATCAGGACGGCCCGGGCATAGCGGGAAAATGCCCATGGCGCTGAACACATACCAACTCGAAACGGCACCCAGGTCATCATTGCCGGGAAGCCCGCCGGGGCTTGCTTTGAAACGATCGTGCATAATGTGGCTGACCCATTTTTGAGTGAGCCACGCATGATTGGCTTCATTGAAAAGGTAAGGGATATGAAAAACAGTTTCGTTGTCAAAAACGATTTCCTGATCAGTGAACGCGGCATCGAGTCGCGATGCAAAAATGCTATCGCCACCCATCAGATTGATCAGGTCTTTTGGGTTTTGCGGAACAAAATAAGAATATACAAACTGATCGCCTTCTTTATAGCCAGCGTTACCGGGATGCAATCTGAATTCGTTTTCGTTGCGTGGCAAAAAAGATAATTCCTCCGCATCAAAAAGATTCCGGTAGCTGAAACTTCCATTTAACAAGGCATCATATTCCTCACGGTGATGCATAACCTGTTTTGCAAACTGTGCCAGCGCCCAGTCATCATAAGCATATTCTACAGTGCGTGTAACAGATTCAGGATATAAAAATGGGATATATCCTTTCTCATGGTACACTTCCATGTCGTCCTGTTTAAAAGGAGGTTGAACAATGTTTGCCTTCATCGCTTCATAAGCCATTGTGGTATCTATACCCCTGATCCCCTTCAGATAAGCATCTACAATGACCGGCACGGCATGGTTGCCCGTCATGGATTCTGTGGGCAGGTAGTGTGTTTGCCTGAAAATGTCAAGCATGGATAATATAATGTCTGACTCCTTATTGGGATAAAGCAGGCAAAGTAAAGGATGCAGCGATCGAAAAGTGTCCCACGGCGAAAAGTGGCCATATTCATTTTCACCCGATCTTTTATGTATCAAACGATCACGGCCTCTGTAATTTCCATCTACATCAGAGATAATCCAGGGAACGAGGAGCGAATGATAGAGTGCCGTAAAAAAGATTGTTTTGTTCTGCTCATTACTGTCATCAATTGCAACAACAGACAATGCTTTTATCCATTCTTTTTTTGTATGCTCCCGCAACTGTTCAAAGCTTGTTGCATTCAATTCCCTGCTCATGTTTTTTTGTGCGCTTTCATTGCTCACTGTGGAAGCGCTAATCTTCAGAATAATCACATTCTGTTCTCCAGAGGAAGGAAAGCTTAAAAGATAACCGTCTTTCAATTTCTCCTTCTCAATGTAACCTTTGCTGCAATCCATCACTATATGGTAAGGCAATGTTGCGATCAGGATTTTATCAGAAAGAAAATTGATTTCTCCGGCTTGTCTGATAAATATCTTTGGAACTACGCCTGGCAGAAAAGTAAAACGAAACATGCCGGAACGCTTTGCCGCAGCGGCTTCTGCAATTGTGCCATTATCACTGAATACAACTTTATAGTAGCCCGGCTCTGCTTTTTCAGATTGGTGAGAAAATGGCCTGTGATAATTGTCAGGATTGAATTCCTTTGTTAAATCATCAACGGGCATTATGTGGAATTGCCCGGAAGAGCCACCGGGAAAGCCGCTTGAGTGATTGAAGCAACTGAAAAAATAAATGTTGCTGTCTGTATAATTGTAACCTCCTGGTCCCGTGATTCTTGTTTCAGGGCTTAGCTGAATAAATCCTGACGGTGCCACAGCCCCAGGATAAGTGCCGCCTTCATTTCCCCATTTTGTGAAGGCATCGCTATTGGCAGTACCAATAAAAGGGTTTACATACTGATATTGATTCAATGATTGCGAAAAGGATTTGGCTGTTAGCAGTAAGAACCAACACAGAATGAGTATTGTATTTTTTTCACTATATCGAAACCGTTTTTTCATTTATCGCAGATCATAAAAGTAATTTTAAAACTCATTATCGATTTTTACAACACTACATATTCATATCAGCATCTATTGAAAATCAGTAAACACCTGCGTATCCCTGCTGGCGGCGACTTCAGCTTCTACAGAAACCTTTGATGGCAGATTCCCATCCTCATCATAAATGATCAATGTGTTTTCACCAGGTTTCATCCAGCATTCAGGAATATACAATCCATTGATTGGTATTTTTTCGGGATACCTTCCGAGATTGTGGCCATTTACCCAAACTGAACCATGACCGAGGCCTTCGGTAACCATACGATATACAGGATGGCTTGCGCTATCTTTTGTAATGACCACAAATGATGACCGAAAAAAACAGGGGCCTTCATGTATTGATTTTTTATCCATCATTTTCCAACCATTGAGTGATGCAGGTTTCCCGATACCTCCGCGCATACTCCAGCCCGTTAATTGCCTAGCCGCGGCGAGATAGCTTGCCCGCACTGGCTTATCAATGCCGCCTTCGTTGGAATAATTTTCAATGAATACGGAAAGCAGTATTGGCCTTTCCAATGTGTCTGCATGCTCGATCATCAAGCTGAAAGGCCTGTTCCATCCGTCATGTTTTATAAGTCTGTTGCCATTTATAAATACGGTAGCGTTTTCGTCGACGCTTTTAAACTTCAATAATATCTGCGAGACCCCGGCAGGCAGATTGCTTAATGTAGTACGGAACCATCCAAATCCCCGTTTCAAATTGAATGCGTCTTTGCCAATTTCATAGTCTTCCCAACCTGAAATATCAGATGAAGGAGGCCTGCTGTTCACATCGGATGCAGCAGTTGCTTTCAGGAATTTCCAATCTATAAGGTTTTGAACAGACTGTCCGCCTGTTACCAGCAGGGCTTTGCCGAATATTCCTTTTGAATCAGCCGAATCCATCGCGCCGGTAAATCCTGCTAATTTATCGCGGCCATCATGCGCAGCAAAAATGGCAAGCAGATGTTTGCCCGCTGGCATTGCAAGACTTATTTCACCATCTTTTATATTCCCTGATGAAACTATTTTCCCATCAATGAAACCCGTTGCCCTGTCACTGCCTTCCACCTGCAATGAATAAGTTCCTGCGGTGTCTAAATCAACATTCGTTCTATACCATGCATCCGCGGTGAGGTCTCCGTCAGCGCCCATTTGCAAAGGATCACTGCTTTTTTTCCAAGCCTTGTCATCATAATCGGGCATCGCTTCATCTCTGGCATTTTTTATTTGCCATGATGAGAGAGCTATCAATCTTTTTTGTGAAAGACTTCCAGACGTAGTTGAGCGTAACTGTTTTGCACTTTGAGCAGAGAACACCCAACAAGGAAAGTCTTGTGTTTGTGGCCATGGCTTTTCAGTAATCACCGAAATATTTCTGTCATTGCTATTTATTTCACTCACATAAGCCGGCCCGGTTACAATATATTGTTGTTGGTTCTTTTCGATAAACCATGTCCTGTCAGCTAATTTTTCATTCATTGCAAGCACGCGCAGTTTATGCATGCCGACTGTGAATGCAAATTCCAAAGGCTTATTATCAGATGAAAATATTGTTTGAAGCCTTATTTGATTTGACCTATATGAAAGAGACGACAAGCCCTTTGTTATGAGCGCTTTGCCGGAAAGTGAAAAATAAAGTTCAGCAGGTAATCCGGGTTTGCCATAAACGACCATGGTGATGGTATTTCCCTGCTTGCTGATTCCAAGTATTTTAACCGGGGCCCATTGAAGCGTGACATGGTCGTTTATTTTGTAATGATGAACGATGGGAAAAATTTCTCCGGCTTTTAAATTGATCTTCCTTGCATTTGCAGGAATGGTTTGTTTTCGATTTTTGATCTCCATTGATACTTCCGATCCGGAAAGATTTTCGAGAAACACGATATTGCCTGCGGGGCTTTTGCGGGCAGTGATATGAATAGCTGTATCTGAAACTGTATTTTTATAAGATTCGGTTGCATCTGTACTGTTCTCCAGCACATTCTCAAAGCTTCTTGCAAAAAGCGCCACACGTTTGAAGCTATAATATACCGGCCTCAGATCGCCTGCCTGCCCAACTGCTGCTCCATAATCGTAGGAAGCCGCATCTTCGTCATTGTTCGTGTAACCAAAATTGCTGCCGCCATGCGCCATGTAATAATTATACCCATTGCCCCCGTTAGCCAGAATTTTCATTGTCCTCCGTTCATACTCACGGGCATCACTATCTGAAGAATTGTAGTTGTTGTACCATACGCTCCAGAACTCCGTGGAGAGCCAGGGATTGAGTCTTTTGGGGTCATCGCATTTCCCGTCTTCTGCAGGACTGCTGGAATGATGCAGCCCGCTGAAAAAATAAGGTACTTCGAGCCCAAGTGATAATGCCTTGTCACGCAGGAAATGAAAATATCCGTTTGGCATGTATGTGCCCCATCCTTCATTGTGCTCATTTTCCAATTGCACCATAATCACTGAGCCGCCATGATTGATTTGATTGCCGGCTACAATTGGAAGCAGTTTATCAAAAAACCTTCCCACATACTTTTCGAATTCGGCATTGTGTTCACGCACACGCACACCTGATTTAAAACGAAGCCACAAAGGGTAACCGCCATTGTCCCATTCTGCGCAATAATACGGGCCCACGCGTGCGATCACATACATTCCCATCTTGTTTACCAATTTTAAAAATGCATCCAGGTCATGATCACCACTGAAATCAAACTGCCCCTCACGCGGTTCATGAAAATTCCAGAAGGTATAAATCTCGATACAATTGAAACCACATTGCTTTAACCGGAGCAGCCTGTCTTCCCAAAGCTCATGCGGGACACGTGCATATTCCATTCCGGCAGATACAATAAAAGTCCTCTTACCATGGACGAAAAATCCCTTGCTATCGAAATCAATAAATGGCTTTGCTAATGCAGCAGCGGGAAAAATATGGTCATTTGATGAATCATTCTGAGCAGAAACAATAGCAGAACAACCTGTTATTATAGCCGTCAATAATGGCAGCCATATTATTCGCTTACATTTAATCTTGCCGGATCTGCTGATCATATTTCTTAAATAATTTGTTCACAATTTCATAAACGTTACCCTGCGGAGTGGAGGCATAGGCATCGTGTCCATTCACCCATTTCCATTCCCAATCTTTAATGGTATTTTCAAAATCTTTTGTTTCCATTCTGTCGCCATGCAGCATCTTTTGTTTCATATATTCAAAATACTGCTGCCAGCGGGGTTTATAGAACCCTTTAATCAATCCTGCCCACTGGCGATTGGAGTATTCATGTAATTCACTTTCTTTATCGCCCCAGAGTGTAACAATGTCTCTTGCATTTTTTTCATAGAGATCTTTCTCCTTTTCATCCTGACCATTGTTTCTCGCATCACCGATCCATTTACCAAGTAAAAAATCTTTTCTTGTTGATAACAATTCATCCATATCATCCATCAATTCAATAAACTGGTTTACATATTTATCATAGGCTCCAATATCGTGCTGCAGGTAAGCAATTACCCATTTCTGGTGCAAGGGTGTGGCGTAATTGGCGAGCACTTGCCTTGTTATATCCACGAGATCATATTGAAATCCATCGCTGTTCTGTAAGGCAGGGATGGATTTCACAAACAATTCCCATGCATCCAGCAAATCTTTGGCGTTGTAATCCAACTTTGTCCTTACGCGATCGCCCCACCCGTCTATTGTTGGCCTTGATAAGATGATGGATTCCGGGCCACCTTCGCCAAAGCCTCCGCTATAGACTGTATTTAAAAGTATTTCCCAGGCCTGGTTGATATCTGCATTTTCAGTAGCATAACGCTGATGCGAATACGATTTCAGCCATTCTTGCAATTGAACGGGTTGGTCGTTCCAGACATTTTCGAGCATCAGTTGGTAAAGCGCCGGATTTTGTTCAATGCCCTCCGGGGTGAGGCCAATGCCCAACATTTTCCCGGAGGAAGCATCATGCAACGCTGCAGAAGGATCATTGGCCACACCGGACATTCTTCCCCATAAAGAAATATTGCCGCCAAAATTGTGGAGCATATTCCATATCCAAGGCTTGCCATAATAGGCATCGGTTCTTTTCCACAAAGGATGGCTTTCGCTATAAAGATCAAGGATGATCATATGATCATCGGGGATGGCATTCAGCAATGCTTTTATCTGCTGTGGTTTCCAGAAATCAGACTGGTAATGGAACATCCAGCCCTGCATGACCCAGATTGCTTTCGGGTCGGCAATTGCCATTGATTGAAAAACTTTTTTGCTGATGTCATTCAGATATGTCGAATCATTTGTTGGCGGCAGATTTTCATTGAATGTATCCGCGGAATACAAATGGTCTGTGCCATATTCTTTTGTCTGCGCCTCCAGAAATGTTTTACCAATTGTTTCAAACATCGGGTCTGATGGGTCGAGAATGTACACATCTTCAAAGCCTGCTCCCCAGTTTGTTTTTTTTACTTTGGCAGATGGAAATTTTTCTTTGAACGAGGGAGGCACATGCCCTGTGAATGCAGGAAGCACAGGCTTCATGCCCATTTCTCTTTCTGCAGCGAGAATTTTTTTCTGCAATGCTTCATGCGTGTCTTTCCAATGTTGCGGCAACGGGCCGCCCCATGCATCAATATTGCCCATCCAGAACCACGAGAAATAAGCTGGCCCCGAAAAAAATTTATCGAGCTCCGGTTCTGTAAATCCCATTTGCCTGTAGAGCTTTTGCCATATGGCTTCTTCGCCAGTCACAGCCAATGGCATGTTAATGCCATTGAGCGCCATCCAGTCAATTTCTTTTTGCCATCGTTCCCAATCCCACCAGGACATGGAATAATTGAAAGTGCAGTAATTGAGATAGTAGCGATATTGATAGGGCGTTGCCTTGTGGATTTTTTCTTTTATCATTGGCAGCACAACAGGCATATTCATATTGACACCATTCCAGGTTATCAGGCAATGGCAGTAATTTTTCAGGTAATAATTCAATGCTGATGCAATGCTAACGCCATTGCTTCCACGAAGAATTATTTTCCCTTTCCTGCTTTCAATCTCAAATATGTCTTTGCCATTTTGCTGAGGGATATATGCTGCAATGAATGAAACTGATTTTTCCTTTACGATGCGCTGCATAAAAGCATCAACAGCTTGCCTGTTTAACTGGGCGTCAACCTGCAGGCCAGTTGTAAGCAGAGCGATTAATAAAATTATTTTTGAAAATTTCATTGTATTGTTTTATAAAAAGAAACCTATAAAGCTTTTACGCCTTACAGGTTTACTTCTTTGCTTAACATTAACCCAATTACGCTATACGATCAATAATTTGGATTTTGCAATATCACTCCGTTGCTTTCATCAATGATTTCCTGCGGGATAGGCATAAAATAATCTTTTGGCCTAACAAAAACCCTTGCAGGGACATCTACTGCCCCGTTATAGGGAGGTAAAGGGGAAGCAGCTTTAGGTTTACCGACGATGGTATCCAAATTAATGATATTATCTTTATCCCATCTCAGCAGATCCTGCCAGCGCACATTTTCGCCACCAAGTTCTACTCTTTTTTCATGCATCAACTGAGGCATTCCTGCGCCACTGACAGAGGCTAATCCGGCTCTGGTGCGAACTGCATTAATTTCATTATCACCAGCTCCTACACCGTTTAACCTTATCTCTGCTTCGGCTACATTCAAATACACCTCGGCACTCCTGAGAAGCGGCTGTTTCAGATCAAAATTGATGTTACCGTCGCCGCTCGGCATAAATGCAGTATATTTTTTGATGCAATATCCTGTAGTAGACATACTCGGCAAAAACCTTCCGGTAGACTGCCCCACCATTCCTGTGAACATCTGATATGCATCTGCAGGGCCAATGGTAACGAGATTGGTTTGATGAGGGATTGTATCCCCCACAGAGATCAACGTAGCTTGTTTGCGAATTGTATCAGCCGGCTCAAATTCGTCTGCAAAATTTTGAGTAGGGTGATGAAAACCCCAACCTTGCCAGTCGCCAGGTGTAAAATAAATGCTGATTGACGATTGTGCGGAACCTGCGATCTCATCATTTTCATTCCAAACCGCGAATAGCAATTCGGTGCTGAGAGTTTGCTGCGTTCCCGGAGTAAAATTATCCGTGTAATGCGGTGCCAATGCATAATTTTGGTCGTTGATCACAGAATCACCGTAAGTGATGGCCAAATTAAACTTATCTTCAAAAAGGTACAATTTGCTTAACAGTCCCCATGCTGCGCCTTTGCTTACCCGGCCTTTGTCGGCAGCATCATAAGTTTCGGGCAATAAACTTGCTGCATTTAATAAGTCAGATTCTACCAATGCCCTCACTGAATCCTGACTGGATTTTGGAACATTGTAAGAAGCGCTCAGCACATTCTTTTCTGTAATCAGCGGCACCTGACCATAGATTTGGCTAAGAATAAAATAAGCATGTGCCCTCAAAAAGTAGGCCTCGCCCATTGAACGGCTGCGGATACCAGGGTCACATTGTGGCACCTTGGGAATATAGATAAGAGCATTATTGGCCCTGCTAATTTGTTCATAAGCAAAGGGCCAGGTAACGTATATTAATTGCAATGTAGGATCTGCATTAAATGACTCTATAGAAATCATATCGGGGTGGTTGCCATCCATGGCAATATCATCAGATTGATTGTCATAAGCATAGAGGTCATGCCCTACCCAATCTTCTGTATACAGCACATTATAAATGCCCAGCACGCCAGCAACAATATCGCTTTGATTCCGCCAATAAGTAGCGGTTGTGTATTCGCCGGTTGGCAATTGATCCAATGGATGTTTAATGCATCCCCACAGCATAGAGACGAGCAAGAAACAAAAGATGATAAATTTAAAATTCCTGAATTGCATAAAATATTTTTTAAATGAATATTAAAAATTAACAGTTGCTCCAATTGTCAAATTCCTGGTTGATGGATACTGTGCAACATCAACACCTCTCTGCGAATTTGCAGGAGCGCCCCCCGAACTTGTATAACCCAATTCAGGCGTATAACCTTTATATCCGGTAATCATAAATACGTTATAAGAGCTCACATAGATACGAATATCAGGAAGCTGGTATGTGCCGACATGTTTTTTGGTAACCGTATATCCTAATGATAGACTCTTTAGCGACAGGTACGAGCCGTTCTGTACCCAAAGATCGGAGGAGCGATAATTATTGTTCAGATTATTGACGCTCAATTCCGGGATACTATTGCTTGTTCCGGCGCCATGCCATCTGCCCATCTGCTCCTGGTACCAGTTGAAAATCTGGGTAGCATCAAGGCCTGCGAGCCTGTCAGCATCATATAATTTAAAACCCGCTGAACCTGCAAAATTGAAATTAAGATCAAAATTGCTGTAAGAAACTGAACCATGAAAGCCAAATATTTCATGCGGGTTGGGGTTGCCAAGATTTACACGGTCTTTGTCATCAATTACTCCGTCTCCATTTATGTCCAAAAACCTTACGTCGCCGGGTTTAATATTTGGTTTATTAGGGTCATTTTTAATGCTGGGATCGTTGTCAATGTCAGCTTGGGTCTGATATAACCCATTTGTTTTAAATCCATAAAATGAAGCAATCGGCTGCCCCTGATAAGTGCGCGAAATATCAGCATTCTCCCTTCCGTAAGGGGTTGATGCTATGTAATTGCTGTTGCCATATAAAGTGGTAACCTTGTTTCGTAAAAAAGAAACATTTGCGCCAAAAGAATATCTGAATTTTCCAACGCTGTTTTGATAGTTCAGTTCAATTTCGACACCGTGATTATTCATTTTACCAATATTCTGATTGGGCAAAGTAACGTTGCCCGGATCATCAGGCAGATTAGTTTGTGCTCCAAAGGTTTCTACCAACTGATACGGGATCAACATTTCACTGGTATTTTTATTAAAATAAGTAACAGTTCCGTTCAAATGATTGTCAAAGGTTGAAAAGTCAATTGCGATGTTGGTCATCACTGCACGCTCCCAGGTAATATTAGGATTAGCAAGACCTGTGATATAAGCCCCTGCCTGCATGGCAGTGGGAGACCCCAGAGCATATCCATAAGCTCCTGTAGTTGATCCCGGGTTCGAGATGCCTGCTCCTATGATACTCAAGTATTGAAAGTCCGGAATATTCTGGTTGCCAAGTTCGCCCCAGCCGCCGGTTATTTTCAATGAATTTATTACATCTTTTAACCCAGCGAAGAATTTTTCATCTGATATCCTCCAGCCTGTAGAAAAAGCCGGAAAATATCCCCACTGGTGGCCGGGTGCAAATTTGCTGGATCCATCGGAACGCATTGTAAAGGTTAACAGATATTTACCTTTGTAATCATAATTCAGCCTTCCGAAATATGACTCTAAACCCTCACTGGCACTATTATTTCCGTTATTGCCCGGATTATTGCCCAAACTCAATACTCTTTGATTTGCACTTGTATCAGCATAATTATTTGCAGAGGCATTAAAATAATTGCCAGTTAGCTTCTGGGCAGAATATCCTCCGGTAAATGTTAAGTTATGACCACTATTGAACCTCTTATTGTAGGTCAGAAAATATTCCTCAAGAAAAGTATTTGATTTATTGTAACCTTGGTTCAAAGAGGAATTTGCTGGGCCTCTTGTTTGGGTAGGAAACGGTACCTGGAAGTTGTAAGACTCTGTGTTTGCGTTGTCAATGCTATAGTTGGCTCTCAGGGTTAACCCTTTGATCACTTCGAGTTCTGCAAAAGCATTTGCCAACAGCCTGTTGGTTTTATTATAAGCATCCGTTTCATCGGCTGTTGCAACCGGGTTATTAATATCCCCAAGGTCACTTTGGTCAGACTGAGAACTGCCCCAGGTTCCGTCAGGGTTCCGAACAGGAATAGCTGGATTAAAACGTATAGCACTCCACACTAAACCTGCTTGTGTTGATTTGGTATCGGGGCCAACTATATTTGAATTAGAAAAAAGTACATTCTCTCCTAATCTGAATCTGCTCCCAACTTTATGTTCAGAATTTATCCTGAAATTATAACGGGTAAAAAAAGAATTGGGGATCATACCCTGATCGTTGTAATAATTTCCGGAAAAACTGTACACAGATGATGCATTTCCGCCGCGAATTGCAACGTCAGCATTTTGAACATGTCCGGTTCCCATTAAAGCTCGTTGCCAGTCTGTGCGCTGAACCTGATAATAAGGATTACTCCATATTGCTGGTGCGGGATTGCCATCATTGGTATACTCCTCTGTTTTTAACTGGGCGAGTTCAGGAGCGGTGAGCATTTTCAGAAACTTAACAGGACTATTTGAACCAGTATAAAGATTGACTGTGGTTTTTGCTTTTTCACTAAAGTTTCCCTTTTTTGTTGTTATCAGTACAACGCCATTGGCAGCACGGGATCCGTAAATGGCCGAAGCGGATGCATCTTTAAGGATTTCAATTGACGCGATATCATTTGAGTTCACATCATTTAATCCGCCGGCTGGAACGCCGTCTATGACTATCAAAGGCGAAGAGTTGTTGATGGTACCGGTGCCCCTGATATTGATATTAGGAATGCTTCCTGGTGAGCCATCGTCCCTGATGATTTCCACACCAGCAGCCCTTCCCTGCAAAGCATCTGCCGGATTACTGACTGGCAAATTCTTGAAATCATCTCCTTTGACTGTACTGATACTACCGGTCACGTCTCTCTTTTTCTGCGTCCCGTAACCTACTACAACTACTTCATTTAGCCCTGTTGCATTTGGCTGTAGTTGTACGGTGAACAGCTTCTGATTTCTCACTGAAAATGACTGTTCTTTATACCCGACATAACTGATCTCCAATTCTGAACCAGGAGGTGCAAATATTGTAAAACTGCCGCTTTCATCCGTCGTCACTGTCTTTGCAGATCCCTTCAATTTTATCGTGACACCGCTTAAGGGCTTATTATTTTCATCAACAATTTTCCCCTTTATTTCATTCGTATCTGCCACACTTGAAACCTGTTCATCATTGCTGACAGGAGAAATGATCACCATTTGCTGGTCATTGATAGTGTATTTGAATTTGTTGCCAAGAACAATGTTCAATACATTTTCCAATTCAGCATTGGTGACATCAATATCAATTTTGCCGAGCTTATTAATATAACCATTGTTATAAAAAAAACGATACTTGCTTTGTTTCTGGATGGTGTTGAATATTTTAGGGACTTCAACCTGCTTATAGTGAAGGTTGAACTTTTCCTGAGAATAACCCCGTGCAGAGGCCTGAAGGCAGGTAGCGAATATCAAGAGAAAACTCAATTTCATAAGCAGTAGAAATTTCAGGCATAAAGGCAAAGTTCTGAAATCATTCGCCTTGTTAGATTTCTTCATAATTTTGTTTTGGTTGATTATTAAAAGGAGTAAATGGTTTCCAAGTCTTTTTGCTCCCGGTTTTTTATCTAAAGGGAAGAGCGTCACCTCTTCTCTTTTTTTGTAATTCGTTCTTACGAATCTGGATAAATATTTTTTGGTTTCAATGCAATCGTTTTTGGGTTAAAAAATAATTGTCCTATTTTAGTAAAGATGGATATTGTTCCCATCTATCCTGTACCTGAAATGAGTGGTCATTTTAAGCACATCAAGTACTTCCTGAATATTTTCTTTCTCAAAAACACCCGTCAGGTGTTCGTCTTTTAATTTATCATTATCAAAAAAAACATGTACGTCGAATTTTCTTTCAAGCAGTTTCGCCACATTATCAAAAGCTTCGTTATTCAAAACCAGCCTGTTGCTTACCCAGGC
>Ga0302280_1001496_pt1 | contig 19172 bp, 10 predicted proteins | sample III_Fen_E1_1_FD_198771 | JGI IMG/M metagenome (GOLD analysis project Ga0302280, IMG submission 198771) | Peat permafrost microbial communities from Stordalen Mire near Abisko, Sweden - III_Fen_E1_1 | ecosystem: Environmental > Terrestrial > Soil > Wetlands > Permafrost | place: Sweden: Abisko... | reverse complement strand
ACCCCAACCCCATCCCCCACCCCCAACCCCAACCCCAACCCCAACCCCAACCCCAACCCCAACCCCATGCTTTTCAAAAAAAATATAAATATTGCATATAATTTTGTCATTTCAGCAATAAAGAGTAGTTTAATTGATATATAGCAAATCAAATTTTGTAACTTCATTAGATCTCCATCTATTGACATTTATCATGAATGGATTCATATACTTCTTTCATTGAGATTCGCTTAAATTAATCGATTGTCAACATACCCATTAGTAATTTTTTTAACCACCCAGATATTGCAATATGTGGAGGAAATTCAATTGATTTCTTCATGCGTTATGTCAGGACCATTATGTTATCTGTTCTTTACCATGGATAAAGGTTAAATAACATCTTATAAAAAACTACCCCCAAACTCCAAACATCACATTTGATTGTATAGGGTTCTCCCATGATAATTTGTGGGGACATATATATTGGAGTACCAACTGATGTTTGAGCAGTTGGATTGTATTTCATTTCCTATTAAGCTGCCATTTTAGCGAAACCAAAATCAGACAATTTTAATACTCCTAAATAAAAACAATTGCTTACCTGCTTCTGTAATTAGGATGTTTTCAGTTTTTAAATCCCTATGATAAATATTTTTATCAAAAAGATAAGAACAGCCTCTACTTAATTGCAAAAAAAGCGGGACTGCTTTTTGTTCTTAAATGAAGCCATATTTCTTTAGATAATTCTCCAAATTACTGAATATGGTAAACGTTACCCTCCGAAGCAAAACTCAAGAAAAAAGTAGATGTTATTTGGTGTTTCTGAGAAATCAATAAACTCTACAATATTAGAATGACTAAGGAATTTCCATGTCTTAACTTAATTTTTCAAAGCATTGATAAAATATTCCTTCGTGAGTGATTTATTTTTGGACTGATTTATTTTCTATATCAAGTTCTTCTTCTAGATCATTTTACAGGCAATTATTCGGGACGTTTTTGTATCTAAAGCTAAGTAAGTCTTAGCAAAACTTCCCTCGCCAAGAAGTTAGTCTTTAATCTGGTAACGAAGGTCCACGATCTTTAGATTGTGCATACTTTCGATATTTTTAAGCATTTTTTTCTGCTAATTCTACATCAATTATAAATTAGATATTTTATGACGATCTAATTTTAATTTATGACGATATTTGCCCATTAATTTCTGGGTATTGATAAAAATGGTATGTAGTGATGTATGGTGTGCGGTGGTAATTATGAAATAAGTTATTGAATGTTGTAAATAGTAGAGATGATAGAGGTTGTTGAGGCTTAAACAATTGGAAATCTTTTATATTTAAACAGTAGAATTATAATAAAGTTTTAAAAATACAATCAGACTTTCCTTTTTTACAGCTATCCATCATAAACAAATTATATAATCTTAAAATAGGAATATTAATTTCTTTATAATCACAATCTTTCTATTTTAAAAATCCTTTCTGAATAATAATTCTAACATTTGATATAGCTGATATATTTTATTACGAAAACTATGATAAAGACAAACAACAAGTCTATTAAATTTACCCCAAAATTGACGTGGAGTCATCAAGATTACAAAGAAAGACAAATGCAAGGTCAAAGATTAACTTTGTATCCCCGTCCAAGTGAACACTCATCATCTCTCACAAATTTAGAAGGGACATCCAACGACTCAAAAGAATCCAATTTCTAGTTATTAAAAAAAGAAATCAAATGTTTATAAAATTCGCAATTTTTGAGTTTAAAGTATCATGCTTATAGTGAATCTGCTCAACTTGACATCCCTCCTCAATTTAGAGCCACAGGTAAAGAATTTGCTCCCAATAAAAAAGTAACACAGCTTTAAAAATATAAGCTTCATCTGAAGAGGAAAGGCAAATCAAGACGAATCAGCCTTATTCTTGACAATCATAAATTTTAAAAATACATCTAAGGGGAAGACTATAATTGTTTAAACTATCTCAAAATCAACGATTTAAATTCAAATTGCCAAGGGTAGATCAATATAAAAAAGAAAATCACGCCCCATATTGTTAAAAAATATTATCGACCCATGACTTGTAGTAACAGATCAGTTGAATAACTCAGTCTACGATAAAATTAGATTCGTGGACGCAAGTTACGAAGTAACTCTTCAAACAAAAAGGAAAAGGAAAATATTTTAATCTACTGCTTTTGATTGATAAGTAGAATAGTATTAAAAGTCAGATATTATTGCTGGTTAGTAATGATTTGTATTAATTTGTTGAAATTTTAGATAATCTATCAATCCAATATCTCACGAACAATTAATGCTTAGGAATCTGAAAATAATTCACTAATTTTGCTTCTTTATTTGCCCTTGAGAGTATTTGACCCTCCAAATCCAACGAATATATTAAACTTTCTCTCCTCCTCTTTAGTAAAACCAATATTTTAGGGTTCACTTTCTATATAATCGAATAGATATTGAATTTTTTCGTTTCCACTCACTTGTAACATTATATTTTGTCCAGAAGGCACTCTGATTTTAAAACTGATCCCACTATCGTATGTTTTTAATTTTTTTCTCCTCTCTTGTCTCATTTTATTAATTTGGTCAATTGATAATTTTTTTTATTCTACTTTTTATACCTTTTTGAGAGGTTCTACCTTATCAATCTTTTGTTTTTAAGTCTTTGCTTCTTGTTTTTGCTGTGGTTCATTTTTGGGGCGGCAAGCTTTAAAAAACTCTTCCTCTTGCTGTTTCCTAATTTATCGATCTTCTTTGAGTTTAAGATTTTCTCTTACTGTTTTGGGGCTTTGATAATTAATATTTCCTCTGCTTTCCTAAGCAAAGCGCTTAATAATAAAAGAATCCTCCATTTCTAATTGAATGCACTTGCTTTTGAGTATCTTTAGTTTCCTAATATTTTATTAAATGTGAGCCGTTAATTTGATTCTACCAACAATTCTAACTTAATCAATATAATTAACTCTGGCAATTATAATACTGTTGGAATCTTTTTATGGATTAAGCATAGTTTTAAATTCATTTTATATTTAGCTTTAAAATGAATTAAGTCCATACACTTTAAACTGCTATAGTACTTTCTCCACAAAATGATCATCTGAAAAGATTTTTTTAATCATTTATCTGCTTTACGGAAGAAAATCCAGCATTATAATAGCAACAGGGTATTTTTATTTCCAAGCCCATTCGAACGTCTAACTTAAATATCCCACTGCGCTTTTTATATTTATTCGCTTGCCTACAAACTTTTACAGCTATTTTTTGAAAGGTTCCTCATCATCGCCTTTAAAAAACGTTGGTACTAAATCGATTGTATCTTACACAAACTCTTTAAAAATCCTTAATTATGTTTAATAGTATATTTTTAAGGAAATCTTCTGCCAATTTTCATGAATTTGATATATTTTTAATATTTGATATCTTCTAGACTATCTTGTTAGTAATCTCCATAAAATGCCTCTTGTTCAGGGTGGCTATTAGTTGCAGGAGGCTGCATCGGATAAGAGGGCACAGACTAAGGCTATTTAATGGCAGTTCCAGGGTTAAAATGCATATTAACGGCAGTCTAAATGAGATGAAGATGTTACTTAAAAATTGCATCCAGTATCCGAATACAGTTCATAAGCCTGTTTGAGATCAAGTCCGCAAATGTCCATTAGCTTGAGTACATTTTAACGATGTTCAATTTCAATGAAATCAATTTCCATAAGTTTGATGATTTTTAAAAATTATAAATAAATAATCTATGATTTGATATGTTTCAATAATCAAGATAAATGTTTAATAAATATTGAATGGCAATTCCCATTTTAAGTTAAATTTATATGCTAAAAGATCACTAAATGGTAATTTGTGGAAATTTGCATAATTTTCGATAGCACTATGCTTCTGGAGAACTTGCTTTTGGATTTTGATAGATTTACTATATATCTCCTCGGCATTGATCATAAACTTACAGAAGACAATAGTCAAAAGGCAAAGTTTTCGGATAATTTTAATCCAATTCAGGAAGTTGGCATGCAGTCTTTAAGCAAGAGTAGAGGTCTCTCGCTAAATTGTTAGAAAAATAGAGTGAAGGAATGACTTCTGTCTGTTAATCAATAAATATGTTCTTTGTATATTCTCGCAATTGGTAAGAACACTCTGGATCGTTGGTGCATGTGTATAGTTGAGTCTTGCAGGTGGCATCAAAGGCTGAAGTGAGACACTTATAAAGAGAGGCTGACTGAGCAAAGCTTAATATTAAGGCCAGAACTGCTATATACACGATGCTTTTCATTGTTATTTAATTATGATATTTTGCAGCATTTAATTTAATAAATTTGAAATAAACACTTTCAATCATGGAACAGTAGATTTCCATAAATGATATATTTGTAATTCAATTGAAGTTTTTCTTCAATTCTAAGTTATCTCTAACTATCATTATTTTATTAGAAGAATTATAATTTTATTATGCTCAAAATGAACTGCAGCAACCTTATTATCACTCAGCCAGAAGATTAATAGCTTCGAGAGTGCATCGACACCCTAGTCGAAAGTATTACAATTACCATATAGAATCTGAATAGATAATCAAATAGCAATTACAAAAATAGCAATAAAAGTCAGCCAAAGTTTAAGCCATCGAGAAAAAATTTGTCTAGTGGGCTGAAAAAAAGTAAAGCTAAATTAAATAAAAACTGGAGAGAACCAACAAAAATAGAGAAGATCATATTAAAAAAGTTGTAAAAAAATGCAAAGAACATTAAAAATATTTGGAAGAAAAACGAAAAGCTTTCTACAGTAGAAAAAGAGCAAGTATGCGCGAGGCTTGGAAAAAAGTTTAATAGTACAAGCACAATGCAGAGGACTATCAAACTTCCAAATACACTTCAAAAGAAAAATAACATTTTTAGAATAATGACCCTATAGAAACAAAGTCTCAGTATGTTCATTAAAAGCAACTTTCTTTGTATCAAATTTAATCGAGCAAATAGTATGTTGGTGGAAATCCAACTACTTCCAAACTATATGGCAATCCATCCAAAGAGTATTTGGCTGAACTTAACCAAAGTATTAAACAGTTTAAGGGTTGGTCTTCTATAGCCGTTACTGCAAAATTGGACGGACCAAATGAAAAGGTTCATCAATCAATAGTAAAAAGCAAACTTGAGGCCACTTTAACTCGATTTAAATAAAATACTGAGACTGAATAAAAATTAAAAATACAGCAACTTGGAGAGCGCCTCTAAAAAATTTAAAAAACACGAGTACTACGTTTTATATGTAGATCAAAAAGCTTTAATCCTTGAAAAAGAAGCACGAAAACCATCAGCCTTCATTATAGAACTCCCATATACAGAGAAGAGATAAGAAAAAAGCAGACAGATCTGATAGAGTTCATAGTGAGAGTATGCTGCAAGAAAAGCGTACCAGAGATTGGTCTGAATCCAACCGTCAAAAGCGCTAATAGTTCATGCAGAATCATATTCAAACAGGAACGGAGTACCTCTAGTCGCAAAAGATTAAATTTTTAAAAACAAATCTGGCAAAAAGGATTACCCTATCGGCAATATAGAAAAAATTATTCATTGAGAGGTTAAATCATTGATGATAATATGCTGGATGAATAAATGAATTGAAATATGCTATCTTGAGCCATTTTATTAAAATTATTGGCTTTGAATAAATGACATTTAACACATAATATAAAGTTTGCGATTTTAATGAAGAAGAGGTGAATATCTTGCAATATGCTACCTATAAATGGTATAAGATTAATAACTCCATCCAATAAATTTGCTTTTTATTTTTGCAGGACAATAAAATTACTAATTGTTTTCCATCATAATATAATTACCAAATGCAATTATAAGCCAACTTTACTCCATCAATAGTTTATTACTTTTCAATCTAGATATTACTACGCTGAAGAAATTAATACCATTTTTTTATTTATCAATTACTCAACTAAAACAGAATTTATACTTTGCTTTTACCTAAATATAATAATAATTTTTTTTATGTTTTGCGACTATTCTGAGTTTCTTGAAACAGCATCTGAAGTAAAAGGGTTCATGCCAACTAGAAATTAGCAGGGCTTTCATTAACACATGAATTATCTATGTCCCCCGGTTTTAACGCAGAATGATCACGTCTATTCTGAGTTCACTGATGTAATTTCAAGGAGATTGATGGTGCAAGCATACCCTGCCAGCTATCAAAACTTTAATCCCTTCTGTCCCATCTGTCTTAAATTTGTTGATAACGGTAGCGTCTTTACTACATGCTTCCTAAGTAATGATCGCAATTATTTAATCCACCAACAATGCCTTAAGAAAGATAGAGCTTATTAAATGAGAAGTGTGGGATAACTGCTCTAGAACAAGATTGCCTATCAATAAATCTGTCCTGAAGTAAAAAATAAATTTTATTGTGGGCTAGGCTCCCGCTACTTTTATATTGAGCTTTCCTTCTGCCATCCCATCAATGACAAATGTTTCATTAAAATAAACAAGAAAGTTTTATTGACAAAAAATTCTTTTACCATTTCATTCGACTAAGAAGAGCAAAATTCATATTTTCCCAATATAATTTTGCTTCCTCTGACAGACTTCGTAATTAATGCTTCAATTCACGAGATGAATAAGAAAGATAACAGATCTAAGGTAGTAAAATATATATCTTTGAGAAACTGCAAGGAGAGAAGAAGAATAATGATGACTAGTGAGGAGGTGGCTATGGAAATATAAATAATTTAAGGGATGGAGGAAAAGCAAAGATTAACTGAAAATATGAACTATAAGTACAAATATCCACTAAATTTGGCCATTCCACTTTTGAGGATTAGACAATTTAAGATTGACTTGCCTGAAGAATTTGAATAGTCCGAAGAATAAGACTATTTCATCGCAAGCAAATCAACCATAGTTTAGGAACTTCTCAATTAAAAATAAGATCCTTCAGTATCAACCATCAGAACATCAGAACCAATTCAATATCATTTTAGCCTCTCAGATTCCAACAGTTCTCAAGGATAGGCATAAAAGATCAATTTATCAAAGCTAATAACTACTAACACCCTCATTTAGTTTGTAAAAGTAAATACTCAATCTCGACTTTTTCAAAATTTCTTAGATGAGTGCTCTCCTGAAGATATTTCAATAATAATAGGTCATATCCAGCCAGCAATAGCCTAACTCATTAAACATGAATACGGAAACTATATGATCCAAAAATTGTTCACAGTTTGCAATCCCCTCCAAAGATTTAGCATTATTCAAATAATAGCCCCTTAGCTAGCAGAATTGATTAAGAATAAGCAGGGAACTCACACCATCCAATCTTTTATTGATCATTTTACTCTTAATTAATAATTTGAGTTGGTGATCATGCAACTCAGAGAGGAATATTATGATCTTTGCAAAAATAACAATTCAACCCACTTCATTCAGAAGGTTGTAAAATCTTTTCCACTGTAGCTTACTCTTCCCTTTTTTCATTACACCGTTTAAAATTTACTTGCCTTTGCGTTGGATAAAAATGCAATGTGCGTAATAAAGCACATGATGAGAAGACTTCGATAGTTAGAGGGAAAAATATAATTGCATGATCAAGCAATTGAACTCATTAAAAGGCAATTAATCTTCAATGTGACTTTTACCGTTGACAGGCTCATTATGGACAGTTTTGGCAATTATGTGATTCAATTTTGCTATTAGATGTTTGGTCTATAAAGATGTTCAGGAATTACTGAAAGAATACTTTCCCAGTTTACCTCTTATGCTATTGGCAAATTTTCAAGCAACGTACTCCTTAAATGCATTTCCACTTACTGGACTGATAAACGCATCTACTCTTCACTCAAATCAATAAGTAGTAATCAAATAATTGAATTATTCCGAAACAAAGATGGGAACAAAATTTTATTGGAGATGATGGAACGTTTGGAGGGGATTGAGCTGTGGGATCGATTCTACGGGATAATGATTCGCATTGAGCCAACTCGGTTTTATCATGATCGATGGGGAGTATGTTTGGGAAGCAGAAGTGGGCAAGTTGGGACTCGCTTATTAGGTTTTCCGTAAGCCAAAAAGAAGCAATTTATCCGCAAATGAGAATTACAATATGTGATAGTATACAATTCATTATGCATTATATCTTAACTAGCCAAAGAATTTTAAAGATTATTGAGGATCAACATATCATTTATTTTCGATATATTTATCAAGCCCAAAACTATTAACTGACTCCTTGAAGGCAGTCTCTATTTCCTTGGCGCATTTACTGATTTAATGAACCTATCCATTGTATTTATAGCAGTTTTACCAAATCAGGCACATATCCTCAATAAATTAAGGGCTATTGTTATAGCAGTTGTGAGCTATCTTTTTACGAATCGTGCCCAAGTCCATCGGCTTTGTCACAATATCAAAGTAATCCAGAATATTGTATTTAACAGTATCCACTGGCTCTTGAAACCAGTAAGCTCCTTTCAGTTTTGAGATGTGAGCAAGTATTTTAGAAGCCACTTTTTGCCAGTTATCCAGCTTCACCTGTTCAAACATCTCTTGAGGAATAGATTCAGGGTTGGCTAAAAAAGCTTAAAGTTCTGGTTTGGCATCGATCATCTGCCTTACATCTTCCTCTGTAAGATCATGTGGTTCTCCTCGATCATTTAAGAACACAATCTTGTAGATTTGTTTTGAACTTTTCACACTGCCCTATTTTTTCTTTCTTTTCTAGATGTTGGATTTAGAATCATCGATACTTTGACTCATCATGCTATATTTATTCCCATCTTTCAGTCGCTTGTATTCATTACTGAGATATTCTGCCACATCATTAAATTTGGCTTTTTTTGCTGGTTAAATTGCCGTTTTGCCGACAGAGTTCAGGTGATAAATGTCTGCTCCTTTTTCAATCAAAATTTTGCACATTTAAAGATGTCCTCTGCGAGCTGCATAGTAGAGTGGAGTCTAAGCAGCTAATTTATCAACATGATTAACTCTGTCTATGTTAAATATAGTTTGTACCCTTTGTTGAATATTTGCGAACAATTTCTAGTCTGTTTTCACTCACTGCATAAAAGAGAGGAGTCTGCCCAAAGTTGTCAACATCATCAAGACTTAGTCCATGACTGAACAAAATCTCTGCACACTGCTCCTTTCCTCTATTATTTGAATTTTACCCTATCTGCAGATATAAAAAAGGACAGTCTGTCCGTTGTGATCTTTAAATTTAAAGTCTGCGCCATTGCGAATTAAGAGTTTAACTAGTTATTGGGAAATATCTTATTCAGGCACAAGAACTGCAAAGTATAAGGCGGGGTGCTGGCTTTGTGGCTAAATTTTATTGACAATGGCAGGATTGCAGGATCTAATAATGTCCTATACTTGTTGAATGGAGCTGAATTAATCAGGTGGTACCCTTTTTTAACTGCTGCGATAAATTAAGTAAATTTTTGTTCGGCAATGTCATCAGAGTTAGATGGATTATCCATGATTGACTGATATAATTATTATATTCCTCAATATTTTTGAAAATAAGATTAATATTGCCTACAGTCACTTTCAACATATTCAAATCAAGTAAGCAAATTTTAATTTAGTAACTAACAAGATGTGTTCTTCATTTAAATGGCATCAATTCATTATAATAATCAAGTATTTCTATCACTTCAACATCTCATTTCTACTAACTTGATTAGTTGCTGGGCCGTTGCTGCTTTCAGAATGTTTTAGTCGAAGCAAATCAAGCTATTACTATTCCTTATCCTAGTGCTATATTCTCATAAAATCATGTATTTCTCGTCTAAAAGTGAGAAAACCTCCCAGCAACCCCAAAAGGAGCATTTTCAGGTGAGTCGAATTTCTCATCCTATATTTTAATAAATGCACAATTAATAATTAAAATGATGTTGTCGAGTATAAGGGTGAAATTAAAGGGATGACTATCACTCAAGCTTACAAGGGTTGATTTTTCTTTTTAAATTTCTTCTCGTTTTCGACGAGATGGTTATAATCTTTAACCAATTTTTCATAAAGAATTTGAGTTTATTCCCGTTCTTTATGCAGATTCATTGCTTTCTCCTTTTGCAGTTCTCGCTTTGAAAATTCATCTTGCAAATTCTTTCTTTCTCTCTTTAAATCATTAATCTAGGAAATTAACTATTCGTTTTGGCTCATGATTCGCTTATTATCAGCTTCGTGTAGCTCGATGCTTTTCTTGAATTTTTCTTTGAGACCCTTGACTGTGGATTAAAGATGTGCCCTTTCCTTGATAAATTCCTTCTGCTGATCGATTCCCTCCATTTGTTTTTTATTTTCCTCCTGGACATACTTCCTATAAATTTCAATAACTTTGGATTTGAGCCCTTTATAATCCTAAATAATTGCAGTTTTACACTGATGAAATTTTGATACATGTCACTGATATCATATTAAAATGACTTTATGTAGTTAAGGTTGCTCATCTCGTCAGTATTGAGTTCTGATACCTATTTTTCCATGCCATTGCGCTTCGATACCAAGTCCTTCACAATTAAGTTCATGTTATCGTTAGTACCTTTGAAGTGAATGATTTCACTATTCATATTAGCTATTTGTTAACGCATTTTAGCGATTTCTTACTCTCGAGGTCCAATATCTCTCTTCAGTTCTTTAATTTTGTAGTCCAGAACAAATTTGAATTTTTAAAGTTCCTGAGTCTTTTTTTTAAGTTAATTGATTCTGGTGACCTTATCCCTGATTGTTTTTTCTCTCTCCTCAATTTATTTAGCTTGTGACTGTTTCCTTTGTAGATTTTATTCGTGTTTTTGTTTTATTTTTTAGATATCCTCGAGAGTATGCTTGAGTCGGTGTTTTTCCTCCTCTAATGAGCGTTCTTGCTTTTCTAATATTTTTTTCTTAGCTAATTTTTCGTTTTCAGCCTTATTGTTGGCCTCTTCCAAAACTTTGATATTAACCTAATTTTCTTCTTTATTGCCCTTGATATCTTTTTCTGCCTCAGTTTCGCATTTTTCTTGTTCTCCATCGTACTCCTTCTTCTTTTGTTCGTAAATTTCTTCATATCTCCTAAACTCTTCTTTTTCCTTGCTAAGCTCTTCCTCAAACTGAATTTCCTTTTGCTGTTTTTTCTTAACATGCGTATTCTTGATGGTCAAAACTATTTAATTAAATTTCTTATTTTCTGATTCTTTCATTTTGCCAAGTTCACTGAACCGAGTCTGTTCTAGTTGTATTTTATCAGCATAGTCCTTTTCGACAGTTTCTCTCTTGTTTTTATGTTCCAACTCCAACTTATTCAACTTCTGAATCTGATTTTTCTCCATTTGATTGATCTATTCTACTTCCTTGTCATATTTCATCTTTTATATTCTTTCTCTTTCTGATATTTTATAGTTCAATTCGTTGATCAATCTATCGTTGAGCTCTTTCGTTTATTTATTCGATTTTTATTTTTTCTATTTCTGCTCAGCATTGGATATCTTCAGATTCTATTGTGAACTTTTCAGCTCTAGCAATTTATGTTTGGAGAATAAAAACTCTTCAGACAAATCAGGCATTTAAAGTTTTGTTTTGCTGTTATTGTCCTTGAAATCATAGCAAATAAATGAACCATCCTCCCCACTTGAAAATATGTAATTGTCATCGTAAGTTACGACCAATTTTGTTATTTTGCATCGATGAGATTGAATCTCAAAAATTTCCTTACTCAAATTGAGAGGGTATTTACAGTATCGGATTGAGCCCAACTCGTCTTTTTCATCCGTGCAATAAATGAACACTTTTTTACTGTTTGTCAGCACAATTCGAGAAACGTTGGCATTTGTGAAGATTTTAGATGGGGCTGAAATATTATATTTTATTAGGTCTTACTTAACGCTTTCTCCTCGCTATTTATTTTACTGAATAAATTATATTATACTGTCTTCGGAGTTATTTTGATCTCGTAAATGCATTTATTTTAGTTGGTCACTGAAGTATTGAAAGTTCCACCAACGTAAACTGTTCTCTCGTTTATATTTCCTAATTTTTCGTCTTTCGATGTAAAAAGGCAAGCCAAAGTTTTCACTGAAAAGCCAGGAGCAGCTAAGACCTGGAGTCGAACACTTGGATCTTATAGTTTATAATAAAAGACAAATCCATCTGAAGTGCCCAGATATATGGCCAAATCATCTTCTTCCCAGATCATGGTTTGAAATTTTCTAAATGTTAAATGATTTACCCTGCTTGAGCTTTAAACTGATAATGCGGTGGCTGGTCAAGAGTATAAAAGTTAAATAGTTGCACCATGACATTATTGACAACTGCAAACAGATGCCCTCCATGTGAAAACTTCACCTCATAGCAGTTTTTAATTGATAAATCTTTGAGGTTAACGAGTTAATTATCCAAGATATTGATGATTCTAACTTTGTCAGGAAAAGAAACCAACAAATGAAGGCCAGAGGGATGGAAAGACAGCGACAATGGTTTCTATTCAAATATTTTTATGATCTACAGATTATTTTTTTCAAGGTAGTTCCAAATTCGTACTGAACGATCTGAGGAGCATGTTGCAACTAAAGATTTTCTAAGACAAACATCCAAACCAGTAATCGCATCAGTATGAAAAGATTGCAGAGCATATTCGCAGTTATGCTCTTCGTTTTTGTCTAATGATAACTTAAGAATGATTCCAGTGTTGAGACCGACGAATAGTAGATCCTATTTAGGGGTAGAAAGTAAACTAGTAATTCTGCCTTTAAATTAATTTAAAGATAGCTTTCTCTCGCTTTTTACGTATAAATTCTTTGCTTATTTGGTTTATTTAGACTCTTCTTTTGAGTAAAGGTAGAGAAGTCCATCAGAGCCACCGACAATAAAGGATTTACTGCTATTTGGTAAATAAAGCAGAGTTTATATGGTGTAGTTTTCGCCTGGACTGCTGGCTAAAATAGCCTTAAACTCTCCATTAATAGCAAAATAGAGCAGCTCACCATTATCAGTTCCAATTATAAGTCCGTCTTTGAGAATGCAGTAGGTCGTAAAGTTGAAATCTTTTTAGTTGATTTCTCTCCTAGCGAAGGGAGAGTCTTTTAATTGAATTTTCTATGTTGATATTTTAAAGAATTTGAGATTGCCCTTTCCCATCACAACGATAACATCGTCCTATCGATAGAAAAATATTTGGTTAAACCTATCGAGGTTAATAGTGCTTTGCTTATCGATCTTTTCAGTCTTGTCCAGCATGTGCACTGTAAATTTGAGCTTCTAAAAATTCCATTGAACAATTTGATACTCCGGGCCATTAGTTAAAGCAATTAAGAACTTGGGATCGGTTGTTTCTGTCCCATTAAATGCAAGGGAAATGAATTTGTTACCTTTAATCTATCCTGAAGCGAATGATTTCTTCTTATTAGTGGTGAGGTCAACTAGGAATATGACTGGAACTTGATTGGTCTATTCACTCCACGCCAAAAATCTTTTGTTTTGACTTTGAGCAATAGTAGTAATTCCCTTAGACCCCGGCAAGGTATCAATAAAGGTTTGTATCTTCTCATTTTAAAATGAAGCACTTAAGTTGTTGAGGACTATTGTATTCGCTGCGGGATATATGAGTTTATTTTATTTGGTTGTGGTATTGCCAAAGAATAGAGAGTTCTTGATTTCCCCATAATAGTGGGAGATGTATTTTTCGACGAAGGAGTCCTTGAGAGCTGAGAGAGGTTCTTCGATCTTGAGACTGGCATTCATTTTGTAACTTATAATAAGCTAATCAATATTTGATTATTTTAATTTATTAATCTATTTTTTTTATCCATAAATGAGCAAGAAGGTTGCCAAAAAGCCACAGGCCTAAAAGGAAAATCCAATGAGGGAAATCAAAATCTAAAAACTTGTCCTCAATATTAGTGTTGGATAATCTGGAGATAAACTTACCAAGGCCTCTAAAGTGCTTGAAGATTTGACTGGACAGAAGCCTGTACCCTCAAGAGCTCGCTTTACTATTCGTAGCTTCGGTATCAAGCGTAATGAAAAGATTGCCATGCACGTTACTGTACGCGGAGATAAGGCTGATGAGATCTTAGAAAGAGGATTGAAAGTTAAGGATCGTGAACTCAAGAAGAAGAATTTTTCAGACACTGGCTGCTTCGGCTTTGGTATTCAGGAGCACATCGATTTGGGAATTAAGTATGATCCCTTCACCGGTATTTTCGGAATGGACTTCTATGTGGTATTAAAACGCCCTGGAAGCCGAGTGGGGTTAAGGAGAAGATGCAAAACAGTAATTGGTGCTAAGCACAGAATATCAAAGGACGAAGCAATGGAGTGGTTCAGGAGAAAATACGATGGCGCCATCTATAACTGACAGTGATCACCTATTTAATTTATCAAGTCACACTTGCTTTCAATCATAATTGCATATTTATTTCTTATCAATATTATTCAATTTAAGTGGTCAAAATGAAGTGAATCTATGGATGGATTAGTATTTATAATAGCAATCTTCAAAATGCAATTGTCCGAAGACCAAATCAGTTTATCAGCAAGCCGAGATGACTCTTAAGCTCGTGAATTGATTTAACTTGACATAAATTTACAGACCGGCTTGCCATAGATCCCAAGCATCCTCATATAGATGGCTCGTAATATTCTCGTGCTGAAATAGATGAAACTAAACAAAATTTTCAACAAAGAAAAGCAACAAATGTCTGTTCTCAAATATCAAGGAATTGTTTTTGATAGCATGTAAAAATTGGTAAAGAAGACTGATCAATTTCATGAAGAGGCTGTAAATGCACTAATAAATCTTTTACAAATTCAGACAAGAGTAAATGAAATGATTCAAAAATGAGCTGAATGATATAAACGAACTCTTTCTAAATAAATTATTGATATTTACAGTTTATCATAAATATAGGCAATATTTGCTTACGGTAAATAATTGCTATTTCATCAATACTATCAAATTTAAATGATAACAGATATGAATCAATACAAACATCAATGTTCCTGCTTTATTTCTTCATTTAAGTTGGACACAGGTTTAACTTTCCACATCCATTTGCGATTGTTCCAACCTTTACATATAGTCACAATAATGATTATAACTATCTTCATACTGCTGATATAAGATGAGGTCGGGTGTTTTCAATTCTTATCTATCGATGAGATTCAAATTGGCAAGCGACCGTTAGAGTTATGTTTCCTCATCCATCTTATTAGATTTAACGATATGATTATAAAAAATCAATAATATGGTAAAGTAACGAAAACTGTTTTATACTTTAATATTTATTTAACCAAGGCCTACTAAGCAAAATAATAAATGAGTGTATAAATGTCCTTATATTTTTTCAGATTTAGTCTACATTTTTTAATCCAAGTCAATTCAAAATGAGCAAGCTTTAATTTATTTTATGTTTCAGATATTCATCTCCTTTAAGAGGTAATTAAATAATATAAATGTTAATAATTATAAAAGATGGGCTGCACCATTGATGGATGTCTCAAATCGGATCAAATCAACCATTCTAAATAATAGCATTACCTGGAGAGGATTAATGAATTACCCATTCATGCAGTTGATCTCAATTAATTTTATCCAGAAAACAAAGAGGATGCCTTAAAATTGTATTAGAAGGGCTATCAATTGCTTATGGAGCAAAATATTGAGTAAGCATCTTCCTTTTTCAAGACCATAATATCCTCAGATCGAAATTTCAATTATCAAATTGAAGGCATTGGTGCTATTGAAGATCAAATCGGCTATTATGAACATAATCCAATAGACTGGTTCTTCTAAAAAAGTATAAGTAAAACTCCTTATGATGCATTGTCACTGTGCTTTCTTGTTAGTCAAAGATATGACGAAGCTGAGGCATGGTATAGGCTGATGATCGATGAAAAACCTAAAGATCATCAGCTTATTTTGGGGTTAGGTCACTCCTACTTCAATAGAAAGCAATATGCCAAAGCAAAAGAACTTTATTTAAGAGTTATTTAGCTGGCCCCAAGCTTTGACAAGCCTTATCAATTAATAGCTTTTATATGTAAAACTAATGGATCAACTAATTAATAGGCAGTTGGATGGGCTTAAAAATGTTTGGAAATTAATTTTTAAAATTTTTATGCATCATTTATGATTGCAATTTGCGAATCAAACTTAAAAAGAAAAATATAAAAATTAAAAAAAGTAATTAAAAAGAACTAGCAATACGGTCGGGCCTATAATTCATTGGGAAACGCTTTAAAACAAAAAAAGAATTACTAATAAGCAATCAAGTATTATAACAAATGCATTTAAATTGCGCCTAATTATGACGCTCCATATCATGGAATGGGCAACATTTATCGATAAAAAGAAATGTTTTAATAATCAATAATGTGGTATTAAAAAAGCATTAAAATAAATCCATTGGCTGACAAATCTTACAATGGATTAGGAAATGCCTATTATGAAATAAAAGAATATGACAAAGCAATACAAGTCTATCTAAAATGCATAGAGATAAATCCACAATTTTCACCCCCTTACTATGGCATAGGAATTGCTTACAAGCACAAGTCAATGATGGAGCAGTCAATAGAATGGCTCAAAAAATCAGCCAATATTGATCCTTCTTATGAAGTTCCTTATAATGCGTTAGGGAATGTCTATCTTCAGCTGAAATAGTATGATCAAGCAATATAAATTTATTAAAAATCATTATCAATAAAAAAGCAATCTCCTGAGATCTATTTATCACTAGCCAAAATTTATGACATTAAGGAATAGTATGATAAATCATTGTAATTTTATGATAAAGCCCTTGAAATAATTCCAAATTGTGCTGAAGCCCTCTATGGAATGGGGAACGTATATAAAAACAATAAATAATTTGAAAAAGCTGTTTAATACTACTAAAAATGCATTGCAAGCGACTAAACATTCTAAGCAGCTTATTATTAATTAGGAAAATTATATAAAAAAAGAAGATAATATGAAAATGCATAAAAATGGTTTGCAAAATGTTTAAAAATTAACCCTCGAAGCGATCATACCCTTAATAGTCTTGGAAATATATAAAGTGAAAAAGGAAATTACAATCTGGCAATATAATGGTATTTAAAATCTATCTAGTGTAATCCTACTTATGGAGCTCCTTACTATGGCCTTGGAAACGCATATTTTATCCTTCATTAATATTAAAAATCAAGATAGTCATATTAAAAATGTATATAAATCAACCCTCATAACGAGCATCCATTTAATGGCCTCGGAAACATTGATGCAGCTCTTCAAAATTACGATGAGGCTGTTAAGTGGTATAGCAAAAGTATTGAAATAAACCCCTAAAACGATGCTTGTTATTATGGAATTGGGAATGTGTATAGTGATCAGCAATTATTGTAGAAAGCAACAGTCTGGTATGAGACATGTCTTCTAAAAAATAAAAATAATCCCCTGTGCCTAACAAATTTGGGTTTTGTTTATTTAAGAATGTAAAATTTTAAATAGGCTTTTCATTATTTTTCCAAAGCTAAGGAAACTATTTTCTTAGATGATCGACTGAGTTCAAGGAATCAATAATATTTGCAAGGTCATTTAGAAAAATTTGAGTTATAAGCTTAAGAATGGTAAACAAAACGCCTCACTGGGTTTATTAGCGAAGAAGATAGACAAAACTTAGGAAACATTATTAAAAATTTTGAGTCAAAAATAAAATATTTGTATCAAACGAGTGCCAATAAGAATATTGCCGATCATAGTTTAATCTTAAAGATAAATACCGATTTTACCAAGATTATTTCATTGATTTTTTAGGACAAATTCAAGTTGACCAAAATAAAAGAAATATTTGATTCAGTTCACACTCTGTTCAAAGCTGACTAAAGTTATTTTCACATTATTGCCCAATTATTCTGTCAATATTTTTGGAATTATAAGTTTGTTGCTGAAAAGCAAATTATTGAAATTGAATAGGCATTGTCTTCGATCATCAAGGAGGCATCATAACTATATGCAAGAATAAAAGAATAAAAAGCCAGCAATAATTCAATGATGATAAAAGATCCTGTAAAATTAACGATGTCGTAAGATAAAAATGAGGAGATTAACTTGTTTAAAGACACGGCTTTCTTTCCATCTTACTAATAGCTATACATGTAAATTAAAAAAATTAATTAAAAAGCTTGCTAATCAGAAAAATAATTTTCAGAATTAGTGCATCAAGTCAAAAAGAGTGGCCACGGATTTTAAGAAGCAATTGGACAAAAAATTCCAAAATAGGCAAATAATTAATTCAAAGTTATGATTCGTATCATGTAAAAAATGTTTAAAGAAATCAAGGGGCGGAGAAATGATTTAATCAGCAAACTTGATAAAAATATAAGTTCAGGAATACCAAACACTTTGCAATCAGTGCTACACGAAATTGTAAAAGTGTGGACTGATGAGATTGATATAATCTTGACTAATCGTATGAACAAAAAGATACCAACTCCATGCTATATTTCTGACCTCATTCGTGGAAAATGCTATTTCCAAAATATTAAGGATATTCAAGCTGCCATAACCAAAACAGAATAGATTTGCATGGAAAACGGCTACTAAATTATACAGTTCTAAAACAGATTACTTAAACCAGAGACGAAGGATGTGGTTCTTAAAATTAAGATTAGAGAAGCAGTTTGTGAATTACAATTAGCACTCAAGCAAAACGCAAAATAATATCACTTTATTCACTGTATTTATGAAATAGAGCGATCTCCCTTAGGATGCATCTTTGGGTCATTTCTATTTATGGCAAAGGAAATTAAATATCCTTTCGTGCAACGGTGCAAAGACCTTTCTCAAAAACTTGAAGGAAAGTCATCCCTTAAAGATCGAGTTCTCGTAAAAAAGATCAAATATATTTTAGGTGTGATTGAAGATAAAAACAAATCAAAGCTAAAATGAATGAAATTATATTTATCTATCATGACTTGATGTTGCCTAAATATTTGAATAAAAATAATATAATATATCTCATTTAATTAGACTGTATCATAGTCGCAATTATCATTATACTTTATAAATTATTTCATATAAAATAGTAATTGATAGTACATAGTATAGTGTTAAATAATCAATTTATTTAGAAATTTTCCTTTTCTTCATGCTGATATTAGCTATTATCTCCCTCAATTTTCTTATGGCTATTCCTTGCTTCCTCTTATTACGA
>Ga0302280_1001494_pt1 | contig 19199 bp, 17 predicted proteins | sample III_Fen_E1_1_FD_198771 | JGI IMG/M metagenome (GOLD analysis project Ga0302280, IMG submission 198771) | Peat permafrost microbial communities from Stordalen Mire near Abisko, Sweden - III_Fen_E1_1 | ecosystem: Environmental > Terrestrial > Soil > Wetlands > Permafrost | place: Sweden: Abisko... | reverse complement strand
GTAACGGCTTTCAGGTTTTGTAGTTTTTCTTCATTCGTTCCGTTAGTATATAAGGGGATTGAAACAGTAGCAATACTAAAACCATTTTTATTGATGACCTTCACTCTTTTAAAATGATTGAAGATAATGGAGAAGCCGCTTTTATTATTTCCATCAAATGTTGAGCTCCCAATGTCTGCGATCACTACTGCTGCCGCACCTGAATCGTACGTTTGCTTTGAAAGATCGAAATCGGCAGCGCTGATTTTTCCAAACTTAATGTTTAATTTGTCCTGTGCGGTAACAAAAGCGCTGAGGAATAAAGCGCATGCAATGGCATAGAAGGGTTTAATGTTCATAATGGCGTTTTAGGGGTTATATCATAAAATTAAAAAAAATGCGGATGCAATCAAGCATATCATATTAAATATTTTTATGGCAACGGCAACACATACACGTTTTATCAAAGAGATTGCGGCGCTGATGGGTTTCGATTATTGCGGCATAGCACGTGCCAAGCCCCTGAGTGATGATGCCAAAAGGCTGGAATCCTGGCTTGCAAAAGGAATGCACGGAACGATGAAATACATGGAGAACCATTTTGACATGCGTATAGACCCAACAAAGCTGGTGCCTGGCGCAAAATCGGTGATTACATTGCTGTTGAATTACTATCCCGCTCAGCAGCAAAAGAAAGCCGCGCCGAAGATCTCCAAATATGCCTACGGTAAAGATTATCACGAGACCATCAGAAATAAATTGAAATGGTTTTTGCAGCAGATAAAAGAAAATATCGGCGAAGTCAATGGGCGTGGCTTTGTAGACAGTGCTCCGGTGCTGGAAAGGTCATGGGCAGTGCGAAGCGGACTGGGATGGGTAGGCAAAAACGGCAACCTGATCAACAAAAAAAATGGCTCGTTCTTTTTTATCGCCACCCTTATTGTTGACCTGGAACTGGAATATGACGATGTGTTCGCCAAAGATTATTGCGGCACCTGCACAAAATGTATTGATTCGTGCCCAACCGATGCGATACTCCCGGATAAAGTGGTCGATGGCAGCAAATGTATTTCTTACTTCACGATTGAATTGAAGGAAATGCTGATACCCGAAACGATGAAAGGGAAATTCGATGATTGGATGTTCGGCTGCGATATCTGTCAGGATGTTTGCCCGTGGAACCGATTTTCAAAACCTACAGAAGAAATAACGTTTTCACCTATTCCCGAAATCCTGCATTTCACAGTTAAAGACTGGCAGGAAATAACAGAGGAGAGTTTCAAAAGACTATTTCGAAACTCTCCTCTAAAAAGGGCAAAGCTTAACGGCATCAGACGTAACCTGAAGTTTGTTTTCACTGATTAAAATTCCCAACCTATTTTGATGATAACCCTGCGCAGGTCATAATTTACCTCTTGTTGTGGCCCCCATAATGCCATGTCTCCGTAATTAAAAACAGGAGGTTTATATGTTTCTTTTGAGTTTTTGAATGAGTATCCAATATCCATAAGCAACGAATTATTTCTGTTCACGGCAATGCTATACCCAACTCCCGCATTGCTGTAAAAGCCATTGCTGAATCTATCATTGGCAGCATAAGGAATTTTTTCTTTGTCTGTTGCCCGGCTTAAGCCAATCCCGCCATCAGCAAATGCAAAAAATTTGTTCCGGCTTTTGCCAAATGATTTTCTTAAATCTATAAATAGGGGAATCGTTCGGATACGATAATAATCCAACCCTACTCCTACTCCGGCAAACCAGGATTTATAGTGCACCCCATTGATTGTTTGCAATTGAAATGCAGAGCCAGCCTGTCATTCGAGCAAGCCAACACTATTGATGAAATGAAATTGAAATGGCTTTCGCGTATTGATTTGCTGTGCCCTGCAACAGTTATGGAAATACCAAACAAAAAAAACAGAGAAGTAAATTGCCGGTACATATCATAAAAACTTTACCTGATGGCTAAAATTCAATGCCCGCTTTCAACACAAGCCTGTTCAAATTATAGTTTATTTTGCTCATAGATGATGATACAGGTGGCCCTAAGTAACTCGTATTTCCCGGGGTATTAATGAAGTAATAATAGTTATCGCTTCCCGACTCTGCAATTTTTTTGTAACTATAGCCGCAAGCAAAGGACAAAGCAATCTGATGACTAAGCTTTACTTTATACCCGGCACCTGCTTCAGAATAAACCCCATTGTTAAAAGCATCATTGTAATAAAATTGTTTAGGATCCTTATCCCTCTTCCAATAAAAATTGATCCCTGCATCGGCATACACAAATAGCCTATTGATCCGTTTGCCAAACTCTTTTCTTAAATCGATGAACAAGGGAATTGTACGGAAATGATAATAATCAAGCCCAACGCCTGCTCCTGCAAACCAGGATTTATATTGCGCTCCATTGATTGTTTGCAGTTGAAACGTGGAGCCAGCTTGTCCCTCAAGCAATCCCATGTTATTAACTGAATGAAATTGAAAGGGCTTACCGATATTTTTTTGCTGTGCTGAAATATTCCCGGCGATAAAAATCAATAAAAGAAATATCTTATTTTTTGCATTAATCATGACCTTCGAATTATAGTTTGCTTATTAAATGAATATTGGTAAGGTCAGAATAATCATATTGATAAAGCCCATCTTTTGCAACCACAATGGCTAATCCATTTCCTGTTACCACATCATACACTTCTGCATCTTTTAACTGTTTTATCAGTTGCAGGTTGTTTACATCTCCAGCGTTATATATTTTTAATCCGTCCTGCCCATCACAGATGAATAAATTGTTTCCGTCTTTTGACAGCCCGATGGGATGAACCAACTGATAGGATTTTACCAGAAAAGAGTTGCTCAGATCCTGTATGTTCACAATCTGGAGCTCGTTATTGAAACCAAGGCAGGCACTTGAATCGTTGATAGTAACATATGCATATATATCATCCGCTATCACGGGGTCACAGCCACGCACATGTGTAAATTCTCCGAGCAGGTAAGGTGTTGATGGCGATGAGGAAATATCATACATGTACATTCCGTTATTAGTGCCGACGAATAATTTATCCTTTAGCGGGTAAATCGTTTCTACGTGGTAATCAACCTGAACTGTGCTTGAAAAAGATGGTGCAAGTCTTTGGCTGATATCAAATGCAGTCAAGCTGTTATAGTCAACAGTGTAAAGAAAATTATTGATTACGCTGAACCTTGCCAGCGACCCGTTTGTCCCAGTTCCTGTAGTACTATTGCCCGAACCGGCCGCAGCCGCGGTGAAACAATTGGAACAATTGCTAAAGGCAACAGGATAAGGATATATGTTATTATTGGGATTATAATCCACTGTTGTGTCTCTTGTTTCCCATCCTACAATCACATTGATGGAATCCGGATTAATAGCAGCGCCTGCAGTGACGGGTGCACCAAAATAATAAATGCTGTTATCCGGAAAAACGTCTGCAGCAAAATTTTTCGCGACTGCATTCAGCGGGTTGCTGATATCAAACGCAACCAGGTCGGCATAGGCATCTGCATATAAAGTGTTGCCCGTAACTGCAATATCATTGTTGCCCGGTATATTGATGAATGAAACATTTTTTGGGCTGGAAGGTATGCTGTTGTCAATGACATGGATGCCCTTATTGGGCTCAGAAAGGAAAATGTAATTTCCGATAACCGTTATCTTTCCGGTGTTCCCGATAGCAACAGCCGGCTGGCTCTTGATACTTTGCCTGAATTTTGTTAGCACTTCATAAATAGGCGTGCTGATCTGATAAGTACGCGTGATCTTATCCTTCATGCACGAAGAAAATAAGATACCAGGAATTGCAGGCAGAAAGATCTTTAATAGAGCCTTATAAAACTTTTTCATACAACTTGTTTTCAAAGCTGACTGAATAACAAAAACAAACGTTGCACCAAAGAGTTATTTTTTTAGTTTGATCGTATTCGAAAAGTATCCCTCGGGTGTGAGTATACTGGAGGTTAGATCAGAAACAAGAGTTAAATTATGCTGAGTCAGGTTGGTTATGATGTAGATCCTTGTCAATTTAGTTGGTGTAATTATTCCGGAAGAATCACTCAACGCTAAATAATCGAAAATATCATCAAACTCCACCTGATACTCAGGCAACACTGCAAATGTACAGGTGTCAATATGGACAGCTTCCTCTCTGAAAAGGCTGTCATTTGGGTTAAAATAATAGTAGTCAGATCCGACTCCTTTATAGACTTAGTAGAAAGGTTGCCAAAATGATGGGGCATCAACTATATAAAATGAATCGCTAACAATGCTCCATTTCCCAAAAATTGAGGCAGCAGGATCAATGGTATCTTTAATACTGCTGTCAGGATTAGTATTTGTGTCCATACCAGTAATAACAATATGAGGAGCTGACAGCGGTTCTTTGTGGCAGGATGTAATCAATAATACTAGATCAACGGATAAGATAACAGCAATTATAATTTTCATAATTTTTTAAGGTTAAACGAAGTTGAATGACTCCGCCCCGCACGTTCAAACGTTGCATGAAAAATTTATTTTTCCCCGGGAACAAAGTCAAGCTTTAATCCGCCATAAAAAATATGTTCAGGGTTGCTAGTGCTTTTCTTAAGGATGCCTGTAAGACCGTATTGAAATTGAGGCCCCAGCCGCAGCATATTTTTGTGGATAGGAACTCCGAACATTATTACCGAAGCACCATTTAATTGTGTCTTATTGAATAAGCTACTGTTCTTATAATACACATCCGTTACAGGATCGAAATGCAGGGCATCGCTCTTCATGAGATATGAGAATGACAGACCAGCCTCCCAAATGAGCGGCAACTTCTGGCTTTTGTTCAATTGAAAGTCCATATACAAAGGCAGTTCGATAAGATGATAATGATTAGTGTAAGGATTTGTATTCCCACTGTGATAATAGGTATTTACCACAGATACATATGAAGGCAATGGATTAGGTAAAGGTGTGGATGGGACAGCAGAGGATGGCACTGGCGCCGTATAAACGTATCTCATGCTATCAACCGTGCTGCCGGTATAAATCTTAGTAGAATAATAATGATAATTAAGACCAACAGAAAATAAAACACGCCTTGATAAATGACGGTTGACAAAAACGCCTGCCATATAAGAAGCTCCTGAGTTGATTGGTGAAGGAGAAGCATTATTGCCTGTAGAGCCTGCTGTGTTGAAAGTATAAGCAGAAGTGTTATTCACATAGGTTGATTTGAACAGGCTTTGATTGATATTTGAAATACCCGCGCCGCCAGATATACCAATTTTCCACGTTGAAATTTTCTTTTGCTGCTTTTTGTTCAGGGCTGTTTTTGTGTCAGCAGCAGAATCCTTTTTAATTGGTTTATCATCAGGAGGAGCATTTGTCCTTTTGGTCACCGGAGAATCAATTGCATTTTTTTGATCAGGTCTGATTTCTGTTTTATTTATGCTTTGCTTATTATTTTCAATAATAGCTTCGCTGCTTTTTTCCGCATACGCGTATTTTTCAGTCAAACTGCTTTTTCCCTTGTTATTACCCATTGTTCCATTTATACTTCTTTTTTCTTTACCTGACTTTGATGCGATGGAAGCCTTGATTCTTTTTCCTTTCGAAATGTTGGATGTGCTTTGCTTAGATTGAACATACGTTTTTTTCTGATCTTTATTTTCAACTGCCTGACTTGATTTCACATTGCCTTCCTCCACCCTGCTTTTAGTTATGTCTCCTGATGACTTTTTCAGATCATCATTTTCCTTTTTAGTCTCATTCATTCTTTGTTTGTTTTTGCTTAGCAACCGCTCATCCTGCCGATTTCTTGTCTGCTTTTGTTGCCGAACTGTTGCGATAGCAGTCTTAGGATTTTTATTCACCTCAAAAAAATACACCCCGCCCAAAAGTGCCAATCCAAATAGGAAGAACAGCCAGAACACCGGCCCGCGGGGCTTTTTCTCTTTATTGATGTCCTTATTCACATGCTCCCACACTGCATCAGAAGGAGAGAATTGCAATTCCTCCATTTTTTCCTGGATCTTTTTCTCGAATTCATTTTCGTGCATATTTGCCCGTTTTATTATCGACAGAATTTTTTGTTATCCAACTGATCAGCAAGGCCCTCGCCCTTGCATATTGCGATCTTGATGTGCCTTCATTGATGCCCAATATTTTCCCAATCTCTACATGGCTGTAACCTTCTATTGCATGCATGTTGAATATAGTCTGATACCCGGCTGGCAATTGCCTGATCAGGTCGGCAAGTTCTTTTGCGTTCAGGATAAGTTCAGGGTTCTCATCCGAAACCGGATGCAGGCTGTTGTCAGCAAACGAAAGATCATATTGGTAGCGGCTCTCGCTCTTCAGGTAATTAATAGCAGTGTTGACCATGACTTTTCTGATCCAGGCACCCAGTTCTCCTGTGCCCTTGTATTGATGCAGGTTTTTGAAAACCTTAACAAACCCTTCCTGCAGCACATCTTCAGCATCCTGCAGCGACTTCGTATAACGATAACACACGCCCAACATCGCATTGGCGAAATGCGCGTAAAGCTCCCGCTGGGCGGAACCATCCCCTTTCAGGCAATCATTTACCAGCTTGAAATAATCCATGTGCTATTAATCCCTGACAGTTTAATATGGAGAACCGTTGCATCCGCCTTAACTTTGAAAATTTTATTGAACATTTGAACCACGGAGGCACTGAGACACGGAGGATCTTTAAAATCTACTGTGCCAGTGTGTCTCAGTGGTTCAGAACAAAAACAATCAATTTGTCGATCATCATTCTCGCTATCGAATCTTCCTGCGATGAAACCTCAGCATCTATTTGCAAAGATGGCATGATATTATCCAATATCATCGCTACGCAAAAAGTGCATGAGCAATATGGCGGCGTGGTGCCAGAGCTTGCATCCAGAGCACATATACAGAACATTGTCCCGACTGTTGATGCAGCACTGAAAACTGCCAACTGCGAACTGCTAACTGTAAGCGCCATCGCGTTCACACAAGCGCCGGGCCTCATTGGTTCCCTGCTTGTAGGCAGTCAGTTCGCCAAATCGCTGTCGTTATCTTTAAGTGTTCCGCTGATAGCAGTCCATCACATGCAGGCACACGTGCTGGCAAACCTGATCGGTGACCCAAAACCTTCTTTCCCCTTCTTATGCTTGACGGTAAGTGGCGGGCACACACAAATTGTCTTATGCCAATCGCCGCTGACAATGAAGGTGATTGGTGAAACAATGGATGATGCTGCTGGCGAGGCGTTTGATAAATCTGCGAAACTATTGGGATTACCTTATCCGGGTGGCCCATTGATAGATAGATATGCAAAGACCGGAAACCCTGAACGATTTAAATTTCCCGAGCCGCGAATGCCTGATCTGAATTTTAGTTTCAGTGGCCTCAAGACTGCTATCTTATATTTTTTGCAGGAAAATACCGCAAAAGATCCCGGCTTTATAGAAAATAGCATAAATGATATCTGCGCATCTGTACAAAGCCGGATCGTTAGCATTCTCTTGAATAAGCTTAAAAAAGCTTCTTTGCAAACTGGTATAAAAGATATTTGTATAGCAGGCGGCGTTTCGGCCAACTCCGGTTTGCGTAATGCATTTTTGGATATGGGTGAACGCTATCAGTGGAACACGTTCATTCCGGCGTTTGAGTTCTGTACAGACAATGCGGCTATGATCGCCATCACCGCTTATTATAAATACCTGGCCCAAGACTTCTCGCCGCTCAGCGTGAGCGCAACAGCGAGAGCGGAATGGTGAGCAGTCGGGAGTCAGTAGTTCGGATTCGGAACTCTTAACTCAGAACTCAAGACTCAAAACTTCCAACTCCTATCTTTGCTTCAATCTATGTCAAACACATATTTTCAGTTCAGGCAATTTATCATCCATCAGGATCAGTGTGCGATGAAGGTGTGCACAGATGCCTGCATTTTAGGTGCATGGTTTTCTGAAAAAATCCCATCCTACTCAACTATACTGGATGTAGGCAGCGGCACTGGCCTGCTGATGCTGATGATCGCACAGAAAAGCAAAGCAAGAATTTCTGGTATTGAGATAGATTATGCCAGCTACAAACAACAAAAAGAAAACATTGAGCAAAGCAAATGGAAAGAAAGAATGAAAGTAGTCCCTGGCGATGTGCGTACCCATTCTTTCGATGGCAAGTTTGATTTCATTATTTCCAACCCTCCTTTTTTTGAAAACGATTTATTATCGGAGCGCGATGAAAAAAATGTTGCAAAACACAGCAAAGAATTATCACTTGATGAACTCATCAAAGTGATTGATGCAAACCTCGGCACAACAGGCTCATTTGGCTTGCTCCTTCCCTGTCACCGAACAGATTATTTTGAAAATCTTGCAGGTCGGCATCATTTTTATTTAAAAGAAAAATTGTCTGTGCGCCAGACACCAAAGCATGATTTTTTCAGGAGCATTCTTCATTTCTCCCGATATAAAGAAAAAACCCCGGATTCATTTGAGCTATGTATATATAATGAAGCGGGAAAGTTTTCAGATGAATTTGCAGAACTTATGAGAGATTATTATTTGTATTTATAGATAGTTTTGAATAAAAGGTTTGTGATTGGCAAGCCTGCATTTGCAAGGGGTCTTACAATTCTGAACCACAAACTACGAACTACAAACTCGAAACTAAACTCCCGCATACTCCCTCAGATAACTAAAATGCTCTGCCAGCTTACCATTCTTTATCATTGTCGCCTTCTCAATGATTGGTGAGCCGCCCTTCACCAAATCTTCCAGCATGTATTTGATCAACTGTTCTCCGAAATAGCGGGAAGCGTCACGGGGAAGCTCGTTGGGCAGGTTGCCTACCGTCATCATATCAATAGAATCGGGCTGATAAGGCAGGGTCTTTTGCCTGGTTCTTTTATCAACTCCATAAATCGGATCCCGGACAGTTGCATCCCCGAGGTTGCATGGAACAGAACCATCCTTATCATCCGTTATATCTGCAATGGTATTGATGTTGAAATCATTTTCAGCAATATGCTCCCATTCAAACAATCTCGGCACTCCGGCAGCCCAGTAGATGCCATTCATTAAGATGTCTGCCTGTTTTGCATAAGGCAAAAATTTGCTTTTATAATGCTCCGGGTGTTCATGAAAATCTTCCCGGTTATACGTGCCTGTTGTCCCATGCTCATATAAATGAGGGCCTTTTAACTGAACAAATACCGGATAAGCAAACCGGCGGCTCAAAAACTCGTCTGGTTCCACTTCGATGATACCCATCAGATTCATGATCTCCAGCACTCCGTGCGCTACCCTGCCCGATCCGGTCACTGCGATTTTGATGTTCGGTATTTTAAGCCCGAAATAAGTATTTATCAGTTGGCGAAAACTATTTTGAATATATACCCTTTGCAGATTGAATGTTCCTGTGCGCCTGCCATAAGCCATCATGCCATTGTGAGCACCGACAATGCCTGCAAAAAAACCAAACCCAAGAATACGTTGCCCGTCCTCATGCTCCATACACTCATAGTCTATCAGCGTGATGCGCTTCTGCAGGATGCTGCGGAACATCTGTTGGTTGTGAGGCTGCATTTTTTTTGTGTGGGAAAAAAATAAATACGTCTTGTCATCAATCAGTTCGCTTACCGGCACTTCTTTGATTCCGAACAAAATATCGCAGGCGCTCATATCGGTCTTTACGTCCACCCCTGCCATCTGGTATTCCCGGTCGCTGAAGCAGCGATGTGTGCAGGATTGCACTACTACTTTAACCTCTTTGGAATTTTTATGTATCCACCGGCATTGCGCAGGCGTGAGGGCAACCCGGTTATCAGCAGGAACCTTTCCTTCTTTTATCAATCCAATCGTTATCATGCATCAAAGTTTGGCGCGGTAAGTTAATGTTTAAAGTCGGGAGTCGGGAACCTATAGGCGGTAGTCATTGATTGATCCCAGCAAGTGTAACAGGAATGCCAAACCAATTTTAATGCTTATGTCTTCTGATTCCTGACTTCCAACTCCCGTCATCTCCCCTACCTTTGCGTCATGAATTATTTCGAATTATATGACCTGCCTGTAACATTGAAGCCGGATACTGCTATGGTGAAGAAAAAATTCTACGAGCTGAGCAGGCAATACCATCCTGATTTTTTTACTAATGCCTCAGAAGAAGAACAAGCCAGTGTGCTTGAAAAATCATCGATGGTTAATAAGGCATATAAGACTTTTCTGAATGAGGACGAAACAATTAAATATGTTCTTCAGATAAAAGCGCTGGTGGAAGAAGAAGAGAAATACAACCTGGCTCCTGATTTCCTAATGGAAGTAATGGACATCAACGAGCAACTGATGGATGCCGAAAGCGGCGATGGCGGGGCACTTGCTAACAGCGAGGCACAAACGAAAATCTTATTGAACGATATTTATGATGAAGTGAGGCCCGTTGTGGAGAATTATAAGGAAGGCATAACCACCAATGCAGAGATGCTGCGGGTGAAAGATTACTATTACAAGAAAAAATACCTGCAGCGCATTTTGGGAAAGATTGCTCAATTGCGTAATATTGCACCCCGCAATTAAGAGTTGCTTTTTACAAAAGCCCAGTTGGCGGAACCTGCCTACCGCAGGTAGGTCTGGAATTTGCAAGGATGTGCAGGTTCGGTTGAGAATAGATCTTTATGTATTCTGTTTATGCAATAAAACCACCGCGCATAATTATATTTATGTTGAGTTTACGAATAACTTGGCAAGAAGGCTGAGTGAGCATAATAAAGGGGAAAACAGATCAACCAAGGCATACAAGCCATTTGTCCTTATCTATTCGGAGCAAACGGAGAGCAGAGAGGAAGCCAGAATGAAAGAGAAGTATTATAAAAGTGGAATTGGCAAAGAATTTTTGAAATCATTGTTGAAATGATTGCCCAGATGGCGGAATTGGTAGACGCGCCAGACTCAAAATCTGGTATTCGCAAGGATGTGCAGGTTCGATTCCTGTTCTGGGCACAAGAAAGAGCAATAGTCTTGTAAATTTTTTTACAAGACTATTTTTATTTCAGAACAAACCATAGGGAATATTTTCACGCTATTTCGATGATGCCACAGATTTCGATAGTATGTAAAAAAGCCCCCCTCAAAACCGGGGGCTTGCATGAAAAACCACGAAAAAACCTGTTAAATCTTTCAAGGAGACAATGAGACAAAGCCTCACATTAAAATCACTTCAAAATATATTTCAAATAAATGTGTTTAAAAATAAAAACCCCGATTTTATTCGAGGTTTTCACAGAATTGGGACTGTTACGTTTTTCTAAGAATGGATTGGATTTCTTTCTTGGTCTTTCATCGGATTTGATATATCAAAAGTAGGTGCTTGCATGTTATCCCACAAGAGCAGATATACCCAATCTTTATTCGTAGATGTACGAATGCTTTTGCAGCTTTCCGTTGCATTTTAAGGTATTAAGTTTTATAAATAGCATAAAATAAGAAAAAACCCATATCTGCGCCAATGAGAATTTCCGTTCAGCGCCAATAACGATAATTCATGAATCTTTCAATGCCTTTCTGTAGCTTCATAGCCAATTCATCGTATGCGGACAATAACATTCACTATTTTGATCTCCTTGGCTGTCCCGTTGATGGCGCAGCAAACTCAACTAACGTCAAAGGACAACCGATTTATAAAACATACCATCACCAATGATTTTATTTCTGAGGGAGTGGCAGTTGGTGATATCAACAACGATGGCAAGCCGGATGTCATCGCAGGTGCGTATTGGTTTGAGGCCCCCGGTTGGATAAGACATGAGATCACCGCACCACAACACTTTTCTCCATCCGATGGATACAGCAATTCGTTTTTAAATTTTACTATGGACGTGAACCAGGACGGATGGGCAGATGTGATCCGCATAGGTCTGCCGGGAGAAAAAGCCGTGTGGTATGAAAACCCGAAAAACAACACCGATCACTGGCGGATGCGTACCATCCTGAACCACGCTGGCAATGAGTCCCCTGCTTTAGTGGATATAGACGGCGATGGCAGGCCGGATATTTTATGCAATGACCCGATTGCGAAGGAAATGATATGGATGAAGTCGCCATCCAAAAAAGGAGATACGCTATGGGAAAGATTTGTGATCGCTAAAAGCGATGTGCCCGGCGTTGAAAGATACACACATGGGCTTGGCTTTGCAGATATGAATGGTGATGGCAGGCCTGATGTGATCATTACCAAAGGATGGTGGGAAATGCCGGCTGACCCAAAGCAACCCAACTGGAGATTTCATCCCGCCGATCTTGGCGAAGATTGTTCGCAGATTTATATGCTTGATGCAAAAGGCGATGGAAGCAAAGACCTGGTCAGCTCTTCAGCTCATCGCTATGGGATATGGTGGCATGAAAAAACAAAAGATAAAAATGGAAATGAAACATGGAAACATCATACTATTTTTAACAGCTTTTCTCAATCGCATGGGCTTGCCATGGCGGACATCAACGGTGATGGGTATCCTGATCTGATTACTGGCAAAAGGTATTTCGCCCACAATGGAAAGGATCCCGGCGCATTTGAACCTGCTGTTTTATACTGGTTTGAATTAAAACCAGGGAAAACACCTTCATGGATACCTCATCTGATAGATGATAATTCAGGTGTCGGCTTACAAGTAATTGTTCACGATATGAATGGTGATGGCTTACCAGACGTCATCTCATGCAACAAAAAAGGTCTGTTCTTTTTTGAACAGAAAAAGTAAAAGGGCTTGTGAATCCGGAGTTTTCAAGCGCATGCACACCTGCTCTTATCCATCAACTTATTCACTTTTATTCAACATTTTGTCCGTTAACAAAAATGTTCTCTACATTTAGCTGGCCTCATTCCCACACAAAGGTTATTGCATGCCTCTTTTATTTTATTCATTGTTTTTATTTTTTACTCAATAAACAAAATCAACTTTTATGAGGACGTTACGACACACGCTGCTTGCAGCAACCGCAGGCATCGCAATCTTTGCATTCACTGGTTGCGCTAAAGAAAACAGCAGCCCGGCGAAAACATCCGCACCGGCAACAGCCAATGACGAAATGGTGCTTACACCAGAAGGCTATATGGCTAAATCAAAAGTCCATTTTCTTGACGAAGGCTATGGCTTGCGCGTTGAAAATGGCAGGCTGAAGAAAATAGACCTGAGGAGCGGGAATATGGTTGAAGATTTCGGAGAGATTAAAGAAAAAAATGCATCCATTAATCTGAACAGGGACCCCTCGGCATCAGGCAAAAAAAATGATATCGTACCAGAAGTGCAGGGATGGATAGCTTACACATACTGGTCTAACCCCAGCACAAGCACTCCCGTTACTTCTTTCAGCACAAGCTGGACAGTGCCTGCTGTGCCTTCTAAGCAAAGCAGTCAGACTATCTTCCTTTTTAATGGCATGCAGGACGGCACCAGTTCGTCTTCTTATATTATACAGCCCGTATTGCAATGGGGCTCATCAGCAGCAGGCGGCGGAAAATATTGGGCTGTCACCAACTGGTATGTTACCAGCAGCACAGCCGTATACGGCAAATTGGTTGAAGTATCTCCCGGCACTGCTTTGACAGGAGTAATGAAACAAACAGCCGTTTCAGGAAGTTCGTACGGCTATTCTTCTTCTTTTACCGGGTCTGCTTATACCAGCACAAACATTACAGTGACTGGTGTTCCGCAAGCATACTGGCTGGCAGAAACATTGGAATCTTATGGTGTGACCAAACCTGCAACAGAGTATCCCAATCAGGCTAATATTGCACTTACAGGGATTGATATATTGGAAGGCTCCACCAATCCTTCTATTACCTGGACCACCGCTCAGGCTTCCAATGTAGCAGCACCTAAAGCAACCGTAGTAAGCGGCAGTTCATCAAATGGAACAGTAGATATTTCTTTCTGATGAAGCCAGCAAAAAAACTTAAATTTTACTTATTAACCCGTAAATATAAAAACCTGCGCACACCCTAAAAAGTGTGCGCAGGTTAATTTTTTTATTATCGTTTTTATCGAAACCCGAAGCGGTAGTATTCAGCAGAACGTATATCAGGCAAATACATTTGTATGCTCAGTCAACAGCAATCTTTAATCAGCCAAAGGCTTCACACGTATATTCCTGAAATAGACAATGCTGTTGGGATCGTGGCCCTGCAATGCGAAAGTGCCCTTTGAAATATAACGGAAGGGATGGCTTGCCGTATCCCGAACCGGATGTTCAGGCTCAGTGTAATCAACTACGGTGATATCATTTACTTTGATCAGCACCCTTTTTCCAACTACTTTGATGTATTCAGTGAACCAAACAGAATCTTTTACATATACCTCTTTCACATCCACCACATCATACAGGCTTCCGGTGCGCACATCATCGCTATGAGAATTGTTCACCTGCACTTCATAACCTTTATCAGGCCATCCGCCTTCCTGGTAAGCTGTATGAAAATAAATGCCTGAATTGGCACCATGCATGGTCTTCACTTCTGCCTTCAGTTCAAAATTTTTGAACTCATGATTATGCACATCACCGACATAATACAGGTGAGCAGTCGGGCCATGCACCACAATGCATCCGTTGTCATAAGAAAAAGTGGAAGCATTCTTTCCCACCTTCCATCCATTCAGCGACTTGCCATCAAACAAAGGTATCCATCCCTTTTCAGATGGGTTCTGCGCAGCAGTAAAAACAAAAAAACAAAGGGCTACAATGACAACTGACTTAATCTTATTCATACAGCTTTATTTAAGGGATTTTTATATTTTTAATGAAAGTATGGAAATACTTTTTATATCCGGTTGTATTGGAATAAAAAATTCCTTCTCAATATTAAAATAGTAGAATTAGTTAGTATAAGCTCAATACAAATCCACAATGTTCGTCATTTCGAATCCCGCCTCTTGTTCTTATGCGATAGTGCAGGATGCGCAGGATGAGAAATCTCCGGCATTATTGACAGATGGTGAGTTCTCATCCTATTGTTCTTTTGTGCAGAGCCTGTGTTCTTTACCGGATTCGAAATGAGGATATCCCGCTCTGATACATTTGCTATTATTCTAACTGATCTTGCAAAATAACTATGAACCTGACTTCGAAGGCTTGAAAAGGGTAACCGTTGTGCCTTTTCCCGGCTCTGAATGAATGGAAAGCTTTGCACCTGTCTCTTTTGCCCTTTGTGTCATATTCATAAGCCCATAGTGCCCTTCTTTTTGAATTTGCATATCAAAGCCATTTCCATTGTCAGAAATGGTGAACAGATAATCTCTGTCTTTGTCGGAAATGATCTTCAGAACTATTTTAGTTGCCTGAGCATGTTTCACAATATTATTAATCGCTTCCTGACAAATTCGGTACGTGTTCAACGATTCTGTCGGAAGAAAATCATAGTTCTTTTTGATGTCCTCAATGATTTCTACTTCAATCTCCGGGTAAACCTCGGTCTGTTCCTGCAGGTGCGATTTCAATTTGTCTGAAAGCTCATCGAGCCGGATGGATTCCTTTTTGATGACCCATATTGTTTCCCGGAGATCGCTCACAATATTTTTCGAGGTCTCGCTGACGATAGACAATTTCTTTGCTTCTTCCTCAGGACTCAGGAAACCCTTTGAATCAATCAGCCAATCTATATTGCCGGTTATATAGCTTAATTGTGACCCCACATTATCATGCAATTCCCTTGAAATGCGCTCCCGCTGGCTCGCCAGTTTTTGCTCCATTTCTTTTCGCCTTTCCCGCAGTTGCGATAAAAACAAAATAATGAGCATGATGATCCCAAAAGAAATCAAACCCAGTACTATTTTTTGTTTCGTCTCCCGTTGCCTGATCTCAAGCTGGCTTTGCTCTTCAATCTTGCGCAGTTTTTCATTAAAAGCAAGCACCTGCTCTTTGTTAATGTTGTTCTCATTGAAAACAGAGTCTTTAATCGACAATTCCTTCAATGAAAAATAATAAGCACTGTCTGGTTCATTTGTTCTCTCAAAAATGGTTCTTAAAAACCCTGCCCCGGTCAACTTAACGTCCCAATTGTTATTTTCTTCTCCCAGATTATATAGGCGCCTGGCTCTATCCCCCGCTTCTTTTATCCTGCCGGCTTTCAGCAGGTAAGGGATGAAGTATTTATCATTCGTCCATTTAAGCCCCAATGAGTTTATTGAATCAGCAAGGTCTGCCGCACTGGTAAAATAAAGCTCCGCAGTATCTTTTTTGTTTAACTGAGCATATACTGCTCCGGCTAAAAATAAGGAAGGCAATCTGATGACTGGCTTTTGTACAATGATGCCTTCCTGCACCAGATGTTGCGCGTAAGGCAATGCAGAATCAGGCATATTTTGGAGAAGATAATATCTTATCATGTTCCGGTCGAACTGAGCTACCATGAAATCGTATACAGGCATTGTTTTATCCGGCAGGTTCTCTCTGCCTTTCAGATTATAATAGAGCGCTTCCTTTGTGTTTTTCAGAATGATATAGGTAAGCGAAATATCGAAGTATATGGAACTGATTCTCCTTTTATCTCCTGCTTTTTCGGCAAGCGGGATGGCTTTGAACAGGTATTCAAGCGCGATAGCGTAATCGCCCTTTCGCCCATTATAAGAACCGGCCATATTGTAAGTGATGGCAAGCAATGAATCATTGTGCAAACTGCTGGCCGACCGAAGCATCTGGAAAACTAAGGCTGTGTCCATATTGGCGCCGCTGTTCACTTCATCTTCGATTATCTTATTGATCAGGTCGAACCGTTTAATGGCTGAACTCTCATCTTCCAGCAGGTTTTTAAGGCTGTCCGCATAGCGCGTTTGAGCGAATACTTTCAACGAAAGAAAGCAAATAAAAACCAGAAAAATTCTTCTCATCATCAGGTAAATTTAATCAGGGTTTCTGATATATTTTCAATGGTTTTATTAAACCGGATACAGAAAGGCAATCGTAATGCAAAGAGATTTTTAGTCAATCAAGTCATTGCCGTGATCTTTCATGCTAAGCCGAAAGGCCGATGCGAAAATCCCTCATTTATGAAATGGCTAACTATGTTAGAGATAAAAAATCTACGCCTTACTTGCCCCCACTCCCCTATTTCCTCCGTTTCTTATCCGGTACAAGTGCGTTATCGGTGCGCTAAATAGCGCACTTGTAGCGCACCGGTGGCGAAGAAGGAACTAAGATGACCTTAACAAGGCATGGCTGATTCTATTTTAGATAAACCCAAAAAGTTTAGTTTGCACATACATGATCCGCAGGTTCCTCACCAAAAATAAAGTTGCAATCGGGTATGGCATTTCGCTTGCCATATTGTTGTTTCTATTGAAATGGCTGGAGCTGCGGTTTGTAATATACTATCAGGCGCCCATTTTAAATGAGCAATAGTTGGGTCATCAAGATAAGATTGCTCCAACAGGAAAGAAGCAACAGATGAACACCTCTGCTAATGAAAACCGTCAATCAATTCTTTTGCTGTTTTCAGGGAGAGGCCAAAGTAAAATTTCTGTCCGGCATGATAATTTTCCCTCAGCTCAAAATTTTCAAATGCAGGGCCGCCTGGTATGTCTATATAATCTTTTTTGTTTGTGCTTTCTAATGCCCAATATTTTGCCCGGCCATTCACCCTTACCTGCAAAGAAGCGGAATCCGTTCCCACTGATGATACACGCCAATACTGTGAAAGCTTATAAAACGGCCTGTAGCGCCAACGCCAGCGCGAAAGATACGCTGGTTGCTGTGGCCAGGCAGACAGTTCTGCAAAGGTTTCGTTCGGCTCTGCTGCTACCAAAAAATCACCCTCCTTGTCCCGCAGCATCTGAGCGGCGGGATAAGGCTTCTTTTCGATAAATTCTATGTCATCATAGCCTGCAAACAGATTTCTGGAATCTATGGTTTCATTTTTTAAATGCAATAACCGCAGCCTTGAGTAATTGCCCATGGTAGCAGTCAGGGCGCATCGCTGCATCACGGCACTTTTTTCACAATTGAATATTTCAATGCCCAGTTCTCCCGGTCGATCGCTTCGGATACTTAACCTTAAATAAGGGTTGGCTCCATTCGTAAATTTCTCCATGAACACATACAGGGATAGCTCTTCCACTCCGGGATTCATTTTATCAGGATGGGTTACAATCCCTCGCGCAGAAGCATAAGGAGAAAAATGACCGGCAACTGTGTCGTCAGCAGCCCAGAACAATTTGCCCCATTTGCCATCTACTTCGGATGGGGACACTTCGCTGAATTCCATGTCATCGTCCACCACGGGTTCCACGGCTATATAATTAATGAGGTAAACAGTGCCCATAAATTCATATCCGATGCGCAACAAGCCACGCGGTCCCCCGGTCGCACCTCCTGCATAGCCTTTTTCTATGGCGGCAGGCCAAATTCCTATGACGATACCGTTGTGAATGCCCCATACTGGTGGTGCTTTTTCATCGGCGGGTTGAATCCATAAACTGTCTGGTTTGGGTTGTTGCGCTGCGGCAATAACAGCCGGCAATAAGACGACATCAAGCAGTAATAATATTTTAAGAGTTTGATATTTAACCATTGTTCTAAAGTGCTTCAGTGAAAGAAGCCGCATTCTCTTATTGAGATAAATTTATTTTCGCAGACACAAGATTACGGCATTATTCTATGCCTGTAAAATCGGATAACGGTGTTTTCATTTCATCTGTGTTTTTAATGATCAGCCGGATATATATAATTTTTACTTTAGGCTTTTTCGCAGAGAGCAAATGATGGAAGAAAAATCCACCCGGCAATGTTTACGAATAAAAACCTTTAGACTTGTTTGTATAAGTTCCCAATAGCCAAAGGAGCTCAACAATACGATCATCAGTGCTTGTCATTTTTACGAAAGGATATCGTATTTCACGCAAACGCAATGCCAGCAAGCATTGCATGCGCGCCCGTACACAATATTGAAATGAGTAATGCGTTATTAAGAAGAGTAACTGATTACTTATTCACCTTTCAAATCCACACAAAATGAAAACACGTTTACAAACCACGAAATCAAAAGCTACCAAAGGCATCTCTGATGTAGTTGCATTTGCATTTGCATTAACACTGGCCCTGAGCTTAGGTTGCCTGGTTTTATTACTTAATTAGCATGTTCGGGACAAGTTCCTGAGTGATCCATAAAGCCTGCTTTTCTGAAGCAGGCTTTTTATTTTATTCCGATTCACTGATTCCTTTTAGATATCCGTAATAGCGTCTTCTTT
>Ga0302280_1001491_pt1 | contig 19243 bp, 23 predicted proteins | sample III_Fen_E1_1_FD_198771 | JGI IMG/M metagenome (GOLD analysis project Ga0302280, IMG submission 198771) | Peat permafrost microbial communities from Stordalen Mire near Abisko, Sweden - III_Fen_E1_1 | ecosystem: Environmental > Terrestrial > Soil > Wetlands > Permafrost | place: Sweden: Abisko... | reverse complement strand
GATTATGCGGAGAATATGTGATTTCCCTTTTTTAGGTGGTATAAATTTTTCTACCTGGTCGCTGAAAAACATAATACCTACCTTGTCCTGGTTGCTTATAGCGGAAAAAGATAATATGGCAGATATCTCAGCCATTAGTTCATTTTTGAACATCTTTTGCGTGCCGAAAAAACCTGAACGGCTGGCATCTACGAGTAGCATCACTGTTAGTTCGCGTTCTTCTTCAAATATCTTGATATAGGGTTCGTTATACCGTGCAGTTACGTTCCAGTCTATTGCGCGAACATCGTCGCCAAACTGGTAAGGCCGTACCTCTGCAAATGACATACCCCTGCCTTTGAAAGCGCTGTGGTACTCGCCTGAAAAAAGCTGCGTTGTGAGTCCACGCGTCTTTATCTCAATTTTGCGTACTTTTTTTAGAAGTTCAACGGTATTCAAGGCAATTATGAATTTACGGTACTATTACCTTGTTTAGTATTTCGTTAATGATAGTATCTGTAGTAATGTTTTCTGCTTCTGCTTCGTAGCTGAGGCCTATACGGTGGCGGAGTACATCATAGCATATAGCGCGTACGTCTTCAGGTATCACAAACCCACGTTTTTTAGTGAATGCAAATGCCTTGGCAGCCAGGGCAAGGTTTATACTCGCGCGCGGCGAGCCGCCATAGCTGATAAGCGGCTTGAGGGCGGGCAACTGGTGCGTTTCAGGGCTACGGGTGGCGAATACTATATCTATAATATATTGCTCTATTTTTTCATCCATATATACTTCCCGGACTATTTTCCGGGCGCGGATGATGTCTTCCGGACCGGCCACGGGGTTTATAGTGCCAAATTCTTCGGTAACTGATTTACGGAGAATTGTTTTTTCTTCATCTTTTGTAGGATAATTGATCACTACTTTCATCATGAAACGGTCGACCTGCGCTTCTGGGAGCGGGTAAGTACCCTCCTGCTCTATAGGGTTTTGTGTGGCAAGCACCACAAACGGATCATCGAGTTTATAAGTAGTATCGCCAATAGTTACCTGCTTTTCCTGCATCGCCTCGAGCAGGGCGCTCTGAACCTTGGCAGGGGCGCGGTTTATTTCGTCAGCAAGGATAAAGTTGGCGAAAACAGGCCCTTTTCGAACTATAAACTGGTTGGTTGGCATATTGTATATCATAGTGCCCACAAGGTCAGCTGGGAGGAGGTCAGGCGTGAACTGTATACGGTTAAATTTGGTATGCAGCGCGGAGGCAAGCGACTTAATGGCAAGCGTTTTAGCCAGGCCGGGCACACCCTCAAGCAGGATATGGCCGTTGGAAAGCATGGCGATAAGCATACTGCTGACCATGTTTTTCTGGCCGATGATGGTTTTACCTATTTCCATATTCAGCGCATCCAAAAAGGCGCTTTCGCGCTGTACTTTTTCATTCAGTTCCCTGATGTCGATCGTTTGAAGCATATAATTTCAATTTGTGGGCGCAAAATTAAGGAAATGGATTAGTATTTGGTAGTTAATGATTCGTTAAAAAAGTCGTAAGTCAGCAGTTGGCAGTCGTAAGTCAGGGAAGAATAATTTTACAGGCTTTTAAATTATTAAGAAACTGGTTTCAGAGAAATTTTCAAAAGCTTAAACCGCTAAATATCAAAAAGATTTTTGGTAATATTTGGTTTTCTGTAAAATACTTGCGAGTTTAGAAGTCTTAATAATCAAAAACATGAATAAAGTTCTTTTATTATTGTCAGTTGCTATCCTCCTCCTTTCGGGTTGTACCAGTAAGGAAAAGTACACATATATCACAGTACCTAACGACCCTACCAACGGGCGCATATATACCCTTCCTAACGGCCTGACGGTGTATATAAGCCAGTATAAATCCGAACCAAGGATCCAAACCCTGATTGCCACGAAAGCAGGCAGTAAATTCGACCCGCATGACGCGACCGGGTTGGCGCATTATCTTGAGCACATGCTTTTTAAAGGCACTGATAAATATGGCAGCGCCGACTATGCCAAAGAAAAACCCTTATTAGATAAAATTGATACTCTTTTTGAAGTGTACCGCCATACAACCGATACTGCGGCAAGGGCAAAACTGTATCATCAGATTGACAGTGTTTCCTACGCGGCTTCTCATTATGCTATTGCGAACGAATACGATAAAATGATGACTGCCATTGGTGCGCAGGGCACTAATGCTTTTACTTCTGTGGAGCAAACAGTTTTCCAGGAAGACATCCCTGCCAATGAACTGGAGCCCTGGCTGGAGATAGAGTCTGACCGGTTCAGGAACCCTGTGATGAGATTATTCCATACCGAACTGGAGGCAGTGTACGAAGAAAAAAACCGGAACCTCGACAATGATGATGAAAAAGCATTTGAAGCGCAGTCTGCCATGCTTTTCAAGAAACATCCTTATGGCACCCAGACAACCATTGGTACTATTCATGATTTAAAAAACCCTTCTTTAAAAGACATAATCGCTTATTTCCATAAATACTATGTCCCCAACAATATGGCGATAGCCCTGAGCGGCGATGTAGACCCTGACAGCGCTATACGGCTAATAGACAAATATTTTGGTTCTTATCCTGCCAAACCTCTTCCCGAATTTGACCCGCCAAAAGAAGACTCCATTGCCAAACCGGAATACAAAACCGTGGTAGGCCCGGAGGCGGCTTATGTTACTATTGGTTACCGCTTCCCGGGAGCAAGTTCCAGGGAGTCGGATATGCTGGACCTTATTTCCCAATTGCTGAGCAATAACCAGGCAGGGCTGTTTGACATAGACCTGAAACAACAGGGCAAGGTGCTGAATGCCAATGCCTATAAAAATGGGATGAAAGATTTTTCCGTCTGGTCGCTGCAGGCGTACCCAAAAGCAGGACAATCTTTGGAAAATACCAGGGACATCCTGCTTAAAGAACAGGACAAACTGAAATCTGGTGATTTCCCCGATTGGCTGCTTACGGCTGTCATTAATAATATGAAACTCCAGCAAATACAGCAAAACAGGTACTATGCTTTCCGCGCTTATAATTTTGTTCAGGCATTCACTTCAGGTAATGACTGGGCCAATGCAGTGACTGAAACTGACCGGCTTTCCAAGGTTACCAAACAGGATGTGATGAATTTTGCCAAAGCAAATTTTAAGAATAACTACGTTGTAGTTTACAAAAAAGTAGGGATTGACTCCACAATTGAGAAGGTGCAAAAGCCTCCAATCACACCTATTCAAACTAACGCATCAGCTGGCTCGTCCGCTTTTGTGAAACATATTGAAGAAGAAAAAGTGGCACCTGTTACACCTGTTTATTTAGACTATAAAAAGGATATACAGCAGTTTAGCCTGGACAATAAGTTGCCTGTTTACTATGTAAATAACAATGAAGACAGCGTCTTTGCAGTTTATTACCTGTTCGACTTTGGAGGTAAGAATAGTAAACTGCTGAAACCGGCCATGAAGTATTTGGAATATGGCGGCACTTCAAAACTATCCCCGGCCAAGGTGCAGCAGGAGTTTTACAAACTTGCCTGTTCGTACAGCACCTATGTGGACAAAGACAGGCTATATGTTTATATGACAGGGCTTTCAAAAAGTTTTGCCCCGGCAGTAAAGCTGATGGAAAACCTGCTGGCTGACGCACAGCCCGATACGGCAGTGATGAACAAGCTTGTCGGCGCCATGCTGAAGCAAAGAGAAAATGACAAGCAGGATAAGGAAGTTATTCTATTCGACGCGATGAACAGTTATGGGAAATACGGCGCCAATAATCCCTTCAACTATACCCTCTCCAACAGTGAATTAGCTAATATGAAACCACAGCAACTAACTGATATTTTACACGGGCTTACTTCCTATCCGCACCACATCATGTACTACGGGCCGGAGGGTATTAAGCAGTTGCAAAGCGACCTGGCGCAGTATCATAAACTGCCTGCAAAATTTAACGCGCTGCCTGCCCCGGAGAAATTTGAACAGCAGGAGGGCAAAAACCAGGTATATGTGATTGACCATGACATGAAACAAACCGAAATTATTATCCTTGAAAAAGGGGGGAAATACAATCCTGCACTTGCTCCGGTATCTGCCATGTACAATCAGTATTTCGGTGGCTCTATGGCGTCAGTGGTATTCCAAACCTTGAGAGAGTCGAAGGCGCTTGCTTATTCTACCTGGAGCGGCTACACTGCCCCAGCCGATTCTACAGACTATTATTCCAACTTCGCCTATATAGGCGCGCAGGCGGATAAATTGCAACAGGCAATGAAAGGTATGTTTGAACTGCTGAATGACACTATTCCCAATTACGGGCAATTGTGGACCACGTCCAAAGACGCTGTTCTTAAAAATATTGCCTCTACCAGAATTATACGCGAAGGTGAATTATTCAATTATGAGAGTGCGCGCAGGCTGGGTTTAGACCATGATATACGCAAAGATATTTATGAAAATGTACCGAAACTTACCTTTGCCGATATACAGAAATTTCATTCCGACAAAATAGCCAACCACCCTTACACTGTCCTTGTAATAGGCAATAAGAAGGACATGGATATTCCATCTCTGGAAAAATATGGCAATGTAAATTACCTCACTATGCGGGATATTTTCGGCTACTGATCAAGGTTTTAGGCTTGATCAATATCGGCTGTCCTCACTTTTTTGGTGGTAGGCTGGCCTTTGCCTTTGTTTATCAGGTTCAGTAAACTCCCCTGTATATATTCACCCCATGCATCTCTACAGACTTCGAAACACTCTATCTCCGGTACTAACCCCACATGGGTGAATTGAATTTGTGTTTTGTTATGCTTTTCAAAAATTTCCCAAATCAATCTTGTTCCGTTCCACTCCTTCGTATTTTTCAGCCAGGGTTTATTGCAGTCGGTCACATACCAAACTATCTTTTTACCCGGAATTGATTCTTCAACTTTCATGGTTATATAAACCTCGCCAAAACGCACTTTAAAAATATCGCCCGTTTTTTGCAAAGCCCCATCCATATCTTCTGACCACCATCCGCGAATGTTATTAATGGCTTTGAATGCCTGCTCTGGGGTAGCATCCACTATAATGCCCGATTTATAATCCCGTGTTTTCATTTTATTTGACAAAGCATCCTGGTAAGCATTCCGCCCTCCCTTCGGGTTGGGTATTCCTTTACCTGTTATAATAAGGTCCCGCAAACTATCTTGAATGTAACTTGTCCAAGCATTTTGACAGATATCGTAACACTCATAGGCAGGCACTAAACCAATATGCGTGAACCGGATTTGCGTTTTATTATTCTTTTCGGTGATCTCAAAACTGATCTTTGTGCCTTTCCATTCGCTTTTGTCTTTAATGAAATTAAAATCGTTATCAAGCACCAGCCAAACGGCTTTTTCGTTCGGTACCAGTTCAATTAACTTCATTTTGCAATAATGCACGTCTTCGTAATGATATTCAAACTCCTCATTGAGTTTGTCTGTACTGCCTTCAATGTCTTCCGACCACCATCCGCGCACATTGAGGACGGCAATGAATGCTTGCTTCGGGGTTTGGTCTACCAATATGGTAGAGGTAAAATCTGATGTACTCATTTTCTTGATTTTTATTGGGTTAAATTTTCTTTTGTATTAGATACTTATTCTTCCTAAACAGGATACAATTCCTATTAGCCTTTTAAAACTTTTAGGTAAGTCGGGTAACCGGCCTTCATTAGCGCTTCCTCAGTTTTTCGTTTTGCCAAAATCACTCTTTGCATTTCCGACCAATCAGTTCTCATCGCATCAACTCTTTTTTTAAGCTCATCTCGAGTAATGTCTCTACAATAAATAGAACTGCTGGGTTGCTATTTCCACGATTCCTAAGAACTTCAACCTAAAAGAATTTCTTCGCCTTTACCTGTTGTAATCAGGCTAAATAAACCCTGCCTGATAAGTTGGCTCCATGCGTTTGAACAGCTTTCGAAACATTCAACTTCGGGACCCAGCCCCTGATGAGTAAAACGGAGTTGCGTTTTGTTGCCCAGTTCAAAGATTTCAAAAATTATTTTTGTGTTAGTCCATTCCATTTTGTCCTCAGCATAATTAATTTGGCTTTCAATAACCAGCCAAACCACTTTTCGATCAGGAATCATTTCAACTATTCTTTGCTTTGATAAATGTAGTTCTTTATAACGGTAAGTGAACTCGTCATTAATTTTGTCTGTACTGCCTATTATTTTGCCTGTCCACCAGGCTTGAGGAGCATTAATTGCACTAAATACTTGTTCCGGGGTTTGATCTACCAATATGGTAGCGGTAAAATCTGATGTATTCATTTTATATTGTAAAATTAATATGCGCTCTGATAATGGATGATATGCACTCCAGATTTAAATTGTACACTATCTATATATTTAAGTGATAGAGGTGCGTCTAAATGCAATTTATCTGAAAGGCGCACACTACCCGCACCGGCGATGAGTGGCTGTATGCAGAAGTAATAATCGTCTACGAGTTTCATCTCTGTTAATTCGGCAACCAGGCTTACACTGCCAACGGTAAATAACCCTTTTTTGCCTCTTTGCTTAAAAGAGTTAATATGTTCGGCATCTATTTTTTCGGCAATAGTGGAGTTGTTCCATGTAGTCGTTTTCAAAGTGGATGAATAAACCGTCTTTGGTTTATCCGTCAGCGCTCTCGCTAATTTCCTTTGGCCTTCGGTTGCTTTTTCATTTTCCAGCCTGGGTGGCCAGATGGTCTGAAACAGTTCGAAAGTGCTTCGGCCATAAGCAACTGTATCGGAGTCTGCCAGCAAGCCGAGCGCAAACTCATGAAATTCGTCGTCTATTAGTAGAAATTGAGCATCTGCAAACCCGTCTGTAGTGATGCCGATTAAACTGATTACTTTTCCCATGTTATTTTATGTTTTAATTACTTTTATTATTTAACGCTACAAAATTATTGTCTAAATATGACTTAAACAGGGCGCTAAATGGACTTCTTGGTGGGTTGATTTGGACATTGCAAATTTGTATCTTTGTCAAAAAATAATTTAATGAAACATCTTACTATAATAGTGCCTGACGGGCAGAATAACCTGAGCAGCATAGTCGGCGCTTACAAGATATTCACCAGGGCCAATGAATATTATAAAGGAACCACTCGCAGGGAATTGTTTACCATTCAGTTGGCAGGTATTTCGGAGGAAGTTGAATTCTACGAAGGCTTGTTTACTGTGAAACCACACACCAATATTTCGGCGATAGCAAAAACCAATCTTATCATTATTCCATCACTGAACCATAATTATGATAAAGCCATAATACCGAACCAGCCGCTGGTTGACTGGATTGCCGCACAATATAAAAACGGCGCCGAAGTAGCAAGTATATGTACCGGTGCATTTTTGCTGGCCTCCTCCGGTTTGCTGGATGGGAAAACCTGCTCTACGCATTGGGCAGCGGCGGAAAGTTTCAGGATGATGTTTCCGGACGTGAATTTACAAACTGACCTCCTGATCACGGATGAAAACGGGATTTATACCAATGGCGGCGCCTATTCTTTCCTCAACCTGATGGTGTACCTGGTAGAGAAATATTTTGACAGGCAAACAGCCATTTATTGCTCCAAAGTTTTCCAGATAGAAATGGACAGGAACAGCCAGTCTGCATTTACCATATTCACCGGGCAAAAACGGCACGGCGATGAAGTAGTGAAACAGGCGCAGGACTATATTGAAAGCAACCTTGACGAAAAAATCTCTATAGAAGATTTATCTTCTAAATTCGCTGTAGGCAGGCGGAATTTTGACAGGAGGTTTATCAAAGCTACCGGAAATACCCCTGTAGAATATGCCCAGCGCGTGAAAATAGAATCAGCCAAAAAAGCCCTCGAAACCAGCCGCAAAACCATTAATGAAGTAATGTACGAGGTTGGATATTCGGATGTAAAGGCCTTTCGTGAAGTGTTCAGAAAGATCACAGGCATGTCGCCCATAGAATATAAGGGGAAATATAATAAGGAAACGGTGGTATAGGGGGAAGCGTGACGTTTTAAGCAAGAGAATTCAAAAAAAATTAAGAAAAAATTTGCGTAGTTAAATAACTACATGTATATTTGTAGTCAAATAACTACGCGATGAATTTAAGACGGGACGTATTTCAAGCCATAGCAGACCCTACAAGAAGGGCTATACTTGTTTTGGTAGCCTCACAATCTATGACTGCCGGGGCTATTGCCTCAAATTTTGACACAGCCCGGCCGACCGTTTCAAAACACCTGCAAATACTTACCGAGTGCCAATTGCTTAAACAAGAGCAGATAGGCAGGGAAGTGTATTACAACTTAAATCCCGATAAAATGAAAGAGATAGCAGACTTTGTCGAACCATTCCGCAAAATGTGGGATGACAGGTATAATAAATTAGAAACCGTTTTAAAAAACTTAAAAAAAGATGGAAAATAACAGCAAAACAGAATTCGTAACGGATTTACAAAACAAAAAAGTTACCATTACAAGAGTGTTTGATGCACCGCTTGAAAACGTATGGCGCGCATGGACCGAAAAGGATTTATTGGACCAATGGTGGGCGCCTAAACCTTTCATTGCAAAAACAAAATTTTTGGATTTCAAAGTTGGCGGACGAAGATTTTATGCTATGGTAAGCCCGGAAGGACAAGAGGGTTGGTCCATCCAAAAATATACTTCCATAACCCCAAAAACCAATTTCAAAATGTATAACACTTTTGCAGACAAAGATGAAAACCCTCAATTGCCGGGTTCCGATTGGGATATAAATTTCATCGAACAAAATGGAACGACAAAAGTGTGTGTTATTATTATAAATGAATCCCTTGACCGTATGAAGAAGATGATTGAAATGGGCTTTGTGAAAGGGTTTACGGCTACACTTCAATTACTTGACGAATTGCTAAAAATGCACCAATAAAGTAAATTTTAAAAACCAAATAAAATGGAACTGAAAACAAAAATAAATGCTGAAAATGGCAAACAAGATTTAACAATTACACGGGAATTTGATTTGCCCGTTGAATTACTTTTTAAGGCTCATGCCGAACCCGAACTCATCGAACAATGGATGTCGAATCCTTATGCGACTTCAAAAATGCTGAAGTTTGAGGCGAAGAAGCACGGCAGTTATCAGCAACAATCTACCGATGCAAACGGGAATGTTGTATTCAAAGCAAATGGAACATTCCATGAGTTTCTCCCAAACCTGAAAATCATCCGCACATTCGAAATGGAGAATGCGCCCTTGGGTGTCCAACTGGAGGTTTACAACTTTGCAAAACTTACTGATGGCACCAGCAAACTTACAACACATGTAATTTATGAATCGGGCGCATTGCGCGACCAGGTGCTGAAGATGCCTTTTGCACAAGGCCTCAGCATGGCGCATGACAGGATAGAAGAGATAATGGGCGAATCAAAATAACATCGTATGACAAAGAGTAAATCTAACCCAAAAGTTGACTGGTATTTCGAAAAAGAGGAAAAGTGGCACGATGAAATTGAGAAATTGAGAAATATAGCCCTGGACTGCGAGCTGGACGAAGAATTGAAGTGGGGTTGCCCCTGCTACACCGCTAATGGCAAAAACATTGTTTTGATCCATGTTTTTAAAGAGTACTGTGCATACCTGTTTTTCAAAGGCGCCCTAATGCAAGATACCCATGGTCTTCTGATCCAACAAACCGAGAATGTGCAGTCGGGCCGCCAGGTTCGGTTTACTTCTGTGGAGGAAATAGTGGAGATGAAACCCACCATAAAAGCCTATATTAAAGAAGCCATTGAAATAGAAAAGGCGGGCCTGAAAGTGGAATTAAAAAAGACCTCAGAATATACCGTTCCTGACGAATTTCAACAAAAATTAAATACGATCCCCGCCCTGAAAAAAGCATTTGAAGGCTTGACGCCAGGGCGCCAGAGGGGATATATTTATTATTTCTCCCAGCCCAAAACATCCAAAACTCGGGAGGCGAGGGTTGAGAAATATATGCCGCAGATCCTCAATGGAAAGGGAATAGATGACTAATACAACTATAATAACCACAAAATATAACAAAAAAATATTAACCACAAAGACTCAAAGTACACGAAGTTAAAATTCAAATAGTAAGTGTTTTATACTTCAACTTTGTGCCTTTGTGGCTAAATTCTTTAAAGTTTCAACTTAAAAAACAAAAAAATGAACAAAACAAAATTAATTGTCTATTGGATCTTCACGGCTTTACTGGCCGTTGGTATGTTGCAAAGCGGAATATTCGCCCTGCTTAGCCAATTACCTGTTCCTCCGAATGATGCAACAAAAGTGTGGATAGATATGGTAACTAAGTTAGGGTACCCTCAATATTTTTTGATAATCCTTGGTACCTGGAAAATCCTTGGCGTGATCGCTATTTTAATTCCCCGGTTTAAACTCCTTAAAGAATGGGCCTACGCCGGTTTCTTTTTCGCTATGACGGGCGCTTTATTTTCGCATTTGGCGATAGGCGATTATGACATAAAAGCAATTCTTGGCCCATCTTTCCAGGCCCTTTTTGTTGTCCTGTCGTGGTATTTCAGGCCACCGGGCAGGAAGATTGTGGTCGATTAATTATCTTTTGCCAACTCTTACTCCGTCAATGAAATAGGCCTTTACAGAAACAGCAAATATTGTAGTCGTAAGCAACAGTAGGTGTCAATTGGTCAGGCCCATTAATGGCACAGCCCTGTAAAATTATTTCCCGATAATTTTAAATAATTCTTCATACTCTTTAAAGCGGTGTTCCCTGATTGGCCGCGTCAGAGGTTCAGTCGCAAAATGTAATAACAGGCATGGGGATATATTCTTATATTTCTTCAAATATTCGTAACTAACCAACTCGTTATTTTTTATTCTTTGTTTTATTTTATTATGATATGGATACATAACCCTAAAGTACGTTATTTATGAGCACAAAATTAAGAAATGTATCAATGCCTGTATAGTTGTACTTCGTAGGTTAAATAACTCCATCAAGGGTTAAATATTGCCATATGAACACTTCAGGAACTTTAAGGTTATTTTTGCAACCAAAAAATTATATAATGTTACGGACTATACCATTTCTTTTGTTCGATGGAAATTGTGGAGAGGCAATGACATTTTACCATGAGTGTATTGGCGGGGAGCTATTGCGTACCAAACTTGGAGATACGTCCATGAGAGATATGTTCCCGCCTGAAAAGCATGGCAGGATGATCAATTCAAACCTAAAAAGTGGCGCCATAGAAATTTCTGCTTCAGACTGGATGGCATCCCCCTCGTATGAGCCAATACAGGGCAATACCACTGCTATATTTGTAATAGGCGGCAGCTATGATGAGTTGAAAGTTGTTTTTGACAAGCTCTCCGTGGGGTGCGAAAAAAGCCGGTTTCAGGACTTGCATGATCTGCCATTTGGGATCTACGGACAGTTTTACGATAAATACGGAGTACAGTGGATATTCAAAGGGGATAAAAAAGAATGAGATGAACCTTAAGGTAGACGAATATATTGCTAATGCCCCAAAATGGCAACCAGAAATGGAGGCATTGAGGGAAACTGTTCTAGAATGCGGATTGACGGAAGAAATAAAGTGGGGCACACCGGTGTACACGGTACAAGGTAAAAACATAGTGGGGATAGGCGGATTTAAGGAATACTGTGCTCTTGCGTTTTTTAAAGGCGTTTTGCTGCAAGATGCCGATGGTATTTTAGTCCAGCCCGGTACTGTACAGGAGGGCCGCTATATCCCCTTTACAAATGTGAAGGAGATAGCTGAAATGGAGCTCACCATCAAAACCTATATCTATGAAGCCATTGAAGTGGAAAAAGCCGGCATAAAAGTGATTAAAAAAGAGACTTCCGATTTCGTCATTCCAGAAGAATTCCAAAATAAATTAGATATAGACCATCGCCTTAAATCTGCTTTTGAGGCATTGACGCCGGGGCGGCAAAGGGCCTATATTTTTTATTTTTCTCAGCCCAAACAATCTAAAACCCGGGAGGCAAGGGTTGAAAAATGTATCCCGCAAATTCTAAGTGGAAAGGGCTTAAATGATGAATAAAATTTGGCTGATCCAAAAAAAATTGTATTTTGCCATTGCGAAAGATAGATTTCGCGTTGCCGGTACTACCGGCGGCATTATTTATTGTTAACCCGCGTAATTTTCAGGAGGCATGGGTACACTACTTTATACTACTTTAGTGTGCCGATAATGTTATAATGCTTTAAATTAACATCTTAGACAGCAAAAGGCATACTAAGAAGCAGTTCAAAATGGCGGTACTAGTGGGAAATTAGTATGCTAATTTATGTCAGATCGTGAAGTAATAGGAGAATCACAAAAGCTAAGATGCGTAATATTTTCAGCTCCCCTTCAAATCTCTCCTCATTATATTTTCGTATATCAGGTTGGTTTATTTACCAGACTATAAACTTAATGGTAACTTATTGCTGCTTTTATTTGTATTAAAGATTATTTTATTAAACTTGGCAGTAAATATATATGGATACCGCTACAGAAACAGTAAAAACAGTGGCGCTGCTGGCGCAATTTATCGCTACACGTGGGCAGACTGAAAAATTGTGCGCTCCCCTGCAAAAAGAAGATACAGTAGTGCAGCCTATGGGAGATGTGAGCCCGCCGAAATGGCACCTTGCACATAGTACCTGGTTTTTTGAGCAGTTTATACTCACCCGTTTCCAAAAGGATTTTAAGCCATTTCATCCAAGGTACAATTACCTTTTCAATTCTTATTACGAATCTATAGGCGAGCGGGTTTTGCGTGCTAACAGGGGATTCCTTACCCGTCCAACCCTGGATGAAATACTGGATTACCGCCACCATGTAAACAAAGAAATTTCGGCCATCTATGACACAGTAGGCAAGCATGACCGCGCCGACTTTGAACGCCTGATAGAGCTTGGCATACAGCACGAACAGCAGCACCAGGAACTTTTAGTTACCGACATCAAATATATACTTGGTAATAACCCTATCTTTCCTCCCTATCTTCAGCAACGGGAAAACAACCATGTCAAAAACCCTGCTCCAAAAGCCCGGTACCTGGAAATAGAAGCGGGTATGCACCATATTGGATATCATGGCAACGGCTTTAGCTGGGACAACGAGTTGCCACAACATTCAGTATTTCTGCAAGATTATTCTATATCCAGTTTACCGGTTACCAATGCTGACTATATTGAGTTTATGCTCGATGGGGGCTATGAAGATTTCAGGCATTGGCTTCAGGAAGGCTGGGAACTGGTAAAAGCGAATCACTGGCAGGCGCCGTTGCATTTTCATAAGATAGAAGGCGATTGGTACCACTATACCATGCATGGGCTTGAAAAGGTGAACCCGAATGCACCTGTTACCCATGTCAGTTTTTATGAAGCGGATGCATACGCTACGTGGGCAGGAAAGAGGCTGCCAACCGAGTTTGAATGGGAAGCCGCCACCAGAAAATATAACCCGGACAAAGCGCATGGCAATTTTTTGGAAGACGGCCATTTGCAACCTCAACCCGCAAACTACAGCGATGAGAAATGCAGCCAGCTTCTAGGCGATGTATGGGAATGGACATACAGCAGCTACCACCCCTACCCCGGCTACAAGCGTGAAGAAGGCGCGCTAGGCGAATATAACGGTAAGTTCATGCTGAACCAGATGGTGCTTCGTGGCGGCTCATGCGCTACCCCGCGCAGCCACATCCGCATCACGTACCGCAATTTTTTCCACCCTGATAAAAAATGGCAGTTCAGCGGCATACGGCTGGCCGAAAAAATAAACCCATGATAAAAACACTCACCCCTACCCTGCCTGCCATAACTATATTGCAGGAACAAATAAACGGCGATAAATTTGCTGAAGATGTAGCTTTTGGGCTGTCGCAAAACCCCAAAAGCCTCTCTTCAAAATACTTCTACGATGAGCGTGGCAGCAGGCTTTTTGAAGATATCATGAAACTGCCTGAATACTACCTTACCAATTGCGAACAGGAAATTTTTGATACCTACAAAGATGAATTCCTGGATATTGCAAAAGACAAGCCTTTTTGCCTTGTGGACCTTGGGGCCGGAGACGCTGCTAAGACGACTACACTTTTGCAGCACTTTACAAAAGAAGAAGCTCAATTTCAATATATACCCATTGATATTTCAAAAGAAATAACTACGGAGCTGATAAGCAAGGTAAACAATGACTACCCTTCTTTGCCAACTGAAGGAGTTGTGGGCGATTATTTTGAAGGGCTTAACTGGTTGAAGCAAAATATACATGAGCGTAAATTGGTGCTCTTTATGGGCAGTAATATCGGCAACTTTGACAAAGTAACGGTAATAAGCTTCCTGCAAAAAATGTGGAATGCATTGAGTGACGGCGACCTCCTGCTTATCGGCTTCGACCTGAAAAAAGACCCTAAAACGATCCTGGCCGCCTATGATGACAGCCAGGGCATTACAGCTGAATTTAATTACAACCTGCTCCGGCGCATAAATGCCGAGCTTGGCGGAGATTTTCAATTGGACAAATGGAAACACTACGCAAGCTATAACCCTATTACAGGCGCTGTTGAGAGTTTTCTTGTAAGCCAGGCAGCACAGAAAGTGCATATCGCAGCGATTGAACAGTCTTTTCATTTTCATGCTTTTGAAGCCATACATACGGAGTATTCATTCAAATATTCCCTGCCTGAAATCAGCGAGCTTGCCCGCCTTTCAAATTTTCACCCGTTAAAAAACTTCTATTCCGGCGATGGCTATTTTGTAGACATCATCTGGATGAAATAAACAAGAATCTTTGATTAACACCTCTTTAAAAAGCAACCCGAAACGAAAATAAGCCAACCTGCACTTTGTTTACATTTCTTTTCTCATCTTCGCACCTGATATAGCAAATAATACCCAATGCTTGATTTTATAACCTGGAACGTAAGCCCGATACTGGCGCATTTTAAAGTGCCGTTTATTGGCGAAATGGAGATACGCTACTATGGCGTTCTTTTTACCTGTTGCTTCATTTTCGGCTACCTCGTCATGGGGAAAGTGTATAAAAAAGAAGGACGCACCATTGAAGAGCTTGACCGCCTGTCGGTAAATATGATTATCGGTATTGTAGTGGGTGCACGGCTTGGGCATGTTTTGTTCTACGACCCTGTTTATTATTATCATAATCCTATTGAAATAATCCAGATATGGAAGGGCGGGCTGGCATCGCATGGAGCTGCAATAGGTACGCTTATTACGCTATACCTCTACAGCCGCAAGCTCAATATTTACAAACCTTTCCTGTGGATACTCGACCGCATCTCGATCGTCGTTTGCTTGGGCGGTTTTTTCGTCCGCATGGGCAACCTGATGAATTCTGAGATATACGGTAAAGTAACTAACCTGCCATGGGGGTTTATTTTTAAACGTGATATGGACGAAAGTGTGAGCGACATTGATCGCATCTCACCTCATCATCCTACACAGATATATGAAGGGCTTTCTTACCTTGCTATGTTTGTGTTTTTCTGGATAATGTACAACAGGCAAGTAGCTAAAATGCCACGGGGCAGGATGTTTGGCTTGTTCCTGATTTTATTGTGGAGTGCACGTTTCCTTATTGAGTTTATTAAAAATGTGCAGGAACCCTGGGAAGCAAAACTCCCGCTTGACCTCGGGCAGCTTTTAAGCATTCCCTTTATCATTATTGGGGTAGTAATTTTAAGAAACTCCTATAAGCCAGAAATGATGCCACCGGTGGAGGTGGTTAAAGCAGTGGAAGGCGTGACTGGCGTTTAAGCTTTATGGCATAGGGGAGGTTACCCCTTATGCAGCAACTGATCTACCGTTACAAAAGAATATCCTTTCTTTTTCAGGTAGTCCACTATTTCAGGTAAGGCGGCACCGGTGCTGTAGCCACGGCCATTGATATGGAATATGAGGATATTGCCTGGTTTGGTCATTTCATCCACTTCGTTTTCAAGCATGATGGGCGTAATTTCCTTATCCGGGTCGCCGCTGGCATAAGTCCAGTGAACGATTTTTAGGCCCTGGTTTTCCACATCATTTATAGTCCTTTGGTTGCAGTTTCCTGCCGGGAAGCGGAAATATTCAGGTTTGCGTCCGGTAAGTTTATAGATAACCTTTTCTGCCTGGTTTACTTCACTTATAACCTGCGCGTCTGACATCCTATCCATGTGGTTGTGGTGGTTCATAGAGTGGTTTTCAAACTCAATAAATGGTAGTTTGCTCAGGGCCCTAACTTCTTTTGCATTCCGCATGGCGAACTTCCCGCCAAGAAAAATTGTGAACGGTATTTTGTTCTTCGTCATATAGTTTACAATAGAAGAATCAAAATACGCTGCCTTTTTGCTTTCGCAGGCATCAAAGGTTAGCGCTATTTCTTTTTTAGTCGTTTCAATACCTTTAATAATAGGCGTGTGTTTTACAACTGTCGTCCATGCTGCAAATATCATAATTAAAACTACCCCCACTCCCCCTCTGATAATCAACTTTTTCATTTCTAATTTTCTCTGTTATATATAGATATTACAAAAGGCTTGCCAAGATTTAAAAATTGTTAAGAAAAGCTAAAACCTTTCCTTCGTAACTCTGTGAATTACGCATATATAAAATTTAATTCTTCCGTGAATTTCTTCATTATCTGCCGGAAATTCTTATTTGCTTTTCTCCCTCAAATTCCCCAATTTCGCACTAGCAAATAACTATCTAAAAGATATGGAAGAAGAAGCATTGGGTATTGGTACCCGGGTAAAACACCCCGAATTTGGAGACGGAGTTGTGATCGGCATAAAAGCAGTCAGCTATGTCATTGTATTTATCTCTGTGGGCAGAAAAGAAATACTGCGCACCTACCCCAACCTTGAAATAACAGACCTGATGCTTGCACCCGATGATCTGGTAAGCCTCACAGATGTTGAACTTGTACTTACCCAGGTCCTGAGAAAATGGGCTGATATAGGAGAATTAGTTTTACTAGGTACGAAATGGACGGGCGGAAAGATGATACTTCAGCCAGGAGACAAAGATCTGAAGCCAAAAGAAATACCCATTGATGCCTTTTTCCATAAAATAGTCATGATCCGCGACCGCCTGCGCACCCTGGAGCAGCGCGTAAATGCCAGCAAAATGACTGATGAAGAAAAGGTAAGCATACAGCAATATATTACCCGTTGCTATGGAAGCCTAACATCCTTCAATGTCCTTTTCAAACATTCAACGGATTATTTTGTAGGAGATAAAAGCGGCGGAGAATGAGAAGATTGCGGATTTCCGCCTTTATTCCATGAATCTGTCTGAGTTTTCCGTTAAACGTAAGTGCTCTTTAAATTTATCCAGCACATAGAAAAATATCTTTTCCCGTGCCTCCTTTGTCCATCCGGCAATATGGGGCGTGATGATCACCTTCTTTGTTTTGATAAGTTTATCAAATAATTCTTCCTCTTCCTCGGTATAGGTTGACAATTTTTCGTTTTCAAGTACATCCAATGCAGCGCCAAGTATTTTCCCGCTTTTTATACCTCTAAGGAGGGCTTCTGTATCCACCACCTTACCGCGTGATGTATTAATAAGATAAAATGGCCTGTTAATCTTTTCGATGAAAACATCATCCGCAAAATGATAGGTTTCATGGTTCAAAGGCACATGGATAGTTATGATATTTGCTTTTTCATAAATTTCCTCAAGGGTGGCTTCCCTTGCAATATTGCTGCTGAAATTCTTTTTGTACTTGTCATAAGCCAGCACCTCGCTTTGAAAGCCCTGTATCTTTGTAGCGAAAGCTTCACCCGTATTTCCATATCCAATAATCCCTATTGTTTTACCTTTAATCTCGATTCCCTTGTTTTGTTCACGCAGCCATTTATGGCGTTTTACCTGCTCAAAGGAACGAGGTATATGGTTAAGCATTGACAACAACAGGCCGATAGCATGTTCGCCTACTGCATCCTTATTTGCTTCCGGCGAATTCAGAACAAGTATATTATGGTCTTCTGCGTATGCTACATCCAGGTTATCGAGCCCCGAACCGGGCCGAAGGATATATTTAAGGTCGTCTGCCTTACTCAGCATTTGCTTATCAAGCAAAATATGGCTGCTCATCACTATTCCTGAGTATAAATGGATTATCTGGCTTAATTCGTCATTATCCAGGTCAGGATAATAATCTACACGGAAATTCATCAATTCAAATTCATGAAGGAAACGAGGAGGCACATTATCAGTCACTAAGAATTTTTCCTGCTCCGGAAGAAAAACCCTGTCCAGCTCCATAAAAATCCCGTCAAATTCCTTTTTAGCTTTTTTTGCCATGGCATGGCAAAATTAGGGATTTTAAGCCGGATTTTTCTCAGGATAGTTAACGCGAATGGCCAAAATTTTTCGCCAATCCTACAAAATCATCACTTGACAACTGCTCGGCCCGTTTATCCAAAAGAGCGCTGTCTATTTTATCAAAATGGGGTTTCCACAAGCTCAGCGCATTGCGAAGGATTTTACGCCTCTGGTTAAAACCATGCTTTATGATGTTCAGTAACAATTCTTCATCGCAACCTGTATCTATATTTTCCTTCCTGACAAGGCGGATAACTCCTGATTTTACTTTTGGTGGAGGGTTGAAGGAACCTTCGTTCACAGTAAACAGGTATTTTACATTATAGAAAACCTGCACCCATACACTTAGTAGGCCATAAACCTTGTTCCCAGGCGGGGACACGATCCGTTGCGCCACTTCTTTCTGGAACATACCTAATAGTTCAGGGATCAGGTGCCTGTAGTCAACCAATTTAAATAATATCTGCGAGGAAATATTATAAGGGAAATTGCCAATGATACCGAACTGTCCTTTTATTACTTCTTCTGGTTTAAAAGTCAGGAAATCTTCCTGAAAAATCTGGTCTGCCAATAATTGATAATCCTTTTTAAGTTTCGGGATCAGATCATTATCAATTTCCACAAGAAATAATCTTTCCTGGTATAGTGGATATAATATCTGCGTCAGCACTCCCAGACCAGGACCAATTTCCAACAGTTGGTCATAGGTTTTTCCCATACCGGTTAAACTATCGCAAATCTTTTGAGCGATGGTGGCCTCTTTTAAAAAATGCTGCCCGAACTGTTTTTTAGGGGGTTGAATGACCTTATTCTTTATAATTTATTGCAAAGATGCTGTAATCCCCGCTTAAAAAGTTTTAAGATCGGTTTAATTCTCAAAATTACCAGTTTTTCCTTGTCACTTTTCCAAACATTCAATAG
>Ga0302280_1001490_pt1 | contig 19247 bp, 24 predicted proteins | sample III_Fen_E1_1_FD_198771 | JGI IMG/M metagenome (GOLD analysis project Ga0302280, IMG submission 198771) | Peat permafrost microbial communities from Stordalen Mire near Abisko, Sweden - III_Fen_E1_1 | ecosystem: Environmental > Terrestrial > Soil > Wetlands > Permafrost | place: Sweden: Abisko... | reverse complement strand
CCAACATGGTATGGGTTGCCGCTAACTTTTGAAACCAGAGAGAACTTCCTACCATTTGTGTTGTTGAAGATAATATTGTGTTTATATAGCCAGAAAGCTTTTGCAAGTATGGCATTTTAGATAATTTCATAAGGTATATATTTTTGAAAGAGGTATATTTTTCATCCCAAACCAAAAAAGATTTTTTCCAGAAATCTTTTTTCGTTGATATAAAATCGCCAAGCTGCACACGAAAATGTGGGTTTGTTTTAAGTATAAAATTTATGCAAATATAGCCACGAAATACTATTAAACGTGCTAAAGCGATTGCCACCGTAAAGTTAGAACGAAAAACTGTTACATCTAAACGGCGTTCAAAAAAATCTAAAATATTTGTAAGGTTATTATCAAACTGAGAATATATTTTATTATATTTTTTTCCTATATATTTGAATATTTTTATATTTTTTATTTTATAAAAAGATGAAAATATCTTAAGTAAAATTTTATGTTTTAAGAATAACGTATTACGCCCTAAAAGATTTCCACATAAGCCGATTGTTGTATATTTCCCAACCCTCGGATGTAGCGTATAAAAACGTTTATAGCTTTTCAAATATTTTTGTTTTTTCGTTAATAGCCAAGTACGCGTACGTAATGGTGTGAAATAAAATTTTATTGTTTTATTTCGAAAAACTTCAAATTTAAGCCATTTATTCATATATTTTTGCCAATAAGGAAAACCTTCCTTATATGTACGGCGTTGCATTAAAAAACGTGTCGTTTTTGTTTTTCGCTCCCCAGAAACGCGTACCTTATAAACACGTTCAATTGAAAAAAAAGCTCCTTTAAAGCTACTGTACTTAAATTTTCGTTTAATAAGTTTATGCGTTCGCAGTAAATACATGAAAGTTTTAGTAACACCTAAAATAGAAGGAAAAATTTTAGGCTTAAATTCTTTATAAAATATTGTATAAAGTATTTTTTTTTCAAAGCTTTTTTTTGGAAAACTTTTCTTTGCTTTAAATGTATAAAATAAAATCTCTCATGTTAATTTCTGATGCATATTTGCCGAAGCAAGAATTTCATATTGACGTAATAAAACGCGTCATTGCCAATAGCTATAACTCAATATAGTTGGATCGTAACCCAGCTTTTTCATTATTTGGTAACTGCCCGCATTTACGGGTTGCCGCCGTGCAACCAAACTTAAAGATTGTTGCTTTTTTTTGAAAAATTTTAATGTTATTTTACGTTTTTTCCAGAAAAAGCGAAAAATAGGCCCAAACTTAAATTTTCTTTTGGCTTTTCCTCTTTGTTTTTTCTTTCGAGCTTTTATGGCCCAAAACATTCCAAGTTTTTTTTGCATAAACCAAGCGGAAAGCCACATATTTTTTTGTTTTAAATAAAGCTGATATGAATTAAAAAAAATAGTGTCCTTTAATTTTACAAATTTTCGTTCTAAAATTTTTTTATTAGCGTATTTTACACAATTTTTTGAAGGTAAAAAATAAATAGCGCCATTTCCTTTTCTGTTTTGTTTTTCATGGTTTTTAGGGACATACTTAAAAGCGCGCGCTGATGATAATTTAAAACAAAGAATGTCCTTTATTTTTATACAGCGCGGTTCTAAAATTTTTTTAGGTGCGCTTTTTATGTGCCCCTTAGCAAAAATTGAACTAGAGAAATAACATGCATAAGTCTCCTCCTCCCAAGTTCATCGGAAATTTGGTGATTTAAGTATACGCTCTTTATCCGTTGTTGGCGCATAAGGTATTATTTGTATATTTTGATGCATCTTCATTATTTTTACCTTTTTTTTAATCAATATTTTTTTCATAATATAAAGAACTTTTTCAAGAGTTAAAGTATATTTTCTTAAACTAAGAAGTAATTTTATATAAATTTCTTGTTTAAAATGCGTAAAGATTACTTTGTGTTGTAAGATATGCGTAATTAATTTTTTTTCAGAATAATCAATACAAAAGAGTCTAGGCAGCTTAAACTTATAAAAAATGCTTCTTATTTCCCTTTGCATTTTTATTAAAAGATGCTTTATAAAAAAGTATTTATTTTCAAGTAGAAAAAAAGTAAAAAGCTGGAACGCAGTAAGAACCTGCTGTTGTAAATCAAAAGTAACTAGATACTTATTTTTTTTTAAATACAAAGCAATTATTTGTTTTAGTGTTTTATATTTTTTAAGTAAAACAAACAATTTTTTTAAGCCTTGTTTATTGCGGTCAAAAATACAACGTGCGTGCTGCAACAAAAACGCATTTTTATATAAAATTTTTTGCACCTGCCCAAAAGCATCATTGAGTGGTTCATGCCGGGCAACAAAGTATTGTTTCATAAAAAGAAATTGGAATAAACGGAAAATGCTAGATGCCTTATTTACAAGTTGAGAATACGGCGCAAGGTTTTTATACATAGCTGGAAAAAAGTAATTTTTTTTTTCAGCGTATTGCAACATTCTATATTTACTCAAAGAAATTTTTTGCTTTTTCTTAAGCAAAGTTAATAAAAAACGCCAAGATTTATGGTGTTGTACAAGGTTGCATAAAATATAATAATTTTTTTCTTTATGCATAAAATTGAAAGATCAATACTGTTGCATTGTTTTATTCAAGAATATAAAAATATTTAAATTTTCTATTTTTTTATAGTTGTCCCAAAATACATTATGTTGAAAAAAAGAACCAAAACTTGTAGTGCTTTGAAAAAATGAAGCTTGCCTTTTTCGTATAAGCAGTTCCTGCAGAAACTGTTTTTTTTGAGAAAAATATTTGTTTATATTATAGTGCTTGTACCCTAGAGTTTGCTTACTTTTTTCATGTTGGATTTTCTTTCGTAAGGTTTTTTTAATTTCATGTTTTGCCCTATTTATTACTCATGTTCTATAAGAAAAAATATCAAATGCTTTTCCTAAAATAGTATTTTTTCCCGCATGTTTTGGTATATTACGTTTAAAACCAACTAATTTTTTTATTTTTTTCCCTAACACTTTTTTATATGTAGCAAAAGCATTGCTCAATATAAAGAGTAAAGCATGTCCGGGGACCTTGAGAAAACATGATCATGAACGAAAGAGACGGAACGTACCAAGCGCAAGGCCTCAGCTTTCATGTCGATACTGTTTTCCTGTTAGGTTTTGCGCTTTAAATAATCTCTTTTTTCAATAGCATAGCGGAAAATAATGGAAAAATTGTTCCCATTGATCTATAAAAAGCGCAACATTCTCTTTAATATCTTTATTTATTTTTTCGTTTTTAGAATTTTTAAAATTCTTCGATTGGCCAAAATATGTGCGGAACTCGAAACGTTTATTTCTTAAATATGTAGAGAAAACCAAGAAAAATCGCATTTTTTCTTGTAAAGTAAAATGTATCAGTTTTTTTTTCAATAAATATAACTGTAATATTTTACTATTATTTTTTAATGCCTTAACTATTTGTAAATAAGGTAATTTAATAAGAGGCAATAATTTAGCTTCTACGCTAAAATTATTAAAATAATTTAATAGCACGGTTTGTTTTATAAAAAAAAGTGAAAGTTTTTTTATTAAAATTTTACGCTTCTCGTAGCTTGGGTGTAGTTTAATGTATTTTTCATCGGCCAAAGCCCTTCGCTTCAAAGCATGTATTTTTAAGCATTTTTTAAGCAAAAAAAATTTTAAAATTAATGTCGTTTTAAAAACTTTCTTTTGCATTTTTTCATAAGTGTTTGTGAAAGGCATAACAGTTTGATAAGAAAAGAACCTCTTTAATTTTTGTAAAAAAACATTTCCTTGCTGAGCATAGTTTATTCGTATGCTTTGTACGTCCCTATTTTTATCAAAAATGTTTGTCTGATTTATTACTGCCTTTAGCTGAAAATTTGATCAGTCCTCCATTAAAGAGTAAGTACCTTCAGTTTTTTGTCAAATAGCATACAACATATAGTTGGTAATTGCTGCTTCTCCCAATTCATTTTTGCGTAAAAAGCCAAGAAATAGATTTAGTCTGTAGTCGTCTTGCCTATATAAAGAAGTATGTGCGTGCTGTAACTCTTTCGCAGAAATTTTATAGCGTCAATAATTAAACCATTTTCAAATAAAGATACTTATATGTTTTAGTTTTTTTTTGTAACGATACCAAAATAAGTTGCACCAAATATCTGTTTTTTGTCAATTACGCGTAAAAAAATGGTTATTTTTTTTTTGTTCGTAGTGTTTGCGCAGTAATGTTGTTTTCTCATGTTTTATCGAATAGTGTAGTCCATATAGTATAGGAATGTGTACTTTATGTTTAAGAAAGCAAAAAAATAAAAGGAAGTTTTTACAAAGCGCCTGTAGTGCAGAATACGTTTCTAAGGTGTTATATAAGAAATAAGGATACTGTAAAAAAATAAAAAAAATTTGAATTTTTTTGGATATAGCAGTGTTATTAAAAAATATTTTGAAATAAAGCATTTTTTCGTTATAAGACGACTGCTGTAATATAATATTTTTTATGTAACAGTTAAGAAGAAAAATACTACAATAATTGTGTATTTTAATATTGATAAATTGAATAGCGTTTTTTTTTTGAAAAACAGAAAGCTCTAAATGTGGCTTTATTTTTTGTAATGAAAAAAAAAAAATAAGGTTTTTTTGTAGTATTAGCAATCATACCTGTAAAGTTAAAAAATTGTTCCTTTTTGAAAGTTGCATAAATTTTTTATTAAAAAAGGAATCCAGTACTTTTTTTTTTTCTTTGCTGCGCTCATATAAAAAGGTGTTTATTCGTGCTGTTTTTAAATAAAGGCCCTTTTTATTCAAGTTTTGATAGAAAAGACTAGAATGAATTATAGAATACTTCCTAACAAGACAAAACGCTTTCGTTTTTAAAATAAGTATTTTAATAAAGCGACAGGAAAAACGTATTTTTGGTGCTTTACTGCAATATTTTTCTTTTTTTTTTAATAGTAAAGCAAGTGGCGGATTTCCAATAATCAGCGCTACCGCGGCTTTATACCATCCATATTTTAAAGTACGCTTATATTTTAAAAAATGGTTAAGCTTTATAAGACTTTTTATATAGCAAAAAAGCAAATCTTTATTCTTAAAATATAAATCAAGAAATATTATTTGCTTAAAAATAAGCGAAAGAAATAAATTTAATTTTTTGCTTGATAAAGAAACACATGAAAATGCTTTTTTTTCCACGCCAACTTTTAAAAGTATATATTTGGCCGCTTTCATAGCACATACCTGTTTAACAGTAAGCATAAATTATAATGAACGAAAGCTAAAACCAATCTATAAATTGCATATAATAAATCTCAATAAGCTTGCTTGCTAATATGCGTGTGTTTAAAACCTCCTGTTCTTCTAATCACAAATTAATATCTTTTAAAAAATTGCGCTTCTCAATAAAATTTAATAGAAAGCTACCCTTAGTTACTCTTCATGGTATTCTAGTAAGCAAAAGCTGCATTCTATACGCACTGCTTTTTTGCTTGTAAACAAAATGTATTTCATCTTGTTTGTAATATTCCTGAACTGTCAATAACGAAACTAAGCTATTTTCAATCAAATTTTCTAAATTCTGCAAAGTCTTTTCATTCAAACGTAATTTTTGTATTCTATATGCTTTGAAAAATTGTACATAATACTTAATTTTATTAAAAACAAGGTTAAGCCGTTCCTCAAACCAAAAATCAAGCATTTGCTTATTTTTAAATATTTCGCACTTCTTAAGCGTTATGTATTGTCTATAAAGGTAAATATATAAACCACAAATGTTTTGCGAAATAGTACAATCTATATTTGAAAACGGCATGGCATAATTAGTAAAAAAGTTTTTTTTTATATTCAAACTTCCAACAAAATTGGAACAAGGCATTCCTAAAATAGCTGCTTCATTATAAATATTACGTGGATAACCCATGAAAAGAATTACAATAAAATTTGGCACAATATCATACCACTTTAAACTTGTTACAAAGAGTAATTTGCCTGTATTTAGTAAAACATGCTTAAGAATATTTAATTGCAGTTGTAAATAGAGCCATAATTTCGTTCAACTTGAAATTAGAATACGTCCAATATTTTTACGGAAAAACCCCCCCGCGTTAGCATGTGCATTAAATATTATCCCAGATGGAATAAGAGTTAATCATTGTTTTTTATGTATAGCGGCGAACATTTGGTAGGTAAAGATTAAAAGTGCTTTTTTCCAATAAGAACTCAACTATAAAAATTTAATACTTACAAGCATTAAACTTTGTTAGCTTTACACAATGTGCAAAATATCTTTATTTTATTTAAATGAAAGCGAAAAGCCTGCTAGGTAATTAGTTTAACCGTGCTGTTTTTTGTTGTACCCAAAAAATATGGCCACATATGTAAAAAAGGGAAATAACAGAAATAAGTGATACCGAAGAGCCAATAGTTGCAATTTCATTTCACCCTGCGAACGCATCAGGGTAATCTGAGTAGCGCCGCGGCATTCCAGCTAAGCCTAAAAAATGCATTGGAAAAAATGTGACATTGACCCCAATGAAAAAAGTTCAAAAATGTATTTTACCTAAAAAATCACTGTAATGCAAACCCAAAATTTTATCAATTCAATAATAAAAACCGGCAAAGATTGCAAAAACTGCACCCGTCGATAAAACATAATGAAAATGAGCAGCAACATAATAACTATCATGTAATGCAACATCCAAACCAGCATTTGCTAAGACAATCCCAGTCAACCCACCAACTGTAAACAAAAATATAAAACCAAGTGTAAATAAAATTGGCGTATTTATTATAAAGTTGCCACCTCATAAAGTCGCCAACCAACTAAAAACTTTAATTCCGGTTGGGACGGCAATCAACATTGTTGCAGCAGTGAAATAAGCACGCGTATCAATATCCATGCCAATAATATACATATGATGCGCTCAAACAAGGAAACCTAATAAACCTATTGATAGCATAGCATAAACCATCCCTAAATAGCCAAAAATTGGTTTTTTAGAATACGCTTCAATAATTTGGCTGATTATACCAAAGCCCGGCAAAATTAAAGTATAAACTTCTGGGTGGCCAAAAAACCAAAATAAATGCTGGAATAAAACAGGATCTCCTCCAGCGCGCGAAACAAAAAAACCTGTATTAAAATTTCTATCCGTTAACAGCATAGTAGTTCCTCCAGCTAATACAGGCAATGACAATAAGAGCAATACCGCCGTGATTAAAACCGACCAAACAAATAATGGAAGCATATACATTGTCATCCCACGCGCGCGCATATTCAAAATTGTAATAATGAAATTAATTGCTCCCATTAGTGAAGATGCACCAGCAATATGTAAACTAAAAATAGCTAAATCAACGGCTGCCCCTGAATGCGCAACTATTCCAGATAAAGGTGGGTAAATAGTCCACCCTGTGCCTGCCCCAGCTTCGGCAACACTGGATAAAAGTAATAATGCCAAAGAAGGAATTAAAAACCGAAAGCTTATATTATTTAATCTAGGAAAGGCCATATCTGGCGCACCAATTAACATTGGGACAAACCGATTACCAAAACCGCCAATTAATATAGGCGTTACCATAAAAAAAATCATAATTAAGGCATGCGCTGTAACAACGACGTTATATAATTGATGATTACCGCTAAAAAAATGATTGCCAGGAGCCCCAAGCTCTAAACGAATTAAAAAAGATAAAAGAGTGCCAATAACGCCACTGAAGGCACCAAAAATAAAATAAAGAGTTCCTATATCTTTATGATTTGTGCTAAAAAGCCAACGCGTTATGAAATATAGCATAATTATAAAAAGACTATATTAGGGTGAAAAGGTTTGGTATTAAATAAAATAATTCGGCACTATTTAAAAGGCTAAACTAAGTTAGAGCTGTGCCAAAAAATTTTAGCCTTTTGTGATTAAAAAGGTTATCCAAAAATTTAATTGCAATGAATTTTTCTTTGTTTTATTATGGTATGGTTTTCTGTTTGCACAAATATAATTAAAACGTTAGGCATATATAACAAAATTGAAATTCAACAATATGCGCGATTTTTTATTTTTTGTGGGTTCAAAAAAAGGCTAGAGAACATCCTTATGTTTTTATAATATACGGATAACACACTTATTACTTATTAGCAACTGTATTAAAGCTACTAATATTTTAATTATTAATATAAATTTTCCAATATCTTTTTTTACTCGCTTTCAAAGGCCGCTGCTATGATAAGTACACTTAAAACACTTGTATTTTCAGCAAAATAATTTTAATAGAAATATTAATTAACGATGTTACCTATACAGAAATATAAAACGTGCATGATAGGCTATTTATAAAATAGCGTGGTCTCCTTCTTATAGGAGCAGCATTATCCAAAATAAAAACTTAATGCAAATATTATTAATATGAAATAAAAGCGCACCCTTTTTTTTTGATGGTGAGTAACTAATATGAGCAATAAAATAAACATGCATTACTATTGTGAGCCAAAGATAAACCATATTTAATGTCGAATGCACTTTTTATAAAAGCAAAATCCATTAATTTAACTTTAATTAGTTATAAAATAGGTTTCACTTTGCAGCAAAAGAAACATTCTTCTAACATAAAAATAAACAACTACCTATTAACAAAATATAAAAAAAAAACAAACTATTGTGCTATGACAACATACAATAAATTTTTGGTGTAAAAAAGAAAACGCCTAATCATTTTTGAAAGTAAAGAACATTGCGCCAAAAAGTAGAGCGCATAGCCTTTTTAGCTGCAGCAGGGCCAGCCATTAGTTATGCTACCGGCATAGTGTTGGCATCGTCTATTGTTACAAGTATTACAACAAAATTCACAGCTAATGCCGTACTTGAGACAGCATTCTTGTTTGCTTCTAGCATAAGTAGTAGCAGTTCCTTGCCTTTTTTACTGTTTATTCTTTTAATCGTAAATTAAGTGTATCAATGTAGTTATTTATTTAAGTCAAGATATCAAGCAAATATTTTCATAGGCCATTTCAACCAAACGTATCCTTAGTCTGGTTAAAAATTTTCCTTACCCGAGTCATTAGGAACTGCGCGTACTAATTTCTCAAAAGCCAGTATTTTTTATGCTAGATTATTTCACCTACCTTTTTTTACTCGCGTGAAAGCAGTACTTAGCATTTTATTAAGTAATGTAATTTTTCTACGCATTAACAAGCGCTCTAAAGCTATTTCTAAAAGTTTTTTTATTTTTTGCTCAAATGAATATTTACCTTTGTTTATTCCTATTGTTATCGAAGATGAGGGCGCTAAATTTTTTTGCCTTAGCGGTAACCACAGCCACAGTCTATAGAATAAAAAGCAGCAATAGCCGGCGACATTATATTGCCGCCATCGCCTTATTAACTTTACTTTTATTGAAACAAAACATTTACTCTTTTCTCATGCTAGCTTTCTTTGGTGCAATCTTTATAGATAATACAATTGTTATTGCCGCTATCATAGTAAATAGTAATAATAATGTTAGACATATCAATAAAAAGCCATTTTCCACATTATATAATGTTTTAAAAACCTGGTTGCCATTTGTTAATACATGAGAGAAAAAAAATAGTGTATACAAAGCGAGGCTGCTATTATTTAGTCATGGGGACATACCATTTAATAATGCACTGTGCAAAATTATGTTTGTAAATAAAAGGCTTATTGATCAAAATAGGCAAAGTACCCAGTTTTGTTGTGCATAAAATGGCGTTTTTATTTTCTGTTGTAGTTTCTGTAAATTGAATAGCATTATAACAAAAATAAAAAGCATCATAACAGCACCAATATAAACTATTAAAAAAATAAACGTTAGAAGTTCACAAGAAATATTAAACAATAAATAACTACAACAAATGAATAAAACCAAAATACTTAATAGCGCGTATATAGGGTTTACTAGCTTAAATAAGCTTAAGGATAAAAAAAAGATAAAAAAAGGAATAGCATTAAATGAAAATGCATTGAATATATATAGATGCCCAACCCCACCGAAAAAAAAGAAAGTAATTACTAAAAATAACATATGTGCACAAAGGTTTATAATAGAAATAAAGCTTATCATTTTTTTAGTTTTAAAATATTTAATAATTTTCCTAAACTTTGTTTCTTTGTAAAAGCTGAAACGTATTCAACACTAGTATTAAGAAATTTAGTAATACTAGCTAAAATTAGGATTAATTTTTTATTATATGTATTGAAAGAAACAAAAAGCAAACACACGGCAAAAAAAATTATTGAAAAATACGTAATAGTATCAACCTGTGGCATTATTAAACAAGGAGCAAATATTTTATTTTCCTAACAGCATTTTTGTATACAATGCATTTGACCAAAACATTACCCGAGAAATAGAATATAAGTAAAGGAACTGTAGCCATTCATAATTGCGTTTAGTTATAACGGCAATAACCTATACTATGCCGTATGCTTGTAATACTGATACACATTCTAACAGTAGGCAGCTAATGTGCATTTGTTATATCATTCATGTAAATGCAAAGTAGAATCACATAAACATAACTTTGTAATAAGGAAATTAAAATTTCTAAAATAAATATAAGTGTTACAATAATTCATGGTAATAAAGCAAAAGGAATTAAAGCGCTTAATGAAAGCAACATCGAAAAACTAAAGCCTATCAATATTTTTAATAAAGTGTGCCCTGCCATCATATTTGCGAATAGCCGTATAGATAAACTAGAAACACGTGCTATATAAGAAACAAGCTCAATTAAGACTAATAATGGCGCAATTTGTACTGGTGAACCAGCTGGAAAAAACATACTAAAAAAGCTATAAAACCCCTTATTATAAATTGCGAAAATATTTATTACTATAAAGTAAATAAATGGGAATGAAAAAGTGATAATAAAAGAACTCGTTATTGTAAAGCTAAATGGCACTAACCCTATTATATTAGATCCTAAAATTATAAGGAAAGCGAAATGATACAGAATTAAAAAAAATTGTTTTGTTAAAGTAATATTGGAATTAGCTATGTTTTCAATAAAACCAAAGAAAAAATTCCTAAAGCTTAAATGATTAGTGTGCATATTACCACGTTCTTTATCTTTAAAAGTGGCTTTTTGAAGCCACACAAGAAGGGCTACTAGAACAAATAAGAAAAAAATTAAATTTGTTAAACTCATCAATGAAGCTAGTTGTAATATATCAAGTTGTTCCAAAGGGTCAAATAACTTTATATTTACAGTCATGAAAATGGCTTTAATAGAAATAAAAAACATTGTATTCAAATGCCTTATCTCTTTAGCGGAAATATATTAAAATTTACGACAACATATTTTTTGTACGCTGCTGGGATAACTTATACAATAAAGGAAGGAATTACAGCTTTGGACGCTGTAAATGTAATTAATTTGGCCTCAGCTGTAGATGTTCATAATTTAGCGCTACCAACGACATGCAAAGCGCTGATACACAGAACCGCAAATTATGTTATTTCTTAATTAATATGTGCAACGGCATAAACCGTTTTAATCCCTTCAAATACAACGGAAGCCATACTATTTTATAGTTCACGCGTGCAGTTGGTGTTATTTGTAACATAAAATTAGAGCAAGCGGTTTGAAGCTCTATTATAAAAAGCGCTGTCTATTGCATGCGCATCTGTCTAAGCTGAAAACAACACTATTGCTTATTTTCATGATGTGTAACTCTGTACATGTTTAAACCACTTTAAACTTACTGTAAATTTATCCATAGGAAAGATTATTCCGGAATTACGTTAAGTAGATAAAAACTGTGCTGCCTACACTAATTACTACGCGGTAAACATTTGAAAAAAATCCTGTTTTTATATAACAGAAAATGCAAATATTATAAGCGGTCCTTTTATTAAAGCATACTATATAATAACATGTAAGCCAAGCTTAGTTTAATAATTGCCTGTAGCTGGGCGTTGAACTAAGCCCTACCATTTGCACAGTAATATGAAACTTAATATAAAAAGAAGCATTTTATTTTTAATTGAAGTGCAATATTTATCTTTAAATAACAGCCAAAACACGCTTGTGCCATAACTATACTACCAGCTGCTAGGTACTTCTTCATAAGCAGGTACAGTAGGCTTAGGTACATGAACAGGCACAGTAGGCTTAGGTATATGAACAGGTACAGTAGGCTTAGGTACATAAACAGGCGTAGGCTTTGGTGGCACAAAGGCTCATTTACTAAAAGTATCATATGAAATAGATTTGAGCCCAATTGGCATAAAGCTATGGTTTACGCCACATAACTCACTACATTGTCCATAAAAAACGGCTTCACGACTTATAAAAGTACTTATTTGATTTAAACGGCCAGGCACTGCATCTAATTTAACGCCTAAGGAAGGCACGGTTCAACTATGTATAACATCGCCTGAAGTAAGTAATAAGCGTATTGTTACTTTTGTTGGTAAAATTAATAAATTATCAACAGCAAGTAACCTAAAATGGCCTACGACTAAATCTTCTTCCTTAATCATGTAACTATCAAAAATAAAACGGCTATAGTCGTTACTTTCAAATTTAAAACAAGCTTTGTGAAATAAATCTGGGTATTCATAAGTCCAATACCATTGATGCCCAATAATTTTAATTGTCATTAGTGGATCATTCATTTCATCTAACGTATAGATCAAAACATATGAAGGCGCAGCAATTACGGCGAGTATAAATGCTGGTATTAATGTTCAAATTATTTCAATACATGTATTGTGTGTTAAATATAAAGACTTTTTTATTTTCAGAGTAGAAGTAAAAAAAAAAACACTACGTGCTATTAGCCAAGAAGTGAATATTATAATACTAACAAGAAAGAATGTGATATCATGATGCAAATCAATGATATTTTCCATAATTGGAGAAGCAGGATCTTGGAATAAGCACTGCCATTTAAACGACAAATCTAAAAAAAACTTGTTAAACATAAAAATAGGCATTTTATTTATTTAAAAATAAGGCACAATTCTATCGCTTGTTACTAGCGGTCAACTTCCCCAAAAACTATATCTGCAGTTCCAATTACCGCCACAACATCCGCTAACAAATGGCCAACAGCCATAATATTAATGCCTTGTAAATGAAGAAAGCCTGGAGCTTTTATTTTACAACGAAAGGCTTTATTTTCATCACGTGTAGCCAAAAAAACACCAAATTCTCCTTTTGGTGCTTCGATTGCCGTATATGTTTCAGCAGAGGCTATTATACAATTTAGTGTGTAAGCTTTAAAATGATAAATCAAACTCGCCATATCATTTTTTAGGAAAGCACGTGATATTGGTGCGTTTTTTGAATTAACATCTTTATACCAGCCGTGCGGAATATTAAAAATACAAAAATGCATGATTAACAAGCTTTGGCGCATTTCTTCAATGCGGAGAATATAACGATCAAAGCAATCACCATTTCGCCCAATTGGAACATTAAAATTTATATGATTATAAACCTCGTAAGGCATTTTTTGGCGAACATCTTCCATAATGCCCGAGCTACGTAATAGAACACCACTAAATCCTCAGCTTAAGGCCTCCTCTTTAGAAATAACGCCAACATATTTTAACCGGCTATCTCAGATCCGGTTATTTGTAAGTAATTCTTCCAGCTCATTAATTCGACTACCAAACTGTTGTATAAAAAAACTAATATCTTGTAGCAAATGCGCGGAAAGATCTTGGCTCACCCCACCAAAACGAAAATAAGCAGCATGCATTCGCGCACCAGAAATACGTTCATAAAACTCCATTAATTTTTCTCGTTCTTCGAACGCTCATAAAAATGGTGTTAAGGCACCAACATCCATCGCATGTGTTGTTATTGCCATTAAATGATTTAATAACCTAGTTATTTCCAAAAATAAAACACGTATATATTGCGCGCGTTTAGGTACATTGATGTTAGCTAACGTTTCAACATTAATACAAAAGCCATGCTCTTGTGACATCATTGACACATAATCTAAACGATCAAAATACGGAAGGGCTTGCACATATAATTTTTGCTCGATTAATTTTTCAGTTCCACGATGTAACAAGCCGATATGCGGTATTGCACGAACTATAATTTCACCATTCAATTCTAAAATTAAACGTGAAACACCATGTGCCGATGGATGTTGTGGGCCAAAATTTAAATTAAATGTTTTTATATTGTTTTTATTATTATTTTTAGTTAGGTTAATTAAGTAATAAGGGCTATTACACAACTAAAACACTAGAACAAAAGTGATATAAAGCGCTTTATTAAAAAAACAGTTTATTTAAAATTATTTAATTGGGTATAACACATTTATATTTTTAGAATATTAGTATAATTCCAATAAAGCTATCAAAGAAAAACTGCCTAGTAACAAAGTATTGCTTTTTTTAAAATATGAGAAAAAACAGAGTTAATTATAATGTAATCATAATATTTTTTTATTAAAAAGGTAAAGAATTTAATTTTTTTTAAATTTCCTCATAAATTAAAGCTTTTCAACTTCGTTAGACCAACTAAAAAGGATCAAAATTACTGTTCGGCACTTTGCTATAAGTTCACACAACTGTTTCAGAAATAACTAGTTATTGTTATGATCTATATAAAACATACCTTTCTTTCCTTATTTTTCAATGCGATAATAAATAACCTTAACAAGCTATATATTTTTGCTAATGCTACATACTGATTTTATTCGCCATCCTGATAAACTATCTCATTATAAAGACTAAATAGAATACGACACTTTGCTCCTAAGGAGATTTTCAACAAATGAAATATAACTTACAAATAGTTCCTTGCCACTTTTCAAAATGAAAAGCATTAGGCTATAAACTATCTTTAATTTTAAGAGCTTGGCCTTTAAACCCTACATTTTATTATATAATTTCCCCAAAACATGTACTATACTTTCTCGAAAATAAACCACTACATAGTTACACCAGAACAAGACTACATAAGTAACAAACACGCCCAATAAATACTTGTCAGTAATAAAATAATGCCGCTTAAATAAAAAAACTAAGGTTTATTTTATAATTACTATACGTTGAACAAAACAGGCATAGTTTATTAACAAAAACAAAAAGCTGCGCAGGCAAACAATATAAAGATCTACCCTTAGGTGGCTAAATAAATAAAAACACATTTTTTTGTAAAGTACTCCACTTAGTAATACATGCTTATACAGGGCCACTAATGGCGCTTAACTGGCAGCCCTGCAACATAGGAATTAAGTAGTATACACATAATAAACATAACGTACGTATTAAAATTAAATATTTTTAGAAAGCGGCCAAACAGCTTGTATGAACATAGCACCAAATATAAAATAAAGAAGCCCAACTATCCCAATATTTTTAGAAAATTTAATGCCTAAGAAAGCGCAAAACAAACAATGAATAGCAATATAATGCATATAATATTTATTACTCAAAATGGTTTTTGGTCCATAAATGTGGAAAACGAGCCACATACGCATTTAAAACATAAACAAGAAGAAAGCCCTTCATTACTTTTATAGAATAAAAATAAAGTTCCTAAAAAAACTAAAATAACATATAGTAATACAGCCAAGCTGCATATCCAACAAGATTTGAATAGCTCGAAAACCCACGTAGGAATAGAAATAGAAAGAAGAAAAAATAAAATGCTTTTTAATTGTTTATAAAAATTTAAAGTAATTACTTCATTATTTTTGTATATTAAAATTAAAATTCCTAAACCAATTGCCGATTCACATGCAGCCGCTATTAAAATAACCAAGGCATATATTTGCCCAAGTTGAGAGTTTAAATAAAAAGGAACGCTAATAAAGTATAAAAAAATAGAAACATACATTATTTCAATAAAAAGGATAGTTACTAAAAAATTTTTATGGTTTCCCATTAAACCAAATAGCCCTATAAAGTAAAGAATACTAGCAATGAATAAAAGTTGGTAGAGAGCTTGTGAATATAAAATATAAAAATTCGAAAGAAACATTAGCTATATAAGATATAAATTAATAGATACTCTATGTTTAATACAGTGACATTTAATAAAATATTACTAGTTACGCCAAGAAGGAACATTACTACAACTAAAGGAACAAAGATATAAAATTCAATTAAAATTAAATCAAAAAAAAAATTTCCAAGTAATAATCTAAAAGCACCAAAAAAAAGACGATTCGCAAGTCATAATGTATAAACGGCACTTAAGATAATGCCTATTCCAGTACATATTGATATAAAAGCATTATTTTCAAAAATACCAATTAAGATCAAAATTTCACCAATAAAGTTGGAAGTTCCTGGAAACCCGAAATTACCTAAAGCAAAAAAAAAGAAAAGATTCCCAAAAACAGGCATTACTACTATTAAGCCGCCATAATAACGAAGTAAACGTGTATGATATCTATCATAGGCAACACCAACTAAAAAAAATAAAGCTGTTGAAATAATACCATGGCCTAACATTAAAAAAAAAGCGCCATCGAGGCCATAACAGTTGTTTGAGAAAATACCTAAAACAACCATATTCATATGTGCTATGGACGAATAAGCAATAATGCGTTTTAAATCAATTTGGCGTATTGTTGATAGCGAAGCGTAAATAACACTACAAATGCCTAAAGTATAAACCCAGGGAGAATAAAATAATACAGCATCAGGGAATAATGGTAATAAAAAACGTAGAAAACCATAGCCACCTAACTTTAATAAAATGCTCGCCAAAATAACAGAGCCTATTGTTGGTGCTTCAACATGCGCTTCTGGTAACCAAATATGAAAAGGTATCATTGGAATCTTTGTCGCAAATGTTATAAAAAAACAAAAACCTAAAAACAATTGTTCCGCTAAAGTAAATATATATTTACTTTGTAGTAATGCCGGGTAAAACGTTGTACTAAGCTGGCTCTTTATATAAAATATTGACACTAATGCCAATAAAGCAGTGCTCATCGTATATAAAAATAAATAAAAAGCTGCTTTTATTCGCCTAGAGCGTGAGCCTCAGTAGCCAATCATAAAGAACATAGGAATCAGACTAGTTTCAAAACAAACATAAAATAAAAACAAATCAAGCGAAATAAAAATAATAAAAAGAAGGGCCCCCAAAAAAAAGACAGTTATATTTAAACAGGATTTCAATTTTTGCCCAATATCTAAATCATGCGTTATAAAAGAGCATAGAACAAAAATTGAAGCTGTAAGTATAATAAAAAGCAGTGTTATACCATCTAAGCCTAATGTAAAGTCAAATAATTTGGAAAAATTTCCCATAAAAAAAGCGTTTTTTTTTTCATGAAAAAAAAATTGAAAGCCACAATTTACATAATTTACTATAAGAAAAGGGTCAAATATTTTTCATAAATAAAAACAATAAATTTGGATTGCAAATAGGAAATATAATTGGCTATATAAACTTGTATTATAAAAAAGCAGCGATAGGCATAGAAAGCATAACATAAGGAACATAACATTTAAAAGAAAAGATAAAGGTTGTCAATAAATAAATACGCTTACGTTTTGTAACATATTAATGGTAGCACTAAAAAACAACAATATGTCTTTCTCTACAAAGAGGCAAGCGGCCAAGCAGTTTTTAGTAATACCCAGTATTAAAGGTAAGCAACTTAAAAACTTTATTACACCAAGCATTAACTACATGAACTATAAATAAAAAACATAGCCCCGCATTTTCCTCGACTTATGCGGCAATCGCCGCTAGTAATAACGCTTCAATTCGATTTGTAAGGGGAATAACTAATAGGAAATAAGAAAAATAAAATATTGTTGAAATTCTAGATAAAAGAATATAAGGCTCTTCCGCTGGGCTATAACCAAGAAAGCCAAGAAATAAAAAATTAAAAACAAACATAATAAAAAAATAAATTGAAAGAATACGCAATTTAGGGCTTTTTACACGTGCTTTATCTTTACTTGGTAAGGTAAACAAAACCAAAATAGCAGCTAACATTGCAATAACACCACCTATTTTATTTGGTATAGCTCTTAGTATCGCATAAAAAGGCGAAAAATATCGTTCAGGTACAATATGTGTTGGCGTTACTAATGAGTTTGCCATTATATAATTATCAGAATGTCCTAGCAAATTTGGGAAATAAAATACAAAGAAAGCAAATAATAATAAGCCGCTAAAAACGCTTAAGGCGTCTTTTATAAAAAAATAAGGGTGAAAATCAATTTTATCTTTCAAACTTACAACACCTATCGGGTTAGTAGACCCACGTAAATGTAATAGAGTTAAATGTAGGAAAATAATTCCAACTATAATAGAAGGTAAAACGTAATGAAAACTAAAAAAACGATTTAATGTTGGATTACCAACGCTAAAACCACCTCAAATTCAGTAAGCTATATTTTCACCAATAAATGGAATAGCAGTTATTAAATTTGTTATAACAGTAGCGCCCCATGAACTCATTTGGCCAAAAGGTAAAACATAACCGATAAGGGCTGTTCCCATCATTAATAAAAAAATAAAAACGCCTGAAAAAAATAGCGCCGCTCGGCTATGCCCTGGTGTATATGAGCGAAAGTATAACGCTTTAGCGATATGTATATATAACATTATAAAAATCAATGACGCGCCATTTGAATGTAAATAGCGTAGCAATCAACCATTATTAACATCACGCATAATATGCTCAACGCTCCAGAAAGCTAAATTGATATTCGGTATATAATGCATTGCTAGAAATATGCCAGTTATTATTTGAAAAGCGAAAAAAAGTCCAGCTAATGGCCCAAAGCTTCAACCATAATTAATATTACTGGCTGTTGGATGATAAATAATATGATTAGCTAATAATTTTGTAAATGGGTTCAATACTTTAAGATGTTTAAAGTGGTTAAAATAAATAGGCCATTTTTTTAATTGTAATCCTTTGAACATAACCATATAAAATAATAAAGCTCTTATTAGAAAAACAGCGCAATAAACAATATTTTACTTTATTAAACAGAAGCAAATTTTGTTTTATTAGCGTAAAAGCCTTCAGCTAATAAAGAACTGCCCTGCCATGCTATAATCTAAAAGGCATTCAACTTTGGTTTATAGTTACAAAATAATAATACATTACTAAAAAACTTGACAGATAATAAGCTTTCACTAATAAAACGAAACAAAAAACATACTTTGACATAAGGAATCTATTCAAAGTAAGATCCCCTTGTCGCTAATTTTGGTCGACATTCCATTTTTGCTCAAATACGCCCTATAATGCTTATATTACTAGTAAGGGCCACTAACAAGAATTTAAGAACCTCACCAATAAATAGTTAT
>Ga0302280_1001488_pt1 | contig 19263 bp, 8 predicted proteins | sample III_Fen_E1_1_FD_198771 | JGI IMG/M metagenome (GOLD analysis project Ga0302280, IMG submission 198771) | Peat permafrost microbial communities from Stordalen Mire near Abisko, Sweden - III_Fen_E1_1 | ecosystem: Environmental > Terrestrial > Soil > Wetlands > Permafrost | place: Sweden: Abisko... | reverse complement strand
AAAACATTCCTGGTTTAGTGAGAGAATCTAATTTTTCAGGCACTGAAGAAGTGGCTAAAAAGTAAATTTATTTGTCTTGAAATTTATTCATGTAGTTGCTGAGACTCAGATATGGAAGAGATTGCATTCTTTTATTGTTGTCCTTGTTGCACAATTCTTCAATGTTATCGATAAATATAATCGCGGGTAACGTTTCCTCAGCAGTTTCAAATAATTTTTTAAGCTTTTAGTCTGCGTCACTACCCAGAAATTCAAATGAGCTCACCGAATAGGCAGTAATTTTTTTAACTGCTAAATTGCTTAAATAAGAAAGAATGCAGTTAGCAAGTAGAGTCTTGCCTGATCCAGGAGATCCAGTCAACAAAAATCCTCTATTTGGACTCAATTCACTGATCATCTTATAGAGTGAATCATGCAGAATTAAACTAAATAGTTCAGTCTCTATTTCCCTAAATATTTCTGTAATTCCCCCAAGATTCGCGAATTTATATTTTTCATTATCTTCAAATAGCATCATAAATTCATTTTTTTTAACTTTCTTCTTTGGCAATGAATCAACATTTATTTCAATTAGCTATTTCCCGTTTTCTTTTGGAGGCTAACGAATTTGATTGGAACTACTAACACCTTATCTTTTGTAATCTTTGAAGAACACTTCGATTCCTACTTTAATTGATCCTTCGGGCATTCGAATCAACTTTGATTACTTAATCTTTTCAAACACCTTTACCTCATCAAAATCAGGATTTTTTGCAAGAGTATCAGTAATCACTCTCCTCAATTATGGGTTAATTTTAATTTATCTGTTTAAGTTTCCAGTTTTCAGCATTGTTTATATGACTGTTGAATTATTAATATAAACTTATAAAAGTATTAAATCAATCATAGAACAAAAAATTTATCTTTTGATTTAATAGATGATGAATATGAAACAATAATATAATCACTATTACATGTGAATGATGATGGCAGGATGCAATCCAATTAAACTCAAATAGAAGGGAATCAAGTAGTTGATCTCCATGGCTAATTCACAATGATGAATTGAATAAAAATATTATTTATTTATGGGATTTTGAGTAATATAGATTCCATTCTGCTCATTTGAAGGGTCTAATTTAGTGTTGCTTTATGATTTATTAATATATTGTTCATATACTTCTGAGGCAGTAAGAGGACGGCTGTTTTAATCATATATCATAAAATAAAAAGAAGGAATTTGATAAGGCAATGAGTAGAGTAGATTTATTTTTATTAAACGTTCTTTGGAATAAGTAATTTCTAGAAATTATCCATCATGAAATTTTAGAAAAGGATGAGTCGAAACCTGTATATATCGCATCATACCCGATATGCAGCAGTAAAATATTCATTATCATTAAGGGACTGCTCAAGCTTAAGGCAGTAAGATTTATACTGTTCGAAAGTGCAAGCTTTTTTCATAATTAAGAACAAATACTCAATATAATTTTACAAATGATGACAAATTAGACATATTTATCATTTATCACTGAGCTATGAGAAATCACTTTTTATACGACTTTGAGGATGCCCATTTTTGTATATTTTTCGAATAGTCAACAAAGAGGTAATAATAATTAACACAATGCCGATCTTGATAAACATTAAGAACTAGCCGAGATAGCTCCAGATGGCATCATTTATAAAATTGCATGTTTCAGCTTGAGGAGGTTTTCTGAGCTCTTTTATTTCAGTCATTTATGCGCTAGGCTAAAGTAAATATTCATCGATAATAGAGCCTTTATCAATATGAGCATTGACTCCAATGCAGTTAATTTTTTAATTGTAAACAAGAGTTTTATCGATGTGACGATAAAACTGGCCATTAAACTTGAAGAAATAGCGAGGTATATTATATTCTTTTACTAATTTGTCGAGTGTATCATGAATTAAAGAATCAATGATTTTAAAAGGAAACCATATGTTGATATACTTAATAGAATAAGCGGATGTTTCCGAAGCAATGGTCCACATTTTATAATACTCAACAGAATATAACTCATCAAATAATGTAGAATTTGCCTCCATTTATTTCTGTTTATGTTGGAGTATGATTTGAAATTGGTAATTGCTTGTGATGAAGTAAGGATTCTTCTCAAAGCCAAATATTATGCCTTATTAGTTTAATTCATCATCTAAAATGTATCGCTACTTATTAAGGGAATATTATAAATTATATAGTACATCTTTCAAGAATTTTGATTTTGGCTTAGAGATAAAAGACCAAATTTAAACCCCAGGAAAAAGATAAACTGAAGCCTTCGTCCGAGGATCGATAACAGAAGTTTTATTTCCTCCAACAATTTTGTTAAGCGAAAAAGTTAGAATATCCGGGTCTGAACTTATTCTATTGTAAACATGAGCTTCTTTATCGAGATTATCAATCCATGAAAAATCGCCAATAAAAAAGGAATTAGCATCTAGCCACATTCCTCCATTTTAGTAAATGAGAGTCAGCCTCAAAAGATCAGTAAAATGCTGTTTTTCAAGTGGATGCCTTGCGCTTTCGTACATTGTATTGAGTCTTTAATTTCCTTCTGCTGAGATAAATTGTGTGTAATTTTCCAGACTAAGAAAGCGAAATTCCCATCCACTTAATTTGCTAAAATGAGCCATATTGTTAATACACAGTTTAGTAAATAGGCTCGCTGATTCATATCCTGTATCCCAGTATGTCCAAAGTATTTTCGGAAAAAAAGGTTTATGCTAGGAGCTGGTTTATTCTTATCCATTGAGAGCGAGCACTGTCAAGCAAATGACAATCCATTTTAAAATCATCATTATTAATTACAATTATAAATTTTTGCTTTATATCCAAGATACTATGAAATACAATTATCAAGAGACTTTGAAGCTGAGAAAACCCCAGATTGTTAAAATGAAAAGAGCAGATAGGTACCGTTAATGAATGAAATATTTTATTAAATTAAATGTTATCTATTGTTTGGGCTTATGAATGGGAAGTCGACAGTAGGGGCAGGTTAAACTTTATTTTATCCACTTTTATATACATTTACTGTGGTAAGTATGATGGCATTCTTCGATAAGTTGATCGCAACCTCCCTCCAAACAAATAGAGCATTCTTCCTTCTTGTTTATTATCTTAAGAATGGAATTGTATGCAATGCTACTTAAAGAAATTTTGCGAATTTTTGATAGGATAACAATCCATAGAGCGAATGCCAGCATATTTCTTTTGAAAAGTTCTCCAACATATACAAATATTCCTAGAAAAAAATTCGCAAACACAATGATGAATTTTCCAGCCGTAGAGATTAGAATAGAAATTGTGTTTCCCACTATAAGAAGAATCACTATCATTCCAAGTAATCTTGCAGCATCCTTGATATATATTCTCATTGATATAACATATCGATCGATATATCTTTTAAGAACAATAAACTAATAATAAAACTGTTAAAACGAGTTGGAAGCCTGTGGGATAAAAATACTTAAAATTGTAACATATTTTCTATGTATAAGAAAAAAAAAATATCAAGCATATTAATTTATAATAAAATTCTCTCATGAGTTTTAAAATATATGGAATGAATTAAATCGAAATGCTTGATCATAATTGTCTCCTCATTTATGAATTGATCTTCTAAAAATAAACAAATGAATTTATGAAACTTGCAATATTTCGAGTCTCTTTAATCTGCCTATTGCAAAATTATTTTTATAACCAAGTTCTTCTATCTTAATGAAAGCATCTAACATTTTTTCCATCCTAATTGATAAACATAAATAAACAGAATCAGCAAAGATAAAATCAATTCTAGCTAATACATTAATAATTTATAATGGAGTAATGTAAATCAGCAGAGAAGCAACTTCTATCTCAGCTGTATCACCAAAATCCAAACTCAATAATATACAAAGAGGTTATTGCCAAAGCAGCTAAAGCCATATAACAGCGGACTTACTGGTATTTCATTTCCAGTGAGGCTGAGTTTCTTAGTCATGTCTACGATAAACAACTAGATAGAGATGTTCTCAAAAAACGAATACAACAAATTACTTAGGAAAAAATGAGCGAAGTCATGAAAGAAATTTAGGAAGGAAAATTAATAAAGATTAAGGACTAAGAATAAGGACAATTGCAAGTGCAACTGGGTATTGATAAATTTTATGAGTAAATGCCTGCTGAAGAAGATAGGGGTCGCAGATAAAAGGAAAAAATAAAACAAATTCAGTAATAATTTAAGGCCTTCAAGGAAATAATGTAAGAAAAGAAGAGAAGGCATGAATAAAAAAAGTTGGAAAGACACAATTTGTAAGAGTAATTTCGTAAAAGTCTCTAGAAATAAAAGCAAGAAGAACATAGACAGGAAATTAAAAAGAAAATTGACATTTTAAAGAAGAAAGAGGAAGAACGTAAGGTATCCAATTAAAAATATAAGGCTTTTCTTCAATAGTTCAACAAGAGTAAACCATTACATGTCATGATGTAGGAGTACTACAAATAGAAAATCTAGTTACCCGTATTGGAAGAAAGTCGCAGGAAGTTACAATCGCTCACTCATCGTAAAAAGCCCACCCTTGAGGAAATTAATGATCATGATCGCCTTTATATGGAGAGAAGATCGAACAGACCTGAAAAAATAGTGCAAAGTCAGACCATAGATGTTTCTTTTAAATCACATTTTTATTAAGAAGAGGAAGACAAAATGAAAGCAAAGCAAGAGTATTAATAAAATGGGCCGCAATGGGATTTCTTGGAAAAACAGAAACGCTACAGTCAGTTTGTAAAGGATAAAGTCAAACCTAAAATTTCACTAAAACTTAAACACACTCTTGAATAAAATCTTAGTAGTTGCCAATACAAAGAGGCACCTGATAGATCAAAGATTATAGAAGTGGGAAAAAACTATCTCGAATTTATGAGAAATCTTTAAAAAAAGAGATCTTCTACTCCTCAATAAGACTAATAACAAACAAGAAAATCTAGATATGTCAATTATTTGGAAGAAATGAGAGCCAAAAGCGAGTATGCACATACTAGTAGTATGGATTGGGAAAGGGATATGCGAAGTAAACTTACTTCTCAGCTCGAAAAACGAGAAAAAGTGTTGATGAAATCCAAACAGCTTGAATAAAAAGCCATGCGCGATGAGAAATTTATCCTTCACAATCACTATGGCAAAGCCTAGGAAATAATTGCCAAGAAAAAATAGATTGATGACACTCTTCTCTCATCCATCAAAGCGAAAGTAGCAGTGCTTAAAGATGCCCAAACATGATCGCCTAAATATTTTTCTTATCATATAATTAATAATAAATGATCTGAATCAATCATTGATAGTGAGGAAGTAAATTCACTCCTTTGTCAAGTTTAAACATGTATGCATCGTTGAAGGAAACCATGTGCCGATCCCCACCTAAGATAATCATGCACTCTTAGTGGAGCAGACCAGCATGACCATCACGCGCACAGGGTTTTTTGCCTATTACGTGTCCTTTTTAGGCATCATAAATAACTTTTGGTAGATTCATGGCACTTCTATCACCTCGTGGCTGCTCACCCAAACAACTGAGGCTAAATATCAAAGCCTCTGAAGTTGGAGAGTGACTTCGTTTTTTACTACTATTTGGCAAACTATCGAATCCAATTTCGATATTATGTAATAATTTTTTTTTCCGATTTAGAAAATCTTTATATTTTTTTTATTGTACAACAGACATTTTCTTTTTAAAATCACCTTATGTTTAATTGGGATTACTGTGCTCTCTTTTTATAGGCTCAAAATGAGTATTATGCATATGAGAACTTTCGTCCTGTTCAGTTGGCTGGAGTCCTAATTTGAAAAATCCTCCTCCATTAGTATGACTCTTAGCTTTTTTTCTTTTTTCTTAAATGATAGTAGGTGATTCAGCTATATATTTTAATGTGGGGGATGGATCATAAAGTTCATTTGTAGTGGAGTGTATCTTTATCCATTTATGACTTGATATTATGTAAATCATTACATCATTTTGCTATTTTGTTACCTTTTTTATACCTCCAAACAAAAAAAGGCAGTTTGATTTATCGTGATAGACTAAAGTACCTCCTTTTCTTTTCTATATTATGTTATACATACTTCTGGCTAGGAAGCAGTATCCTTGGATTGGATTTCCTGCCATATCCTCGTTTCGATGTCCCAAGTCCAAAAATCTCCAAAAACATCATCAACGTTGCCTCCTCCAAACACATAAATTTTTCCTCCTACTAAGCAGCAACTAGAATTTCCTCTTGGGGATGGCCCTATTTATCCATAATTAATGGTTTCATATTCTAAATTATCATCTTTTATTTTATCCAAATTAATTGTTATTATCCGATTCATATAATTTGTTGAATTTGCGTCATATCCTCCAAAAATATACAAATTATTTTCTGGGTAAAAGTATCATTACTGTAAACCAAGGTAGCATGTGAGTCTAAGGCCAAGTTAAATGGTTTATTTTTTTCGTTAAAACATTTACAAATCGACCATTTATTAACAAGCAGGTCGTAACGATAAATAGATTCATTGCTTTATACAACATTTCTTTGACCACCAATCAAAATAAGGTTTGATAAGTAACTGCTCAATGTATGATTCCTGAGTGGGCCGGGACAGCATTACTTCTGATTTCGACCTAAGAGAGGCTTCCATTTTACTGGTAGCTAATAGAGACAGCAAGTGTACATGTCCTTAAGAATACCTGCCTCTGAGCTGAATCCTCCATGAATATAAATATTTCCAGCTTGAATACAGGATGCAAAATATGAGCGAGGTGAAAAGGATTGGGAAAATTTGATTTATACCCATCTTGTATCAATGTCCTTATTATTGGGAGGCCCAATGTCAACATGTAATTTAGGCTGTAGATTTTTTTCAAATTTGTCAGGTTCCTCCATATATTTATTCTAGTATTATTATAAAAAACTTGAAACATAACCAAGATCAAAAATTGATTAATCAAATGAATAAAAAATAATTGAATCACAAATAGGCTCGAAAAAAGTGATTTTTCCTTCCAACTGAGTTGAATTATATTTTTGTAGCATTATTAATTTTATATTATAATAAACAGGGCTTGGCGACAGGCTTGACTTCAAGTGATAGAGAGTTAGTAGTCACCTTTTAAGTATTTTATTTTTATTAATATAATAAACTATATTAAGATGAGGACTAAAATTAGACGTGTTGAAGACTTCATTAAACGCTAATAAAAATTGAATGCCATTTTTTTTCGCAAAAAGGTCATAAAATATTTTAATATCGATTATTTAATGCGCTAATTCCATAACAAGTATTATACATTAATCATAACAACAGATATGTTTGGTTGTTGTAGCGGGAAAGGATAATAGACCAACAATGCAAGCAGTGTTTAAAAACCATAGAAAGAGGATAAACAAAAGAAAATATCTTCCAAAATGAATTTAAGAAAATCATATTAAACTGCACCAGATCGATAATAACAAATGCGTAGTTCATTAAATTAGCAGGTTAAATCAGAACATCATTGCCAATGTGAATATATCTTAAAGACATTAAAATAGCTAATGGCTGTAACTAAGGAGGAGTGGGAATAGTTGAAAGGATCTGAGACTTTTAAAAGTATGACTCCGTATAATCAATCAATTATGAGCGAATTTGGCAAACATTTTTTTATGCCAAAATTAGAATAGATTTTGTATGAAAAGATAGATCTGAAATAGAAATTGTTAGCTCACCAACATAAGTTAAAAGCTTTCTGCATTTAAAATAAATTGCATTAAATTATATCTTAAGTTTAATCAATGGAATTGGACGTGTAATAAGTAAATGAGAATCTTAATAAAATTATAAAATGGGCAAAGGAAGTTGTTGCAAAAAAGGAAAAATATTAAAATGTGATCGCTTCTTGCACAATCAAACTAAAGACTTTGAAATCCCTAATAATCAGTCACGATTAATTTTAGCAGTATAAACGATAGTTATTCTCTCAGCTGGCAGTCTTCAGATAAAGCAATGCCAATCTCCAAAAAAGCACAAAGATTTTTCTTCTCAATGTGCTATCCTCATAGCAAAAATAGATACAGCAAATAAAAGAATCTGTGAAATATTTTCAGACTAACTTTTAGAAACAGCTGGCTTAATATCACAACTACTTTCTGTAGAAGACTGCGCATACTTCATCCGAGCTGGAGAGACTATCAACCATAGAGTCCAAGTTATAAACATTAAATAAATTAAATAGTCAGGAATTATTTTCACACTAGTCAGCAGTTCTCAAAAGTGATGAAGTTCCCATTCTCAGCTGCTTGCTACAATAGAAAAGGAAAATAAGAAAAGCCCGTTTAATTTATCGATTTGACTCGAAGAACAAGGCTAATTTCCATGAATACATTGACAACATTTAAAACATTTTGCTTGTCATAAAGACCAGCAAGAAAGTTATTGGGGGTTTCTCTACTGCCCCTTTCACATCTGAAAATACGGGCAGGCAGGGACAGGAGAAAGGCTTTCTATTTGGCATCTCTGAAGGAAAACTTACCCTCTATCCCTTAATCGAAGGAAAGAAGGCAGTCAGCTACGCTAAAGATAAAATCATATTCGGAAAATCAGAAATGAGGATTGAACTCAACAGTTTGACCTTGTCATCTAATTTCGGACTATCAGGCAGTAGCTTTGAAGCCAATGGGCACAATGTCAATGATTTCCTCGAAGAAGGAGATAAGGTACGCGACATTAAGTTGCAAGACTACGAAGTATATCAGATTATCTACGAGGACCAAACAATATAAGAGAATAAATGGGTAGAAAATACCCTCTCGAAAGACATTATTAGAGTGACGAAGAAAGACAGTGAGTAAAAGCCATACGAAGTGCAGATGGAGGAGTAGATAAAGGGACTGAGGCTCACAGTTAAAGACAAATAAAACATAATAGCTGGGCTGAGTGGGGAAGTTAGAGACTCATAACGAGAAATATAGAAACTTATTTAGCAACAAAAAAATATTAAGGAAAAAGGATAGCGTTAGCTGTAAAAAAAGGAAGAAAAGATAAATTAACTGTCGGACAATTATTTTAAAAAGGAAAACATTTTGGAGGAAAAAATAAAACTCCTTTCAACTTAAGTCGAAGAAAAGTGTCTGTAGGCAGGCGCTCTCAGCACAAAATTGACAGATTTAGAACGTATAAATGCAAAGCTGATTGAGCAATTAAGAATATGCGAATAGTAATAAAAGGAAAACATCATTTATCAATAGCTTATTGCGGCGAGATAATCTCTTAAAAAATTAAACCAACTCTAAGTCCAAAATTACTAGCAAAAGCAGAGTTTGTAGTTACAACTCTAAAAATATAATCTTCAGCAAAGTAAATTATAAAGAGTTTAAGACTAACTAAAAATCAATAAATTGTAACTAGATTAGAAAAATGAAAGAATATGCAAGATGGAAGATTAGATTAAGAATAAAGATAACTTACTCCTGAAATAGAGTAACAAAATTACAGTTATATCTTAAAATCGCAAACTGATTTAATAAAAATATAGGTAATTGAAGAGGTAATACTAAATCAATGTTCAGAGGGACTACCATCAGTATTTTCCAAATTAAATTCTTTACGGTTTCGTTTAAAGTAAAAAATTCATTGTGTAAACTCTGGAAAAAAGATACAATCTTCGAGTGGCTGCAACTAAACTACTTTATCGATTCGATGAACTAAATAAAATCAATTTTCACAAATACCTAGATGAGCACCCAAACATTTTGACCATCGTTAAATTGGCCAATGGTCGTATAGTCGCTGCATTCAGCGATCAGCCTTTTTATCCTGGAAATAAAGGAAATGATGCCATCATTATGTCTCTTCAAGATCAAGAGTGCTATTATGTAAGACCAGGCATGCGAGCAATTACTTATGATGACTTCTACCTCATATACGGAAATTCTTAAATACGGCTCAAATCAGGCTAAAAAATGATCTTTAGTAATTTTGGGATTTCGAATGGCTACATCTAAAATGAGAAAAATCGGTAAAGGAGAACAATTAACGCTCTTTTCGGTGAAGGCAAGAAAAACTAACTCCCTATTGAATTATAGGAGATTTACGAAATCATTTTTAAAGAATAATGATCTGATTAATCCTTTAAATATATATTTGAAATATTGAAAAATCAAAAGAAATTGCTAAAAACATATTAAATATTGGGAAAACTACTGTTTTCAGGAGGAAATAATAATCATAACTTCCTTATTTCAGCAAAATAGTATGGTTACAATTGATATTCAAGAAAATATACTTCTAAACAAATTAGTAAATACATACTTTTACTTCTTAATTTATGCTTTATTTAATCTACTTTTAAAATCTAGTTAATCTAAATTAAATGAATTATCTATCACTCATCAGCTGTTTTTTCTCTCTTGCAAAACAAAACTAAATTTATTGCCGCTAAAATGGAAATGATTAACATCAGAACTGACGTCACTATTGAGAAGAACGTGGCTGCTCCTCGACCTGCATTCGCATTTTGAGCGACCATTACCCAGCCATTTGCATCTGCGAAATTTGCAATCGACCATATAAAGAACCAAACGATTGCGAATGCAGATATCACATAGAAAATGCAAATAGTGGCTTATGACTTCATATAGACTAGGTATGGCGTGATAAAGATGTAAAACGAGCCAGGCAGCCAAACTAAAATCAGAAAGGCACTTATCGCGATACGAATGCCTCCTTGATCGACTCTAGATTTCTATAGTATTACCCTTGAGCAGCATCCACAATGTTATTGATGAAATTCCAGACTATGGCTAAAATAATCAGTGTATGATTGATGCGTAAAAAAGCAACACGCCATTTTAGTGATTCTGGAGTCTCGTCAGAATCATAATGGAATATTTTGAGGCAGATTGGATAGTTGAAGTCATTCCAATCGATTTCTTTTTTGGTTTAAAGATGTTCGCTGCCTGCATCACTGTCGGGTTTGGTGTACTTCATTTTAAAAATATAAGCTTTAGAAGTTTAAATTAAGATACAATTAATTCTATGCTTGATGTAAACTTTATCATAATTTAATGACTAACAAGCAAATTGTTTTTATTGTTGAGGGAGTTAATACTACTTTATTATTTAAATGTTTGCTGATATATTTAACAGATAAATTATATGGCATCAATGTATCCAAGATAATCGATTAGTTCATGTGGAAGGAAAAAATCGTTTATTAATATTTTTATGCAATAAAATATATAAATTTTAAGGAATTTGATAACTTTTCTATGTGATTATACTTGTAAAGAGAACATATATTATGAAGTTCAAGATATATAAATAATATCATCTACCTTTAACTTGGGCTACTTATTTATTAAGACGTAAACTAACTTATTTTAAGATTAACAAAAAGCAGGAAAAATACTTGAGGTATAATTATTAAATGAATTGTTGCCGACAATAAAATCAATATCTTAGCATCACTCTAACATAGCCTTTCTAAAATCATTCCAATTAATAAAGCCATCCTTATCTTCATCAATTTACTATACAATCTTAGCTATCTCCTATTTTGTCAATTTTACTTACATTTTTTCAGCTACTGCTGCAATCTTTTTCTCATCAATCAGCCCCTTTTCGTCAAAATCAAACTCTCGAAAAGCACCTTTAATTTCTTACTCTGTGGGCATAGGGCGTCGACTGAGTGAAGTTTCAAGTACGCAATATATATTTGCTTGTATTCTGTGAAATCGATGTGCCCATCACCATCCAGATCATATAGATTAATTATATTATTAATTTCCTCTTGTGAAGGATGCATGCCAAGAAAGCGCATAGCCTTGGCCAATTCCTGCATAATGAATGAGCTACTTCGAATGTGATATTTCCTTTGCCAGTGACATCAAATTTGTTAAAAATGGTGCGAATATGCTAAATTTCGTCCTTCTCTAAAGCATAATTTATCTCCATTTCGATTATAATTCCAGTCAAATAAATAATAAATGATTAAAGTTCATTCAAATTTTTAATTTTTACACTAAAACTAAAACATTATCCTGATATCAATTTAATGATTTCTAAAATATAGCTATAGTTTAGGTTGCAAAGATAGAAGAAATTATTTATCATCTTGTAATTATAATTCACATTGATATCACAATAACACTTTACATTATAATAAGATTTTACTCACAATGCATTAAAGGATAAAGCAAAGAATGCTCGACCCTAATAATCAATTTGCTAATATTCTTTATGCCTCTTCAATTTATTTACGGAAAGTAATAGGAATCAAATGTTGAGTGTAATAAAAGCTTAAAGCAAATGATATCATGCTGCTTTTTGAATTGAGTTTTGAAAGGTAGAACGCATAACTTTATATGGGTCATCATATTTACGAGGCTAACTAAGTCGACGGTCTAAGTTTCGTTGATAACCACTGTAAATAGGTGGCATTTTCCCTCTCCAACCCACCTGAGTCAGCGAATAGATATCATTTTCTTTTATCTACTTGCGTGGAATTGGGGTACGTAGACTTTCAAGGAAGTTATGTCGTCGTCCCATGCTTTTACATATTCCACCTTCATTGGACCTAGATTATTAATTATGTACATAATATAGGAATCTCTACCAGTACCATCTCCAACATAGTGAAGCGGCCGCCCTTATACTGGCACGTAAGAAGAGTTTACTCTGCCCCTACCTGTGGTTGGGAACTCCCCACGCTAGAATTTACCATTGCCAAGCTGAGTATAGCCTCGATAGTTTCCGCCATTATCGAAATTGATGTAAGTATCTCTCCCAGTTCCATCTATTCCATAGTGACTCTTCTTTGCTGTGAGTTCAATTGAGCTTGCTTGCATAACTTCAATAAAATTATAATGAAACGCTGATTGTATGAATATAGGATTAAGAAATCAGAATGATTTGATGTGGTCAAAATCATGAGGAGCTCGTAAGGTCCGCCATAGAGTTTGACGATACTTGACATGACAAACATAGTCCCTTATGCGGGAATTAAAGATATAAGAAAGGGCATGCCTCCGGAAAAAATAGTTGCTAATTGAGCGTAAACAAGATCCTAATTGTGGATGTGTCCATAATTGCCTAAGATCTGCAATTGTATTCATGGACCTTCTTTATTGCTTGATAAAATATATGAAGCTCAAAAAATTGAGATTATGGTTTTACACCACAAGACGAATTTTATGATTATTTTTCAAAATGAAAGAAATGATGCCTTTTCCGAAATTTTTTGGAATATTTTTTGTCTAATTTTTTGATTTGCTTATTTTTTTGTAATTTCTTATATGGTCCTTCTGAATTTCCTCCGATTTACTTTAATAAGATTCATTTATAGGGAGATTTTTAACTCTATTAAAGTGTCCTGATTCAATAAGTAAGTGCTTTCCCATTGAGGCAATAATGGAATCAAAATAAGCATGATGTGATTCAGATTCCTTGATTTACTTCAGTTAGAGAGTATCATGAACTTCAGGGGAAGCAATAGGAATGTTGTCTTGTAATTAATAATCTTGCTATATCTTTACATCTTCTAACTTAATCATAAAGCCACCAAATTTAATAATAATTATGAAAGATCAGAACTAAAGACAGATTGACATGCCATAAATTTAGCTTACTTTGAAAAGAGATTACTTGTCTAATTTAATTGTGATAGTTGGAAAATCCTTCTTGATAATTTGAGTATTAGCACATAAAGTAAAAAAGCAACAATGAATAAAAAATTATTGCAAATTGTTTAAAATAGTATTTCGAGTTAATCAATAAATTAATTCAAAAAAATCATCAAAATTTAAGAATTTATAAAGAAATAATTTAATATCTGGTCAAAATATTATACATTAAATTTTATTCCCCACCTATTGCTATGATCTATTCATTTTTTATCATTCATATTTTTTTTGAATCAATTATGAAAAGGCATTGCGTAGAATAATCATACTTTTCCCTCAGCAGCCGCCTGAATGATAAGTTTATGATGTCTCGGACATACGTGAGGTATTTGATTGAGAGTGCAAGTTGTTAGCTCGATCTTTTCCTCCGGAACCTATTCCTCTTCCTCTTCTTCCTCTTCTTAGCTTTATTTTTCTGATTAAGACTTGTCCTATGCGTCTTCTTTCTATTTTTCATTGACCTCCTCTCCTTATTCCTATGAAGAATCATCGCTGGAATGGGCTGACTAGTATTACTCCTCCTCTTTGACCATATCATCCACTGACTTAAAATAATCTTACATTTTTTGGCATTCTTTTGAATAAATTAAACAAAATTTTTGACTGATGGATTGTCTGGAGAGTCCTTCAATACTAAATAATTATTCAAATACTTAGTTTGCCAAGGATTAGCCCTTCTGCGTATTTCTTTTCCCGAACCAACTGCAAAAATTAATAATTTCTTCTCTTGGCGCCGAGGATATCATCTTTCGAGTCAGGCTACATTTCTTTTATTTAAATATATAACTCAATCCGAACATTAAAGATTTAAACAATCATTTATGCTTAAAAAACTCCATCTTTTTATAGGCTTAATCCACAACAAAAAGCGGCCATTTTTATTGTGAAATATGATTTTTATTGAGGTGCTCATATATGCTATAAATATCGCCCTCTGATAGATACTTCCTCACAAACTAATATTTTTAGACTTTTACTTTCAACTCCTTCCAATTTTAATGGCTTAGTTATAATTATTCTTTTTGAATGATGCATGGAGCAGGGTCAATAATCTTTGAAAATTCGATTTGATAACGTGGCCTAATGCATTTGATGTTTTCTCTATTAAAATTATTGAGTTTGATTTTAATATGTTTGCCTTTTGCCTCAAAATTGGCTTTGTGTTTGCTATTAGACTGATTTTAATTGTGATGAGTTGTATCTAAATTAAGTTTTTTCATATGCTATTGAGATCTCGTAAAATATTTACTGAAATCAGCTTCTTCTTTTTTCATTGAATCTATAGTTTGGTACAGTAATGTTTATTTACTCCTATTCATACTCTTTTCCTTTAAAAAATACTTTTTACCAAATCCAAGTGCATTACTTTTGCGATCTATATTTTCTGGCTTTTGAGAAGTATCTCTTTGCTTTATCAAGAGGGAGGTGGCAAAATTTTTGGCTGGCTTAGATGACCCAGTTGAGTAAAAATCTTCCAATTTAAATTCATTTTTTTGACTTTTATCTCTACATCTATCTGTTGAAATTTTTTCTTTTTATCTTGAAAAAATAGAAATTGGATCTTGTGCTATTCCTTATCTTTATTCATTTAATATTTAATCCTTATATCTTTTTCCTTCCTTTTCAGAAGATAAATTGTTTCCTTTTCTATTTTTTATATAGTTATAGTTAATTACAATACCATCTGAGGGCACAATTTTTTCGGGACTTTTGCTTTGTCTTTTTGATTAAAAAAGGACTTTATTAGACATCTATATTCTATCTTTTACTTCATTTATTTATTTTTAAAGTGATGCATTCAAGCTGCGAGACATCTAATTTTATAAAAATATTTGATGATAATTATATTTAGGAGGCGAAGGGATATTGATAGTTATGTGCCTACTGCGAGGGCCCATATTCAAGAATTGTTGTTATTATTTATGTTTTTTGGCAGTTGTATGGCTGATTGCATAATTCATTAACGATAATTTGATATAAATTAGTAAACTAATAATGAGGATATTATCTATGCTAATGCGCTGTCAATAAGATCAATTTAATCTATAAGATCAAATGTCGGGAAAATAAGATATTTGGCTCAAACTATTCAGGATAGTGATTAATAAATTATCAAATATCAAGCACCTTCATTTGTATCCTTTAAATATGTTAATTCGTTGGCCAGTTATTTATCATCAAAATACATTTATTTGTTTGAATCAGTTTTCATGAAAAATACAGTAAATACATCCATTTAATATGATATTTTTGTTATCAAATTGTCAATAATTTAAGCACAACGTATGAATATTTTGAAGCCATCCAAATAGCCAGAAAAGTTTAGCGGTTGGTAAAAAGAAGAGGATAGCGAATCGTTAGTATAATTTTACACTCATGAATAGTCATAGATAAAGGAAAAGCCTGCTCCTAGAGAATTGTAAACTTCCATTTTCAAGCTTCCAAATAAAGAATATCGCTCTAAAAACATACAGGAGCTAAAATAAACAAATGTTAACCAATTGAAAAATGACAAAGAGTATCTTCAGCAATATGTGTTAAGAAACTCTGAATCTAGGCAGCGTTTTTTGAGAGAGTCATCTCATTTACCTCATGTTATCAACTGTGAAGATGCATGGAAAAATGTTCTGACTGAAGAATCTGCGCCCATTCTCAAATATTATCGAAACGACTAAATTCAGGATGGAAATACTCCGGAAGGCTAAAGTAAACATTTTCTTTTTTCCGGATTGAAGCCTGAAAATAAAAAGAAGAGAAGATTTTTAATCAGATCGAAATTACCTGAGGAAATTACACGATAGTACTTGAAAAGAAGATAATAAATTAAAATTCAACAAATGAGAAAAGATAAAGTACTGGAGCAAAAACTTCAAACTAAAAGGAGCATAGAGAGCCTTTCCATTCCGCGAAAACCTTTAACATTTCCTTTATTCTATAGATAAGCAGATAGTCAGTAAAAAACAAGATAGCTTTATCATCGGAAAAGACACACCAAGAATAAAAGCTCCTTTAATTTAATTCATATCACTCCATTAATTAATTCTCGAGAGTTTATAGATGACAGAATATTCACTCTAAACTGATACCTAAATTAACAATATAGTCGCTGATATAAATATCTTTTCTTTTTACTATGTACTAAACCAATTTCGTATTATCTGAACTGGCAAATTTAGTCCATTCGCTACTTCTTCCATTGTCATTTCTCCTCGCTCAATACTATCAATGTACTGGATTTTAGTCTGAATCTTCGTATAATGGTTCTTGCTGACTCCAACTCCATTACTATATACCTCTTCATCAATCTTTTATTTTTCATAATTTTTAGGAAGTTTTGCTGTTGCTTCCATTTTTTTTTATAACGATTCAATTCGACTTATTATTGTGTTTAATTTTTAATTGGTCACATCCTGCATTTTTTTGACGATAGTGGTTAGATATTCCTCTAAATGTTTTTTAATTTTTTGGTAGACTTCAAATTTACTTTCCATTTTTTTAACATTTTTCTTTCCAATATTCTCCCTATTATCTCCAGGTTTGCATTAAATGTTGGGATGAATTCTTGGCCTTCCTCTCCTTTTGGTCGTGTTCAATCTTTACACATGGTTAGACATATTATTTTCAATAGGTGGCTACTATTGCTATTAATTTAGGTCTTATAGCTTCTTCTTGAAAATAGAAGGATACTACATATCCTATAAAAGTAATTCTTTATTATTTGCAATATCTATCACTTCTTCTCGTTATATTTTAAGTTTTTTACTTTAATTACTTTCTTTGTTTTTATGTCTTTCGGATTATTTATTTTATGCCAGAGGTGAAAAGAATTCAGCACTAAGACTTTAGCTATCATCACTATACTGCTTAGATTGAATCACATTGATAATCTTGCTGGTAAACTCAGGAGGCAAATCAACATCAGAACTCATATCGTTGCCGAGGCACATATTTTTATCGTAATCACAATCGATTTAATCTTTTTTTCTTTAATATTCCAAGGATTTCATATTTATTGTGGATCTAATTTGCTGTTATATCATAGTTTGCAATCTATCATGGCGACTAGTTAATGCTTTTACTTATACACTTTTAATTTTATCAGATATTATCTATTCAGACAAATGCAAAAAGAAAAGATAAGAAAAAAGAAGTAAGTCATTTAAACCCTTCACTAAGAATGCTAAAAATAAAAATATGAATGCTATCATTGGTGCTCATAATCTCCTGTAAATATTTAATCCTATTTTCCCAACTGAAGAATCTATTTTTTAACAAGTTAATTCACTAAATCTTTGGTTGTGCGACCAGTGATATCTTTGCGTAATCCTGAAACTATGTTCGACCCATATACGTTTTTCAGCCATCTTGATTGTTCATAATTTTGATTCAAAGGCATTCCTTTCTGTGAACCATTCCTCTAATTTTAGCTTTGACTTTTATATATCTTACAATTTTATCTTCCACTTCTCTCTCTAATTTCCCACTCGAATAAATGTTTCCTTTGTTGTTTTTGTATAGATTTAGGGAGGCTGCTGAGGTTAGTGAGTCGAAAAGCCGATCCTCTACTTTTACATTCACCTTAGCGTTGATACTTCTTGGCAGTTTATTTGATTACATTTTCAATATTCTGAGTCTGATTTTATTGTTAATCTGGGGGATCAAATGAGGTCATACGAATTGCTCTTCTCTTCTCCATTGAGCTAACAGTATCATTTACATATGACTTGGCTCTTTTTTTAATTTTGTTTGGGATTTCACTACCACCAGCACTCATTAAAAAAGAAGAAGAATTGGGGCGATTTTAGTTATTTTCTTTTGATATTTTCGAGATAAGCTCAAGAACAGGTTCATGATCCAAATAATATTTCAAATAAAGAAAAGGTATTGACTGAAAATGAGATTCGATTTGCTGAGGCTCATTGACTTGAAGTGAAGAAGTAGGAACAAGATTCAGATATTCTTAGTGAATAGTAGGACTATGACCTATCTGCAGAAACAGATGGACCTTAAATTGTCTATTTTTTACAAAACATTCTCCCAAAAGTTGAAATAAATTGCTTTCTTTACAATTCACTCCCAATTTCTGGGCTGTTTACATCATTCTCAATCTCATTCCAATTTTCAGCATAAGACTTGAAGTTGATCCTAAATATTGATTGATTTTAAGTATATAATGACTTTTGACTGTTTCCAACACTTTCCTTGAGTTGGTGTCGTACTAAACCTCAGATAAATGGAATAGCTAACCTTTCAGCCAATCCCAATCTTTTTATCCAACTCGAATTAACTCCGAATCGCTTTTAAATCTTAAATATTGTTTAAGCATTTGAAACAATTCCTCCTTTGATTTAATTTTGCATCTAGTTATATTTTAGACGGAGTGGCTATTAGAATGTTTATATTTTACTACCTTCACTTTTTTTATATCACCATAAATTGACTTAGTTTCTTCATTACAAAATAATTCGTCAGTTAAACAGTTTTAATCACGAATTCCCATTACTGACAAAATAATTTTAGAACTAGATCGTTTGGTCGCCAGTAATCTTTAATAAGCCAACCAGAGCAGTGAAGTTTTGTTT
>Ga0302280_1001487_pt1 | contig 19272 bp, 18 predicted proteins | sample III_Fen_E1_1_FD_198771 | JGI IMG/M metagenome (GOLD analysis project Ga0302280, IMG submission 198771) | Peat permafrost microbial communities from Stordalen Mire near Abisko, Sweden - III_Fen_E1_1 | ecosystem: Environmental > Terrestrial > Soil > Wetlands > Permafrost | place: Sweden: Abisko... | reverse complement strand
TAAAAGCCATATTAACAAAATCGTCATTAAGAATAGGAAACTCTTTAGAATTATGAAATTGAAAAAGAAGAAAAGCCTCAATAAATTGATAAGCAAGAATAGTGAGCTTATGAGTACGAAGAATAAAGTCATTTAAAGGTTTAAAAACCTGTTTCTTGATGATCTTCTTTAAAGAAGTCTTAAGTGTTATAATTTTCTCAGGTGGTTTCTGAATATTCATAGGTTTTTGATATAAAATGTCAAAAGATATTTTTGATTACAAAAAAATCAAATTTTTTTTCAAAGATCTACAAAACATCTTTTTTTATTCTTTGTCCCAAGTTAAAATAAAACGACTGTAAATAATGCTTTTAATTGTGTAGAATCTGTAGATTTTAGATGCATTGTAACATTTTTGCCTTGTTTGAAACTTCCAATTTCATTTAATTCTAATTCAAAAGCACCAAAAAAAGATATTTCAGGAATCAATCGTTGTCGTATATTTTCAAATTTATCTTCTGAAACAAATGGAAATATAAAATTTATATGTGGCATCCATCTAGGATAAGCTCGATCATGTTCTTTACGAATACTATTAATTAAATCATGAAATTTATCAGGTATTACCAATGTTAAAGCTGTTGTTACATCCATATTAAATTTATGGACATTCAAAATCAAAAATTTCGATTTATTCAAAGTGATCAAATAGGTATAAAAAATTAATTTATATATTAAGATTCAATAAAGAGAGCCAGAGATATTTTCTCAGGATTTGGATCATTTTTACCATTTCTTTCAGTATCTAACAATAACTGACATTCAGCAATTTTCTTCATAGTTTTAATATCAACTACATTAATATCTGATTCAATTTTACCCACTAAAAATTCAATTTGATCAATATTTTGATTAATGAAATTATTTGTAAAATATTTATTATTATCAATATCTGAATAATGTAAAACTGCATAATCTCCTAAAACTAAACCATTTTTGCGACGAAAATCTTGTGCTTGTCGAGTAAATTGTTTTAAATAATATGTACTTAATAAGGAATCAGTTACTTCTGGATCAATTAATACTATTAAATCATTATCAGGAACAACTTGCCAAGTACTAAATTCTTTTTTAGGCGAAGTTCGAACAATAATATCTTCACGATCAATTTTACGTTCATACCAATAAAAAGGACTAATACGATCTTCGACCCATTGATCAATTTCATCTGCAGGAATATTAGAGAGATATTTGATGAATAATTTAAGTTCATTACCAAGTTTAGGACCTAGTATTTTTAAATTAGGTGCTAATGTATAATCTACACATCCAGCCATGGTATTTTGATATTCAATGTCAATAATATTAATTTCATCTTTAAGAATATGTTCGACAGATTTTAATGCTTGTAAAATATTCAGATCATTATGAACTAAAATTACTTTTTGATAAGGCATTTTAATTGATTGAAATTTTTCACGAGTAGAACGTTGATGACGTACTAAATTAACCACACGAATTAAACAAGTCATACTTAAATCCATATTAGTATCAATAGTATGAAAAAATTTAGTAGATAATCTTTCAAAATGAACACTATCTTTGAATACTTTTACTTTTTCACTAAATTTAAGAGTTTGATAAACAATTTCACTCAAAAATGGTGCGAACGGTGCTAATGCAAGAGAGAATTGAAACAAACATTCAAATAAGACAGATAATCCAATTTGTACATCATATAATGATTTAGTTTGAATATTTTTATCTTTGTCATCAATATTTCTAAATCTATTTTTATTAAGTTTAATATACCATCTTGATAGATGATCAATAAAAATTGTCATTGAACTAACAATCGAATGAAGTTCATATTTTTCCATACTGGTATGAAGATTAGTTAAGAAAGTTGCTAAACTATGTAAAATCCAACTATCTAATGGATTATCTAATTTAATATAATTTTCTGATTCACTGAATACATTAAGTAATTGCCATTTTTGATTACTCATTTTGTTAAAATAATCTTTTGTTTCAATCCAATATTGAGTCATATTTTTAAACATTAGATGTATACCTTTAGTAATAATTTTAAGATCTTCTTCTTTGAAACATAATGAATCTCCACGAACAACTTTAGAATCAATCATATATAAACGAAGAGCATCAGCTCCATATTTATCGAGAATTAAATTAGCTGGAGGATAGTTTTGTTTCATTTTTGACATTTTTTCTCCATCTTCTGCCAAAACTAATCCATTAACAATTACATTTTTAAATGCTGGTTTATCAAATAACAATGTAGAAATAACTAATAAAGTATAAAACCAACCACGTGTCTGATCAGAGCCTTCAGCAATGAAATCACAGGGAAAATTCTTCTCAAATTTTTCCTTATTTTCAAATGGATAATGAAATTGCGCATATGGCATGCACCCGCTTTCCATCCAACAATCAGCTACGTACTCACAACGCTTCAAATTTTGCATCCCTTCACGTTTAGATGGAATTTCAATATGATCAATATTATGACGGTGAAGATCGGTAACTGATCCTGGTTTTAATCCAGATAAGGATTCTAATTGAGCAATACTTTCGATACAAATGATTTCTTGTTCGTCTTCACTCATCCAAATTGGTAAAGGAGTACCCCAATAACGATTACGTGAAATACACCAATCTTGAGCATTAACAAGCCAATCATGAAATTTGTTTTCACCGATGAATTTGGGGACCCAATTAATTTTTTTATTATTGGCTACTAATTTATCTCTTATAGAAATTACATCAATAAACCAACATTTAATAGTACGATACATTAAAGGAGTTTCTGAACGCCAACAAAAAGGATATTCATGAGATTCTTTCTTTTGAGAAAATAGAAGATTGCGCGATTTTAGATTGTTTAAAACTATTGGATCAGCATCCTTAAAATAAACTGATAGATATTCATCACCAACCTCATTAGTGAAACATCCATTCATATCAACCGGACAAGGTGGTTCAAGATTACGATTAACTAAATTAAATAATTTGGCAACACGGAAATCATCTTCACCAAATGCAGGTGCAATATGAACAATACCTGTTCCGTTTTCTTCACTAACATAATTATCGGCAATAACTTTAAAACAATGTGAATATTTTTCTGTGAAAAAATTATATAATGGCACATATTTCATATTTTGTAATAAATCACCTTTAATACTAGTAATTATTTCAATTATAGGTTTAAATGATTCAGCATTTTCGTCAGGATTTTTAATAGATGCTTTAAAAATATTGTTTTTAATAAAAAAATCAGCACATTTTTTAGTTAAGATATATCCTTCTTGATAATGTCCATAATTAACCTTTAACATAACATAAAACAAATTTGAATTAACACAAATGGCTAAATTACTCAATAGAGTCCAAGGAGTAGTAGTCCATACTAGAAAATATACTGGATAATTTTCTAAAGTAATATGAAGAGCATTATTATTTGATTGTATAGCTTGAAATTTAATAATAATAGATGGATCCATAACTTGTTTATAATTTGATTTGGCTTCAAAATTAGAAAGAGGTGTATGACAACCGGTTGAATAAGGCATAACTTTAACACTTTGATAGACTTTACCTTGTTTAAAAAGTTGTGAGAAAACCCACCAAACAGATTCCATAAAAGGTGTATCCATTGTTTTATAATCATTATCAAAATCAACCCATCTACCTAATCGATTAATAGTAGATCGCCATTCATTTCTAAATTTCATTACAATCCCACGACATTCTTCATTATATTTAGCAATACCCATCTCTTCAACTTGTTGAGGAGTTTTGATACCTAATTTCTTTTCAATTTCATATTCAATAGGTAATCCATGAGTATCCCAACCAAAACGACGTTCTACACGAAATCCACGCATAGTCCAATAACGACCAATAATATCTTTAATAGAACTAGCCAATAAATGTCCATAATGTGGTAACCCAGTAGCAAAAGGAGGACCATCATAAAAAATAAAATCTGGACAATCTTTATTATTTTCAATCGATTTTTGAAAAGCATTAATTGAATTCCAATAATTTAACACATCAATTTCAGTAGAAAGAATAGCAGAATTCATGTAATAATATATATATAAAATTAAAAATGTAATCAAAAATATTGAAATAAGTATTACAAAGTCTTTTTTAAGAAACACTTTCATTATTTTTTAATAGATTTTTCGAAATATTATTAATTTTAATAGCTGTTGTGTTAATATCATATATATATTGAGTAATTTCTAATCTACTATAACATCGAGTAGTTATGTCTTCATCAATTACAAAAAAAATACCAATTAGAAACGATATCATATGAATATTTTTTTGAGAATCATTTTCAATATATCTATTAAGATTATAAAATATTTCTAAAATATATGTATATTTTTGTAAAATAACACATATATCATTATTGGCATTTGGGTCAATTAATCGTGAACGTAAAACTTTGATAATATTATGATATAACCATATTCTGGTTTGTTTTAATGTTGTAAAATCTGGATTAATATCTTCTTTTTTAATCAATTCCAAAAAATTATAAAAATTAATCATCAAACTTTTAAGTTTAATAGTATTTGATACTAAACAATCATCAATTATTTGTAATCTTTTGATAGTATCGTTAGAACGAAAAATTCTATCTATTTGTTCCATTGACTACTATTATTACTACTATTATTATGATAATAATATCAATTTTCCTAATGTAATCAGCCTTCGCAATTAATATTAATAATATTATTATTAATAATGAATGAAGTAATATCATATTTACTATGATATCTTTGTTGTAAATTCGTATCAATTGTAAAAAAAATAGTTACAGCAATTGTAAAATCATTTATATTATAGTCTATTTTTGGAAGTATTGTATGTAAATCAATAAATACTTCAAGAATATATAAATAATCATTTTTTAAATGTTGAAAAATATGTGGATCAATATTTGGTATGATTATTTTTTGATTAAGACATCTAAATATATTTTGAAATATCCAAATTCGTAAAATTTTAAAGTCTGAGATTTCCTTTTCTTTGTCTATGAATTGAATGAAATCTTTAAAATCATTGATTAGATCATGTAATGTAATAACATGATTTTTAATATTATTATCTAAAATTTCGAGACGTTTAATAATTAGTGGATCGAAATTTTCGTGAATTGTTATTATTTTTTCGAGATATAAAATATTTTCTTGATCCATCTATAAAAGGTAATTTTAATATGATATTATTTATATCAATAATATCAAATTTATATCAAAGTCTAATTGATTAATTTGTGATTCTTGATAGGTATTAAGTATGTAATTAATAGCATCACATTGACTATTTGATTTATTTTTCAATTCTATATCAATGGTAAAAAATTGACGCAACAACCATCCTAATGGTTTAGGTCCTTCAGAAGGATTATTTATACAATCAAGTAAACAATCATCAAGATATTTAAAAATATCAAGAACATATGAATAAGAATAAATATTATCATATAAATCATTAGATATTTTTGGATCTATTAATTTTAAATTAAGAACTCTTAATAGATTATAACATAACCAAATACGAGTTTGTTTAAAATAAATTAATGTATGAGGGACATTTTCCCTTTTAATTATTCCCAAAAAATCTTTCATATATTCTATAATTTTAATAACATTAATAATATCTTTTTCTACAAAATGACTAAAAAGTCTTAAACCTTTTTTATCATCCTCATCTAAAGTACTATTAATTTTAATTATGAGATCCATTTGGAATAAATTAAATTAACAAAAATTAGATCAAAATTACCAATATCAATAAAATACAATTAAAACAATTATAAAATTTATAATATCAAAGTCAAAAATAATATCAAAGTCAAAAGTAATATCAAAGTAATGAGCGTTGCAAATGAGATTTAAACTTTGCTCACAAGTTTGTTATTCTTTTTGTTCTTCTTTTTGTTCTTCAATAGTAGTGTGTTCTACCTCCTCTTCATTATCTGAATGGACTTCTGCCCATGATTTGTTACCAATACTATTATTTCGAGAATAATCTTGTGAAACAGTTGCTGATAATTGTTTGGAAGATCCAATTGACGATTGACGATTGAGTTGAAAACCACTGGCGGTTGATCCTGTACGATCATTTGTCTTAGTTGATTGTGTAACCGATGAATAGGATTTAGCACGATCTTTGTTGTTCGACTCTGATGTCTTCTTTTTTTTGCCAAGAGAATCCGGAAGATCCGGAAAATCCTTTTCGATCTTATGAAGTGATTGAGATGGTTTTTCTTCAACAATCTCTTCTGATTTTTGTTGACGAAAAGACTTTTTTTCAGATTGTTCAACAGATTGTTGAATGGGTTGTTCAGGTTGTCCTTGTGTATTGAAATACAATTCAACACATAAATCTTTGTTGACGGTCTCACTTTCACGGTATCGACGAATGTAATATTTTTGCCAACCACATCCTTCGACACCGCCAAAAAGTTCACGCGCAATGTGAAAATTCTTGCCAAATTTTGAAATGAGTTCTCCTTCAAAATCTTCTGAAAGAACAATATCCAAAATAGTCAAGTTTTTTCCATCTTTTTCCTTTTTCTCAACAAGGATTTGATCCAAATTGATACCATGATCTGTCAGAAATTCTGTAACACTGACAGTGGCTTCATTTCGAAATTGAAGTTGTTTCATTTTCTTGTTAAAGAAAGTTGTACGCTCAACACGATATACTTCAGCCATGGAATCCAATTCTTGGAGCAATGGACCAGCATCTTTAGAATCATTTTCTCCAACCAGAAGACGAAAAATATTCTTTTTTGCTTCATTGACAACAGGTGTCTTGAAAATTTCATTCTCAAGACGATCTTGTTGAACTGTTTTGACATAATTGGCACGACGTTGTTTGAGTGCTTCAAGAGGATTACTTGAAGCACTGATATTGTTTTCAGATATTGCCTCAGAAGCCTTCTTAGCCAAGGATTCGATAAACTTAGTTTTTTCGGCCTGTTGAATCTTACGAGAAGCGTGAATAGCCTTTTTGTTAAATTTCTTGGTTTGTTCCTTTGGAAGTTGGAAATTGTCATTTGTTTCTTGAGTCGCATCAGTAGTTTCAAATTTAGTTGCCATTTTTTTTAGATTAAATAATCAGAATTTTGGGAAGTGATAGAACAGTGTTCGTAGATGAATTACTAATTATTTAAAAAATAAGAAATCAATTTTGGATTTTATCTAGGATACTTACTATCAAAGTAAATCTTGACATAGATTATTAATTAAATCATTAATATGTTCAACAGAAGGAGCTTTTTCACTTTGGATCTTAATACCCGATTGTTGAAGTTGATCACGATGAGAATACATTTTATCCAAATAAGGTTTTAATCTAAATTCAACTTCTCTTCGACAATTTTGTATAGTCTCTAGATCAGAAACATTTCTTTGTGAAACAATCCAATCAATAGTATTAATTAAATATTGATTTAAAGGACTTAAACCATCTTTTCCTAAACAATCTTGCATTTCTGGTAAATTCGCTTGTCTTTGCATTTCATAAATATATTTTTCGAAACGATTAAGTTCTTCAATAGCTTGTTTTTGATTATAATCTTTAATTTTAAATAATTCTGCTTCATCTAATATTTTTTTAACTTCCACATCACTCATATTATTCTCTGAATTAATAATTATACTACTAGCCAAACCAGTATTTTTATCAACTGCTGAAACTTCCAATAATCCATCACAATTCATTTTAAATTTAACTTGAATTTTAGGTACTCCTCTAGGTGCTCTCGGTAATCCTTCTAATGTAAATACACCTAATTTAATATTATCTTTGGTAAATTGACGTTCTCCTTGAAAAACTTTGATATCAACTGATTCTTGATTATCATCTACTGTCGAAAATATTTTACTTGCTTCACATGGTAATGCACTATTTCGACCAATAATATTATTCATTATACCACCAGTTGTTTCAATACCCAATGATAATGGATTAACATCAATTAATAACATTGATTTAGCTTTACTTCCGACTTTTTGTATAATACTTGCTTGAATAGCAGCACCATAAGCTACAGCTTCATCAGGATTAATACTTTTATTTAATGGTTTTCCATTAAACCATTTTGATAATGTTTCTTGAATAATAGGAACACGAGTACTACCACCAACAAGTACAATTTGAGAAATATCAGCACAAGTCATTTTCGCATCTGTCAATACTGATTCAACAGGTTTCATACATTCTTCAATAAAATCATGAGCTAATTCTTCAAATTCTGCTCTAGTTATAATATATTTAAAATCACCAATTCTAACTGTGGTTTGAGATCTATTTGAAAGGGTTTTTTTAATATTTTCTGCAATTTCTTGAGAAATTTCAATTTGAATACCTGTACTTTCTAAACATTTTTCCTTTAAATATATTACTAACATATGATCTAAATCAGCACCACCTAATAAAGTATTACCCGAAGTACCAATTACCTCAAAAATACCATCATGTAATTGCAAAATAGATACATCTAGAGTTCCACCACCTAGATCATATACTAGAACAGTCTCTTCGTTACTTTTATGTAATCCATAACAAAGACAAGCGGAAGTTGGTTCAGCTACTAAACGAAGACAATCGAGACCAGCTAAAGTACAAGCATTATGAGTTGCACGACGTTGAGATTCATTAAAATAAGCAGGAATGGTAACTACAGCTTGTGTGATGGGACGACCAAGATATTGTTCAGCAGATTCTTTGAGATATTTAAGAATTTGAGCTGAGACTTCTTCTGGTTTATATTTTTTATCAGCTACCGGAATTAAAGGAAAATCTTGATGATCAGCAATAACTTGATAATCTAATGTTTCAATTACATCTTTAATAGGAGAATATTTACGACCAATAAAACGTTTAACATGAGAAATTATCGGATATTGTTCTAATTCTTCTTCATTTGATGTCCCACGAGAATCAGATGCTGTTTTGCCAATTAATATTTCATTGGGTAAATAACGAATAATACTTGGAGTTAAACGTTCACCAATTAAATTAGCTAAAATTTCAACTGATTCTGTCTCAGGATTAAAATAAGCAATTACACTATTGGTAGTTCCTAAATCAATACCAATACAATCTTTGGGTTTAATAATCTCAGTCATATATAAATATTCAGAAAAATGTGTTTATATATAAAAACGCAAAATTTGATTTATAATATTTGTTATTTTATAATAAATCTTGTTAATGTTAAGTAAAATTTCATCACAACTTATATTCACTCAGCACAATCGAAATTATTTCAATTGGAGTGAAGATTTGGATAAATTAGATCCAAAGGGTTATTTTAAAGATTATGACTTTTGGGAAGAATTTGACGAAAGTAAAGAATATCAAAATGATATTTATGAAAAAGAATATCAAGGAAAAATTAAAAAATATCATAATACTTTATACACTTTAAAAGATAAATTTAATAATAAAGAGAAACAATATGTGATTGTAGAAGAAGAATATGATATTGATGAACTACAATCATTAATAAAATTTTGTCCATGTAAATGTTGTCAAATGTATTGGTGTAATATCATTAAATTGGCTCTACCTGAAGTTGAAATTAAACATGACGAATTCAATGCTCATGTTACTATTGGACAATTTAAAAATTCTGAAGTTGAAACCAAATTAAAGGAATATCAAGAATGGTTGGAACAAAATCCAATTAAATTTACTGTTAATCAAATCTATATTTTACAACGATCTAAAACAGATAATAACTTACCTTTTGAAATTTATGATACTATAACTATTTAATTTTACTTTGAATATTCACAAATTTGATTAAAATATATAATAAGTTAATCAAATCATGTTCTCTTTATCAATAGGTAAAAATCATTTAGTTGGTATTGGACATCTTTTTAAAAGATATATTACAACTAATACTTTATTATATGAAGTGTTAAAAGTTAAAATTGATGATACTCCAATTGATATTAAAAAACAATATTATCAATTGTGCAAATATAATCATCCAGATCTTGGAGGAGATGAAGGTAAATTCTTAGAAATTAACAAGGCTTTTATTATTTTAAAAAATGCAAATAAGAAAAAAATGTATGATAATTTGGATAGTAGACAATATTTAGAATTCCATTGTATATGGAAAACTAAATTTCATCCAAGTAGAACTAAAATTAAATTAGTTGATAATTATCTCAAACGTAAAAATTTATATCGTAATGAAAATAATTCATTATTAAAAAATGCAGCTCTATCAATTGTTGAACTTGGCGCATTCATGATTAAAAATTATCATCAAAATGCCATCAAAATATATGAACAAACTGAAACTCAAACAATCAAAGATAATATATTTTCCAATAGAAAGAAGGTTTTTTTTATATTGGATATTTCATCCTCTATGAAAGGTTGTCCAAATCCAAGTTTACCACAAAATGAAAAAAATAAACCCTATTTATCAATATGTTTAGATAATATTAAAAATATTTGTCATGATTTACATGATGAAAATTATATAGCTAGTTTAATTACTTTTGACAATACAGTTAACATTATATCAAATGATGATGAAATTGATACAATTAAAAATAATATAGATCGATTTAAAGAATTATGTGAAAATAGTAATTTTGATAATTTAGTTGCTCATACAAGTATTTATGATGGATTATATTATGCTATTGATAACATAAATAAAGAACAAATAGATAAAACTACTTTCGTCTTATTGACTGATGGATATGATCAAGATAGTCAAATTTCTCTTGATTTTTTAATTCAATTTATTAAAAAATATCCTATCAATATCATAATTATGTCTATCAATAATGGTAGAGATAATTGTTTAAAGAAAATTATTGATGTATCGAAATCAGGAAAATTAATAATTATAGATGATAAAATTAATTTAAAAGCCGGATCCTTTTCTAATAAATCTAAACCATCTAAAGATACACATACTAATGTAGATTCTGCGTTTATTGAAACAAAAGCCATTATAATTTCTACTAAATATAATGGTGTTAGTTATATTGATATACGAAGAGAATTTGATTTATAAGTCTTTGTCACAAGTTAAAGTTAAACGGCTGTAATCAAATAAAAGGGCTTTTGATAGATATATCTTTTTTTCCACTAAAAATTGAAGTTATTGTAATATATAATTCCTTAATGAACAAATTAAATTTAAGTAAAACAGATCATGAAAATCTTTCATTTGTATGTTATTTAGTTACTAATAAAAAAATTGAAAGGTTTGAATATATTAAATTATTAAGATATTTTTGTGGCTTTTTAACTGATGAAGTAGATGATATTCTAAAAAGACGTAAAAATAACATGTTTGAATCAAATGATCTAGAAAATATTAATTTTTGTTTAGCTCGAATATGGATTATGAACAATTTAGCTAATATAATTGATGGAAAAATTATCAATCCACATTGTGATAAAAATGCTGAATTATTACTTCTCAAACATGAACTTCTATTAGATTATTTAGTTGATCTACATGATGAAATTAATAATAATATGATAATTGCTGATAAACATACCAGTAACATTGCTATTATTTCCAAACATATCATCAAATATGAAATTCATTTAAGAAATGAACAAAAATATGCTTTTGGATCAGATTTTGCTTCATTACTTATGGATGTTTATGGAGATATATATAAAGATCAAATGATTCAAAGTAAAAAAGAAACTACACCTCCAGACCTACCGATAATAAGATCTCCTAATGAGCCAATTGAAATACCTACAAATCATCCTATTGATACTATTACAAATAAAAAAACAAAAGGACAGAGAAAACTAGAAAAAAAACAAAATAAAAAAGCTGAAAAAATAAAATATCATAATTTAGCCAAAGAGAAAGAAATGGAAAGACTTATTGAGCTACAAAATAAAACACTTGAACAACAAAATATTAATGTTTTTAAACCAATAGAAGAACCTATAGAAACAAATAATCAAGCACCTACATATCGAGAAGAATTTTTAAATTTAGATGATAGAAATGATAATTATTCAACAAAAGGTGGATTTAGATATCCTCAAAATATTGATAGTCTATCTGGAATTACTGAAAATTCCAATAATTATTGTAATGGATCATGGGTTTAATACTTTGAATAAATATTTTTGATTTTTTAATATATATTATAAAAATATATGCAAAAAAATGAAGCTTCAAAAATGAACAATAATTTCGATGAAGATGATTGGAATCAAAACGAATTTTCAATTGAGTCCAATCCTTTAGATGATAAGGATTTTATTCCATATAATCCTTCCAATGATTTAAATAAAGCGATGGATTCTAAGATTCATTTACATATTAAAAAAAGAAATGCTCGTAAATTTATTACTACTGTTGAAGGTTTAACTCATCGTGGTATTGATGCTAAAAAATTCGTTAATGATTTAAAGAAAAAATTATGTTGTAATGGAAGTATTGCTAAAAATGATGATAATAGTGATGAAATAGTACAATTACAAGGAGATCACAGAGAAGCGTTATCATTGTTATTACAAGAAAAATATAAGGTAGATAAAGCGGATATTATAAAACATGGATACTAAAAAAATTATTTAATATTAAATAATTTGTATTAAAAAAATCCTGTTATAAATTATTATAAATACTTTGCCAAATGAATTTTTTAGAATATATTTGGATTGATAAGGATGGATATCCTCGTAGCAAAATGCGTGTTGTACATTTAAAAGATGATATTCATTTATGGAATCTTGAAAAGACACTTAGTCTAATTCCTTTATGGAATTTTGATGGATCAAGTACAGGACAAAATATTGGTAAAGATACAGAAGTAGTTCTTAAACCTGTTAGATTATATCGTGATCCTTTTTGTTCAGATAAATCAAATTCTTATTTAGTTCTTTGTGAACTAGATCTTGAATATAATAGTACATCAGATATCTTGAAAAATGATCCTATTGAAGGATTTAATACTCGTAAATGGGCTTCAAAAATCGCTCAAAAATATAAAGATTTGGATCCTTGGTTTGGTCTAGAACAAGAATATGCTTTATTAGATTCAAAAACTAATTTGCCATATAATTGGAAAGAAGCAAACAATAGTCAAACACAAGGAGATTTTTATTGTAGTGTACGTTATCCTCAATGTCAATTAAATGACATGATTCGTGAACATCTTCTTTTATGTGATAATGCAGGTATTGTAATTAATGGATTTAATGCTGAAGTATTACCATCTCAATGGGAATTTCAAGTAGGTCCAACAAATTTATTAAAAGCTGCGGATGATTTGATAATGGCACGTTATTTATTATTTCGTTTATCTACTAAATATCAAGTAACTGTCAGTTTACATCCTAAACCAATGTCAGGTGATTGGAATGGTTCCGGTTGTCATTTAAATTTTAGTACTAATTTAATGCGTGAACCATCTAAAGGTATTGATTTTATTAATAAAACGGTTGAACATTTGGCCGCAGATCATCCTAATATCCTAAAATATTATGGTAAACATAATGAATTACGTTTAACTGGAGAACATGAAACTAGTAATATGAAAACTTTCAGTCATGGTATTGGAACTCGTCATACTAGTGTTCGAATTCCTAATCAAGTTGCAAGTCAAGGATATGGTTATATAGAAGATCGTCGAGCAGCTAGTAATATTGATCCTTATTTGGCTTTAGGAAAATTACTCGAAACCAGTCAAAATTGATTTAATTAATTATGTAATTTTATATATCAAAATAAATGAGATTTTTACCAAAAATAATATATGATAAAATCATGTATTATCATAAGAAAAAACTAAGAATTCACTATTCTTATAATGAAGGATTTATAACTCTTATTGCAGATAATTTTTCAATTTCATATTATGAAATTTGATAGTTTTTATAAAGGAACTGATTGGTTACAGACGTCTTTTAGTATAGAATTTCATCATGATGATAATATAGGATTTACATTATTATTAGTTTTTCATAATATTGTTCATATACACATAAGTGATTATAATAATAATTATATATGACTTTCAAAATTGATAGATATAAATGTGATAATGCCTTTAAAAAGTATATCAAAGATATGGGATAAATTTGTTATCAATATTGGAGAAGATCATTCTGAAGAACATATACCTTCAGATACTGAAATTATCTATTAAGTATTATCTATTGACAAAGAATCACTTTGTATAGTGGTATTACCCGTATAATAATTAATCATACATAAAATAAAAGCTGCTCCAAAGCCCATCAATAAACTTGTCATAATACTATATCCTAAAAATTGACCTATACCTATAAATATCAAAGCTAAAACAATATATTTGATTGCCGCTATAAATATAAAATTATTCATCATTATATAATATATTATTATTATTTAAAATCATAATATAATTTATTTATTCATCATCTGATGCAACATCTGAAGGATATTCGGATTCTTCATCTTCTTTAATTTCTTCTTTGATTTCTTCTTTAATTTCTTTAATTTCTTTAATTTCTTTAATTTCTTTGATTTCTTCGATTTCTTTAAGATCTTTGTTTTTTATGTTTTTAGGATTTTTGTTTTTAGGAGTTTGTGATTTTTTAGAGTGTTTTTTCATTAATTCTCCGGTATAACCTGGTTTATGTTCTGCTAATTCGGGTTTCCATGTGGGGCCACCCATGCCACCTTGGATGCGTTCTCTAGATCGACTACGTGATCTAGAGCGAGATTTTTTATTGATCCAGTCTTTGCTGATTTTATAGTGATTTTTAAGAAAATCCATGAAAAATTTATCTGGAGTTTGTTTAAGATTCATTTTCCATTTGGCAGGGTCATTGACAAAGATATCGGTAAGTTCTGTCATTAAATAATTTTTTTTACAAATAGAAGGTGTATGATGTAATTCTATTGCTACTTTCTTAACTACTTCATTACTTAATTTTTTGCGATGCATAATGGATTCTGGATCAGTTTTATCTTCTCTCATGAGAGTTATATAACGGGTATTAGCATTCCAAGTTCTCCAAGTTTTTGAGGTGATATCTTGATGATATTTGCCTAAAAATTCATTTAAACTTTCTGGAGTAACTCTATGACCATCCCAACTAAATAAATATTTCGATTTTCCTTTCATAGTTTTACAATTTTTATTATGTTCAACTAATTTATGTAACATTTTTACAATATTTTTATCTTTTAATATATTTTCATTTAATTGTTGTTTCTTACCATTAAATTTAATTGTTGCTTGATTACCTTTAAATGATACATGATCTACTGTTAATGTACTTAAACCATAAGTATGATAAGTTTTTTCGTTTTGTTGTGAACCAACTCTGAAATTGCATAATAACATAATTTGTAAAGCCATGGCATTTAATGATTCAAATGTAGGTGTTTTTTGACGTTTTAGTCTATCAATATCTTTAAGAATTTCTGGTAATTTCATACCTAAAAATATTAGACTACAATACTTTTCTTTTCTTGATTCTTCTAAATGTTTTTTTGAATAAAAATATTGTTTTCTTCCAGTTCCATCATATCCAGTACCTTGTAAACTATTTTTTGAACTTGGATTTAAGATTATATTTGTATAAGTTGCGGGGATCTTAATAGCATCTAATTTTTCTAATAAATTTTTATCTGTAATCACCGCATTATTTTTCTGATTATAATACTTATATTTATATTTTGGTTTACGGGCTACCACTTTACGTATATAACAAGTCCCGTCCATATATTATTACACCAGATAAAAACCTAAACTTTTTACTTAGTTTTTCATTAAATCCTTTTTCGCTATTAAATTCATGTTAAATATTTTGATATATTCATATTTTCATGATTTTAACGACCTCTATAAGTAATATGACTTGAAATTTTAGTGATTTATGTAAAAAACAAAATCACTAAAATTAATTATTGAAGGTATAAAAATATCTCTACTATATATTTTGATGTTGTTTACCAACAAATATATCATTAAAAAATGCTATTATTTGATTCTTTTGATGATATGTGTAAAATTGATTTAATTTATTCCATTTTAATTGAAAAAAATGAATCGTAATAATAATAAAAATGATGAAAATGATGAAAATAAAAATGATCATAATAAAACTATATCTAATTTAAAGAAAAGTCTTATTATTGGTGGTCCAATTCTTTTCGGTGTTGTTGGAATAGGTGCTTTTATTGCTTCTAGATTCAAAGTAGTAGCAGCAAATCAATTTATGGCTAAAACTGGTTTTTTGGTGGATGGGGTCCATATTAGTCGTAAAACTATTTTATGGCCATTTCAAGAAATTCGTCGTATTGATATGCATCCTTTAACTTATCAATTTGTTGGTACTAATATTTTCTCAAAGGAAATGATTGGTTTCGAATTACCTGTTAAATTTAATATTGCACCAATTGATCCAGAAAAGAATCTTCAGGGTTTTATAAATTATGCTACTCGTGTCAATGGTATGACTCCAGACGATGTTCATGCATTAATAGAAAATATTATTATTGGTCGAACTCGAGAATATACAGCAAATATGACTATTGAAGATATTGTAAGAAATAAATCTGCTTTTAAAACGGGTGTAGTTGATCATATTAAGGAAGATTTAGAAAAAAATGGTTTTGAAACTACAACTGCAAATATTTCCGATATTAAAGATCCTCCAGGCATTGATTATTTTAAAAATCTCATGAGAAAAGCTATTTCTGAAGCTAATACTAGTTCTAGTATTGCTGTGGCGGAAGCCGAAAAAACACGTATTGTTGGAGAGAAAAATCGTCAAGTTGAAACTCGTAAACAAGAATCTACATTGGAAGCTACTGCCAAAGAAACAGAATCTATTCAACATCAAAATATTTCTCAATATGAAAGAGATCTCATTATTATGCGTACTCAAAATGAACAAAAACAAAAATTAGCTGCTATTGATGCTCATAAAGCTACACAACTTCGTCAAATTGAAGTAGAATCTGAACTTAATCTCAAAAAACAACAACAAGAACTTGAACGTTTACGTTCAGAAAAAGTTATTAAAGCCATTGCTGAAGCTGAAGCTGTATTAAAAACTGCTCAAATGGAAGCAGATGCCATTAAAATTAAAGCTGAAGCAAATTCTACAGCTATTCGTATTAAAGCTGATGCTAATCTTTTTGAACGTAATCGTCAAGCTGATGCCAATCTTTTTGAACAAAATAAAATTGCTGAAGCTAATTTATTTGCAGCCGAAAAATCCGCCGATGCTATTAAACTCAAAGCTGAAGCTGATCTCATTGCTCAAACTAAATTAGCTGATGCCAATTTAATTACTTCTACTAAAGCTGCTGAAGCTACTAAACTTAAAGCTGATGCTGATCTCATTGCTCAAACTAAATTAGCTGAAGGTATTCATGCTCAATTGGTAGCTCAAGCTAATGGTCTCGAAAAAATTTATTCCGTTTCTACAACTAATCCTCAATTAGCTACATTCTATTTAGCCATGAAAGAAGGTAAAGTTTTTGAAGAAAATGGTCTATTTGATCGTCTTGGAAAACATCAAGCTGAAGCTATTAATGGACTTCAACCAAAGATTCATATTTGGAATACTGGAGATAACCGAGAAGGTTTTGCAAGTATTATTAGTGGATTAACAAAAACGGTTCCACCAATTCTTGATGTTCTTCAACAACAAACAGGTATTAAATTACCTAATGATTGGTTAAGTGATCAATCTAAATTATAAATTTAATATATTTTTCTTACTTTGATATATAATTAATCTTTGTTTATATAATATAAATGTATAGATTTGTAATTCTAGGTAGTTGGATGATTTTTAAAAAACATATAAATTTATATTATTTCACAAAAACCCGCAATTAGATATAAATAAGTTTATTTGAATATTTTTGAGAGTTAAATTATTTAATTATATCTAATTAGGGACCAAAAATTATTTTATTGAATTATTATATAAAATATAAAATGTCTCAAACAGTTGGTACAGTTTGTCACTGTTCTTTACAAAATACAATTACCCTTAGCAATACTTTCGTAGATGTATTTTCATATCCAATTACTAATGGGATACTTTTAATTACTATGTATGAAACAGGGGTTAATATCGGTGGTATCAATATATTTATTAGTGGAGGAGTTGCTAAAAATATAGCATTTTCTGGTCAAATTGGTAATGCGGATTCTGATGATCTTTATTATTTACCATTGAATTATGGAGCTGTAAGTAATAGTAATACTTATACAGTAAGTTTTCAATATAGTCTTGATAATACTATTCAAGTTGCAAATACTATTGGAGATCCTAATGTTACAATTAATTTTACCGGATTATTTTCAAGTGGTGAGGATACATATTCAAATAATCAAATTTCTGCAGACGTTATTGTTGAAACTGATACAGGATATGGTACAACCTTTCCAACTAATGTAATAATGAACGGAGAAGTTGATATTGGTACTACAACTGGTGATAATAATGCCATTAATATTGGTACTGCTTCAGCTTCTGGTGGAAGAACAATTACTATTGGTAATACAGTTTCTGGTAGTTCTGTTATTCTTAATGGTTTAGTTGAAACTCCTAATGTTTCTTATGGTACTATAACATTTAATGGTTCATCAACACATAGTTGGACTGATATTAACAGTGTTGCACTTCGTATTGGTAAAGTTTGTTTTGTTACTATTAATGCTACCTTGACTTCTGTTGGTTTAAATATTCTTACAGCACAATCTGTACTAAGTTTCTTCTCTATAACTCCTACTATTAATTATACTACTAGTTATGTACTTTATGGTATTGCTAATGATGGTAATAGTTTAGCTAATGGTGCTATGGTTAGTGAGGCTAGTTCAGCTACTTTTGATTTAATTGTACCTACTACAATTTTAGGTGGATTAAGTACAACTATCTATGCTACTTTAACTTATGTATCCATTTAAATTTATAATACAAAGATTCTTTGTTTTATAATTCTTTTATAATTCTTTGTTTTTTTATAATTTGTAATAATAAACAAAGAATTTATAAAATTATAAATAAACAAATCTTTGAATTTTGTAATTTATAAAATTCAAAGTAAACAAAGAATTTATATATTTTAAATTTTTATGAATATATAAATTCTTTGTTTTTTTATAATTTGTATTATTTTATAAAAATTACAAAACAAAGAAATGTATTATTTCACATTGAATTTATCTTTGAGAATTAATTTATTTTTATTTGTATCTTGGT
>Ga0302280_1001486_pt1 | contig 19273 bp, 19 predicted proteins | sample III_Fen_E1_1_FD_198771 | JGI IMG/M metagenome (GOLD analysis project Ga0302280, IMG submission 198771) | Peat permafrost microbial communities from Stordalen Mire near Abisko, Sweden - III_Fen_E1_1 | ecosystem: Environmental > Terrestrial > Soil > Wetlands > Permafrost | place: Sweden: Abisko... | reverse complement strand
CCTCGCTGTCTAAGATTTAAAAAAATGCAGCATGTTAACTTTATTGATTTAGGATTAACTGACTACAAACAAACCTGGGACTATCAGGAAAAATTGTTTGCAGAAGTTGTACAAGCCAAAGTCAATAACAGAACACTTGCCCCTGAGCTGCAAACAAAAACTCCGAGTTATTTAGTTTTTTGCCAGCACAATCATGTTTACACCCTCGGCAATAGCGGTGATGCAAAGCATTTGCTCATCAACCAGCAACAACTGAAAGAAAAAAAAGCCACCTTTTATGAAACCAATCGTGGTGGTGATATTACCTATCATGGTCCCGGACAAATTGTGGGTTACCCGATATTAGACCTTGATAATTTTTTTACCGATATTCATAAATACCTGCGTTATCTGGAAGAAATGGTACTACTTACTTTAGCGGAATATGGCATTGAAGCAGGTCGCAGCAAAGGAGAAACCGGCGTATGGCTGGATGCTGACAATCCATTAAAAGCCCGAAAAATATGTGCAATGGGTGTGCGTGCCAGCCGCTGGGTAACCATGCATGGTTTTGCATTAAACGTAAATGTGGATTTGAATTATTTCGGAAACATTATCCCCTGCGGCATCACCAACAAAGCTGTAACCTCTATGGATAAAGAGTTAGGCAAAAAAATAGATGAAGAAGAAGTAAAACAAAAATTGAAAAAACATTTTGCTGCTTTGTTTGAATGTGAGTTGGTTTAGAAGCTTCCACAAACACATCGGTCAATTGTAAAATCCTCTCATTACGTCATGCTTTGGCGTAAAGAAGATTTAATTTTGTGTTAATATAAATTGTCATGGACCTAAAACATAACATTTTTACAGTAAAAATTGTTTCGTTCACCCAAGGTGAACGAGACCCTTTTGACTTTGACGATTTCTCTGAAAAAATTGGAGCAGAGTATTTACCGTTTTCAGGTTCGGTTTCTAAACCGTCTTACTTTCTGTTCGTGGCTTATGTAAATCACTTTTTAAACGCAAACAAATTGCTTTGGAGAAACGAAAAGCAAAAACGTGAAATTCAAATCCGATTAGAAAAATTATTAGTCTACTGTTGGAAAAAAACAGCCAAAGAAAAAAAAGAGCCGCTTCGCGGTTCCTCTATCCTTGGCAATAGTTTTGACCTAAATGATATTGATGTCTTTTCAAGCAAAGGTTGGCTAATCCAAAACGCATTTAAAATTTACACCGACAGAAATTTTGCACCAGCTACATTAGAACTCTATTTGAAAAGAGTTGGTGAAAGACAGATGCCAATTTTAAGGGACTTTATTTTATGCGATTACAAACAGCCACAACGCAAAGCGGAATATGTAAGGGAATTAGTAAAGCAGTTACAGAAAAAGAATTCTCTATTTAATAATCATCGGCTTGGCGACCTCAAAGACAAGTTTAAAAAGGAACTTATTGCAAAAATTAAAAGTAGACGCAAGGATGAATATTTTCAATTACTTCGACCCTACTTTGAATACAAGACATTTAACGAGGACACATTTTGGAGTAAGTTATTGGAGAATCCCAATCCCAAAATTCCATTTGCATTTTTAAACAACTGGTTTGGAAAGTTCGTTGCAGCAGTTGATGCAGACATCAACTGCAAAGAAAACAGACAATCATTTTGGAACGAAGCAGATAAATCATTTGAAAATATTTCAAAACAGTTTCTTTCTAATTCCAAATCAGACATTTTATTGCAAAAGAGAATGAAAAAAAGTAAGTGGTTTCAATTCAACACTTCTGAAAACAGGTATTCATTTTATGACAAAGGAAGCCCATCAGAAAAACGGAGAATTGAAAACCTTTGGGAATCATACAAGAAAAGACAAGACGAAGATGAAGGAGCGAATTACTTTTTTAATTACAGACACTTTGCCTTGTTACGCTTAATAAAAGAACTACAATAATGAAGAAAATTTCAAAGGACTTCTTTCAATCAATTGCCGAGTATCCTCACAACATTGGAGTTTACCTCACTTACACTTTGGAAAATGAGGTAATTGAAAAACTTTCAGAAGTTGCCAGTGGGACGAAACTAATTCTTCACGACTACAAACATGGAATACCAATTGACGATAACTCAAACAGCACAATCGTTTGCGTTCCCATGAAACCATTAAAGCCAAATGAAAAAAATTGTTTTCATTCTAAATTGGCTTTACTGAAATCAGAAGTTGGAGCAAAATTTATAGTTGGAAGTGCAAATCTTACTGTTGACAGTTTCTCACCACACGAACCCAACATTGCAATTGAAATGGAACTTGAATTTAAAAGCGACACTGATGTTTTTATCTACAATCAAATTCTAAATTTTTTTAGCAGCTTAATTGAGAATAAGCAACTGCTAATTGATAACACTATTTTGAAACAAACGCTTGATAAACTTCTTTACAACGAATTGCCAACTAAAGAAGGTGATATTAAATTTGTCTTCAACTCCAAGGAAAAATCTATTTTTGATGAATACAAAGATTATTTAACAAAATATCGAAGCCGAGAAACTGCCAAGAGCATAAAAGTCGCTACTCCATTTGTTTCTGATGAATATTCAAAAATAGAAGAGGTTAAAAGTATTACTAACAACATTTCAATTTATTTGCGGACAGGAGCTAAAATAAAACCGTTTCAAAAACACCAGTGCAAAATATTTCAACCTTTAAATAAAAAGCGGGAAGGTTTTCATTCCAAACTGATGTTGACAGAATTTAATTCTGATGCAGTTTTGTTTATTGGTTCTGCAAACTTTACAGAGCAAGGGTTTTTTAAAAATTTGAATGAATCAGCAAATCAAGAGTGCGGAATAGTTTTGAAAGTTCCATTAAAAGAAATGCAAGAATGGTTCGGTGAAAGTTTTTGGAAACAACTTTCTGAAATTGAAGTTGCCGACTATAAAGAAGCGGAAGGCAATTCTCTTGAATTTTTTGACAGCCAAAACAATCATTATGCTTGGGCTGAAAAAGAGAACTCAAAAATTACTACTTACATTTTTAACCCGAACAATTTACCAGTAAGAAAAACAAAAGATGGAAATAAAATCAAGTTACAGAACACCGACAACGAGTTTTTATTCAAGACAAATGAATTTGAAGAACAAAAGCAAACAGTGAAATTTTTCATCGGAGATAAAAATATTTCGGTTTCAGTATTTGAATTGAATGAATATATCGCAGGACTCAACGAAAAGGGCGAAAGTATTTTTGATTCGTTTAAAGGAATCTATTCTATTAATCCAACAGAACTTGACGCTGCTATTAATGACGGCAAATTATCAGTTAGCGAAACGACAAGCATTAAAGTTTCTGAACCACCAAAACTTGAACAATACTTTTATAATGTGAAATATCTTTTGCAGAGTATTAAACACAAAAAATATTTTACTGACTTCAATGAGAGTGAGATTCAAAACGAAATAAATAAAACTGATGACGGAAGAACTCTTTATTTGACATTGCAATTATTCAAAACATTCAGTACAAAGTCGAACACTGAAAACATCAAACAGGAATGCACCAAACGAATAAGCGAGTTAGCAGACAAATTAGGTATTGACCAAAAAACTTTAAACACATTTATCAAAGGATGGCTTACTTCAAAAATCTAATCACAGATAAAATTTTAAAAAATAAAAATGCGATTCAAGCACAGCGTTTAGCTTCTTGCATGGCGTGGCAGATTTTGAATGATTATCCTTCAAGACAAAAACCGAGTGAGTGGAAAATCTATAACAACTTACGAGGCGTAATGCTTGCTGACGAAGTTGGCGGAGGAAAAACTTTTGAAACTCTTGCAATCATTAGTAAAGCTATACTTGAGCAAACATCAAAGAGCCATAACAAAGACCGATTTAGAGTTTTAATAATTGCCAACCCTTCAATCAGAAGCAAGTGGGAATGGAATGAGAAAGAAGATTTAACCTTTGAAGAATTTATTTCAGAATCGTATTCACCAACGAGCGACATTGGAAAATTTATTAAGCAAACAAAAATTGATAAACCTGCAACCCGAAAGTTGTTTGATTTTTTCTCAAAACAAATTTCAATTCGCAGAAAAAGTGATTGGATTGAAATAGACAAGCAAAGACAAGGCATTTGGCTGACAAGTTTTCCTGGGCTTCCTGTTACAACGGGATATAACATCTATTCTGAATTTCATAAAGGAAATAGAGGAAGGAAATGGTTTCCTATAAATTTCTTTGACTGGATAATTGTTGATGAAGCACACTCATTAAAAAGTGGAAGCAAAGACGTTGATGAAGCCATAAAATTAGACGGTTCTGCAACAAGGAAAATATTTGCTGTATTGAACGCAAGCAGAAGTGCAAAAGTTTTGTTGCTTACGGCAACACCTTTTCAGAATAGCAAATTTGAATTACGGCATCTTCTTAGTTTGTTAGAGAACTACAATGTCAAAGATTCTTCAAACAATATCACTAGATTAATTTCCTCCGGAATCAATGCTTTAGAAAAAGAAATCTTCAACCTTGACACAGCCGAAATTTCAATTGAAAAGTTAAAGCAATTAAGTAAAAATTTTAATGACGACATAAATACTCTTTTAAATTTTCAGGAGAACCAAAAGATTAAAAGACCTGCTGAACTTAAAAGAGGAAATCATTCAAAAGAGGGGTTAGATGATTTTCTTCGGGATATAATGATTCGTAACACCAAGGAATCACTTCCAATAAAGCCAGTGATCGCAAAACTGAATGAAGCAGAAAAGTTTCAGTATTTACTTTATCGTGATTTAATTAAGACAACAGAAGAAGAATCGCAGATGTTCAGCACAAAACTTTCTCAATTGGTTTCAAGCAGGGATAGTTTTACAAAGAGCAATATCAATCCTACACAAAATTCGCACATTGAAAAAATGTTCAAAGGCAATTTAGTTTTTGAAGCCAAGTATAAAAAGCTACTTGAAACTATTAAAAACATTAAGACATCCAAAACCAAAAATGTAATTACCGTTTTTGTAAGTTGGCTTGAAACAGTTGACACTTTGGAAAGCCGATTGAAGAAAAGTAAATACAAAGTTTTTAAGTTGACGGGGCAGACACCAACAGACGAAAGAAGCAGTAAACTTGAAAGCATCAGCATAGCAAATGAAATTTCTGAAAATAAAATAATTCTTATTGCTTCACGAGTTGGAAATGAAGGATTGGACTTTGACAGATTCAGCAACAGAGTAATTCACTACGACAACAATTTTAACCCTGCAATTATTGACCAAAGGAACGGAAGAGTTTATAGAGGTTCAAACATCAAGACGAGCAGGAACAAAGTTGTTGCGGATGATATTGAAATTTACCAATTGTTTATTGAGGAATCTTACGACCAAAGAATTTTATTCATTGAACAAGAGAAGCGAAAAATGAAAAACTTTTATCTCGGTGATGGCAGTTTGCAAAAGGTCTTAGAAAAAACAATTGAAAAAAATAATTTGACGGAGGAAAAGGAAATTATTAAAATGATTGATTCCATTAAGATTGATTTGACCCCTAACAAGAAATATATTTTAGCAAAGTATAAAAATGAAATTTCAAGATGATCAAACAAACAAAAACTATGCATACAGAAACATACACTCCAAATATAATGACAGGCTTATTATGGTTTGTTGACGAAAGCGAAGTTGAATCAAGTTCACCATTTTCATTAACGTTATTTAAAGATAATAAACGGCAAAAAGCCCCATCTGCAATGTTATCAGAGGGGAGATTAATTCAAAATGAAGATAAATCAGGACAACTATTAATTTTTGCAAGACAACAGTTAATTTTTGATTGCCAACAAATTGATAATGATGAAACTTCTACTTTCAAATTAACATTATATGAAGATGGAACAGTTTCGGGAAGAATTGAATTTCCGCAAAGTGATAGAGAAACAGTATATTATTTTAAAGGAGATTACTCAATTTCAACCACTAAAATTTCAATTTGGGGTGTATGGGCTAAAGAGATTGAGTTTGAAGAACTTCACGCAATTTTAATAGAATTTAATAAAATAATTACCAATGTAACATTACTTAATTTAGTATATGTATTAAGAGCAGAAGAAGGTGAAATTGATGAAGAAGAAGTAGAAGAATATGATGAAATTGATGAAGAAAAATATGAAATTGATTATGAAGAAGTAGAATATATATTTGAAAATATTTCTGAGGAATTAAGTGAAAAATTAAACATTGACGATATTGTATCAATATTAAAATTAGTAAAAGATTATTTTGATGAGGAATACATAAAAAATGAAAATAAAAAACCTTATATCCCATTTCATCTAAAACCAGTAGAAACAGATGATATTGACGATTATGTATATAGAAATGCCGCAAAACACAATCTCATATTAAACCAAGAAGAAGTAGAAGAAATAATGTATGCGGTAATTGAATATAATGAAATCAATGGAGAAATAAAAGATTATGCCCATCATCTCAACTAAAAACTTAAATTGTTCTGCCTCTGATAAATTGAAAAAAATAATAACCATTGAAAAAGCTATGATAATTAGAATTTTGATAGCAATTATAACAGGCGTTTTATCTTCCGCAGTAATTATACCTATTGGTGGTTAAATATTAGCCATCCTCATTATTTTCACTAAAAGAGTGGTGGGTGAGCTTGGTAAAAATCAAATAGGTAATTTAGATGACTTAATTGGAATTAAAAAAGTAAAATGAAAAATATGCCAATAAAGAAAAATATAAATGTAAAAGGTACTGCTATTACCGTAGTGTCGCAAAACGATTTTGATTATTTATCAATAACTGATATGACTGTTGGCTCTAAAGAGGGAAGCAGTTTAATTGGTAAATGGATAACCAACAAAAACACGCTTGAGTATTTAGGCATTTGGGGAAAATTAAACAATCCTAATTTTAATTACCCCGAATTCGGGGTAATTGAGCAGGAAGCCGGAGTTAACTGGTTTATAATGTCAGTAGGGCAATGGGCTGAAAGAAGAGGAACAAAAACAACTAGGGTGGACTGCCAAGAGAGAATTGGCAAAACTGAATTACCATATCCATACAGATGCCATTAAAAAAAATCTAATTCCCGAGGAATTGACTGCTGCCAAAACTGCTATAGTTTATGCTTCAGAGGCTGATGTACTGAATGTAGCTATGTTTGGAATCACAGCCAAACAATGGCGAGAAGTAAACCCAGATTTAAAAGAAAATATGCGTGATTATGCAAACATTAACCAACTAATTTGCCTGGCAAATATGGAAAACCTGAATGCAGTATTTATTCAGGAAAAAATTTCACAAAAGGATAGGCTTATTAAACTCAACTTAATTGCCATTCAACAAATGAAAGTGCTTATTGAAGTTGAAAATAGAAAATTATTAAAGTAAATGACAAATAAAGAACAACAAGATCAACTTGGGTTTGCCGCCCATATAAAGAATAACAGATGATAGATTAAATTAAAAAACTATAAATTAAAAAACACCATGAACAAAATAATAATTCCTTACCATTTGGTAATTCCGGCTGTGATAAGCTTTGGCTTTTTACTGATAATTTTAATTAAACGTAAACAGTTTTTTAAAACTGAAATGCAAAAAATGTTAGGGATTAGTCTCACCGTTTTTTTTGCATTTTACTTTTATACTGTGGCTAGTGCAGCCCTTTATGAATTATATTACCAGTGGGATTTTTACAAATACGACTTGAATAAGGACGGTCTTTTTTTCGGGAACGAAATAACAAAGGAACAACAGACAGCGATGACAAAGCTTACAAACGATGGTGGACGAAATATCAAATTTAAAACAGGCCTTATCAGTTCGGCAATTATTGCAATTATAGTATTTGGTATCGGCAGAGTTTATCAATTATCAAAAAAAAAGTAAACCAGAACTAATACATAGCTCATATAATAGCAATTTGTTTTTTCAGTTGGGTTGAAAAACCTTGCTATCAATAACCTTTCATCCGATGAATTACTACATCATTTACAAACCGTATAAAATGATTTCGCAATTCACATCTTCTCACAAAAAGAAGAAATGTTTAGATTCAATGGAATTTACTTTTCCTAAAGATGTGTATCCGCTTGGGAGATTAGATGAAAATAGCGAAGGACTTTTAATTTTAACAAACGATAAAAAACTTAACTATAAATTACTTAATCCGGAGTTTGAGCATAAGCGCATTTATCTTGTTCAACTGCAAGGCATCATTACCACACACGCTTTAAAACAGCTTGAGCAGGGTGTTACTATTGCGTTAGATGCCGGACCTTACACCACCAAGCCTTGTAAAGCAAAACAGGTAAAAAAGCCTGAAAACATAGCACCCAGAGAGCATCCCGTAAGCGAACGATTGCCTACTTCGTGGATTGAACTTACGTTAACCGAAGGTAAATTCCATCAGGTACGCAAAATGACTGCCGGCACAGGGTTTCCCTGCTTGCGATTAATACGCATTGCCATTGAGGAGTTACGTTTAGAAAGTATGCAACCCGGAGAAGTAAGGGAACTTAAACGTGAAGCAGTTTATAAAAAACTACACATTTACGCAGACAACAACTAAACAAATTTTTTAACATTTTTTTCTGAAAGCAAAAATTAGTTAGTATTTTCAAACTCGCAATTGAATAATTAACAAAAAAACATAGCGCTATGTCAATCAATACTGTACCTAAAATTAAGCATACCGATAAAAATAATTTCTTTTTAATAGCAGGTCCATGCGTGGTAGAATCGGAAGAAATTTGTTTTGAAATAGCAGAAAAAGTAAAAGCCGTTACCGATAAGCTTGGTATTCCTTATATTTTTAAAGCTTCTTACAGAAAAGCCAATCGCTCCCGTGTTGATTCTTTTACAGGTATTGGTGATGAAAAGGCACTGGCAACAATTCAGAAGATAGGGAAACATTTTGATATACCTACCATAACAGATATTCATTCTCCTGAAGAAGCTGGATTAGCTGCCGGATATGTGGATATATTACAAATACCCGCTTTTCTTTGCAGACAAACGGATTTGCTGATTGCTGCTGCGCAAACAGGTAAACATGTAAACATTAAAAAAGGACAATTTTTATCGGCAGAATCTATGAAATTTACGGTTGATAAGATCCGCGATTCTAACAATAACAACATTATGCTTACCGAGCGCGGTACTTTTTTCGGTTATCAGGATTTGGTAATTGATTATCGCAGTATTCCGGAAATGCAAAAAAATAAAGTACCGGTAATTATGGACATCACACATTCGTTGCAAAAACCAAATCAAATGGGTGGTGTAACAGGCGGCAGACCCGACCTGATTGGTACCATTGCCAAAGCTGCTGTTGCAGTAGGCGTTGACGGAATATTTTTAGAAACACATCCTGCTCCTCATCTTGCCAAGTCAGACGGAGCAACTATGCTGCACCTCGATTTTCTTGAAAAAATAATGACTGATTTGGTGAAAATCAGAAAGGCAATAGCATAGGTAAAAAACGGTCAGATTTTTTTGTGCTGTATTATGTATTCGTTTTCATGTAATTATTGCTGAAATAATATGCATGTATTTTGGGGAATAGATTTTATATTTTTTCGGATGGCTGTGCAGATACATTTGATGACACAACTGCTAAAAAATTGATAACTGAAAAGTTTAATTAATTTTTATTGGTATGGCTTTATTGCAGACTATTCCGACAATGCATCTGTAATATCATCCATCTTATTTTCACTATATGCGCCTGAAGTTGCATGTACAATTTTACCGGTTTTATCAAGAACAAAAAAATAAGGAACATCTTTCTTTTCAAAATTTAATTCTTCTTTATAGGTTTTATCTCCTTCGTAAAACAACAAGTAAGGATATAATTGCGGGTCACTTTTTTCTTTTATTTTTTGTTTGGCTGTTTTACTAAGTAATTGGTTAGTACTTGTAAACATTGGCACAAAATATAAATTTACATCATAATTAATTGAAGAAATATCAAAGGGATTCGATTCCTCCTTTTGTTTTTTGCTTGGCACAAAAGCATTGTAAAGTGGCTCTATCCATTCCTTTAAATCTTTTTCGGCGTTATTGCTAAACGCCATACCTACCAATGTGTATTTGCCTTTTGCGATGTCAGGTAACTTTACTTGTTTACCATTATAATCTTCACAGGTCATATCAGGAAATGTTTTTCCAACAACGCCCTCAGCAGGTGCAAATGCCATTGCAAAAAAAGTAATGACGGCTATAGGTAAATAATATTTTTTCATTGATTTTTAATTGATGCTTCGTACTCTCTATTTTAATATTTCGGGCAATTTTTCCCGTGTTCGTTCAGCCCCAACAATTTTCAATATAAAAACAGATTTTCCTTTTTCAAAATCATTACGCATCTCAGCTTTTAAAATGTCCATTAACACATCGTACTCGCCAAACAATTGTGTGCTCATTCCATTCACCTCCACACGAATATTCTTGTGCTGTTTAATACGCTGAATAAAGCCCACTATCTGTTTTGAATAGTCGTCTGACAAGGCGTACATACTGATATCTATAGTTGCTATCATCTTATTTATTTAATTCAGTAAACACTTTATCTGCTTTAAATTTTTTTGCCGCTTTACCTACACGAATAATTTTTACATGAATAATCATGTCGCCTTGTTGTATTTTATTCACCACATCCTGTCCAACCACAACATGACCAAAAATAGTATGCTTCATATCTAACCATGGTGTAGCCACGTGCGTAATAAAAAACTGACTGCCGTTAGTACCCGGTCCCGCATTTGCCATTGCCAGTATACCCCCTCCTGTAAATTTAAACTCCGGCAAACACTCATCTTTAAAAGCATAACCGGGACCGCCCATTCCATTCCCAAAAGGGTCTCCTCCCTGAATCATAAAATTAGGAATCACTCTATGAAACTTTAAACTATCGTAAAACGGCTTACCAAGGGGCTTTACTTTGTTGGATATTTTGCCTTCTGCCAAACCTACAAAGTTTGCTACGGTCAATGGCGTTTTTTCAAATTCTAATTTCAATAAGATTTTGCCTTTCGACGTTTCCATCTCTGCATATAACCCCGGTTCTAGCTTCGGTTGTTTATCCTTTACTGCATAAGTGTTAAAAGCTGCAAATACTAATATGCAGGCAAAAATTAATTTTTTCATACAACATTAACTTAAATTTTTATTTACTGATATGTTATAACGATTGCTCAGTTAAAAACCATACTATTACTTAGGTTTCAATAAAACCAATAACATTAATAAATTCAAGGGGGAAATTATAAAAAAAATAACATCTGACCAACTTTTAGAACACATGTTTTTCATTCCTTTTTCAGCTTTCTTCAATCATAAATTCCTCTTGGAATGTGAATAGAAATAAAACTCATCTTACTTTTGATGGATTATAAAATAGCTTAGCAAACAGAAACCATAGTAAGCAATTAATAATAACCGTTACTTTTTCAAAGTTTTAATAATTGCCAATTTTGCCTTACCTTCGCTGAACTAAAACCAAAGCCGTTGTCAGACAGCATAGTAATTATACCAACTTATAACGAAATAGAAAATGTTGAGCGAATGATTCGTAAAGTGTTTTCTTTAGCTGTACCTTTTGATTTGTTAATTGTGGACGATGGCTCGCCTGATGGCACGGCTCAGTTGGTAAAACAATTAATGCCTGAATTTCCAAACAAATTATTTATTGAAGAGCGTAAAGGCAAATTAGGTTTAGGAACAGCTTATATTCATGGTTTTAAATGGGCATTATTACAAAAAGATGTCACGGATAAAATCAAGTACGACTATATTTTTGAAATGGATTGTGATTTTTCTCATAATCCCGATGATTTAATCCGTTTGCGCGAAGCCTGTGTTGATGGTGCCGATGTTGCTATAGGCTCGCGTTATGTGAGAGGGGGTGATGTTAAAAACTGGCCCAATGATCGTATTTTAATGTCGTACTTTGCTTCAGTTTATGTTCGTATGGTATTGTTTCTTCCGGTACGCGATACTACTGCCGGTTTTAAATGCTATAAACGAAAAGTACTTGAACACATTGATTTTTCTGAAATAAAATTTGTTGGGTATGCATTTCAAATTGAAATGAAATATACTGCCTATAAATTAGGATTTAAACTTGTTGAAGTTCCTATAACATTTATTGACAGAACCGAAGGTGTTTCCAAAATGAGTAACAGCATTTTTAAAGAAGCCTTTTTAGGTGTGCTTCAAATGCGTTTTAAAAAAATTAATTAAACCTCAGCCTAATGCCTCAGAGGAACGGATAAAAATTTAGAGTATTATGTCAACAACTCTCATCAAAAATGCAACAATTGTTAACGAAGGTAAAATCTTTAAGGGAAACCTACTCATTGACAACAATCTGATTGCAAAAGTTTCTGAAAACGAAATACAAACTAATGCAGATAACATTATTGATGCAAATGGCAACTATTTGCTACCCGGATGTATTGACGATCAGGTGCATTTTCGTGAACCGGGACTAACACATAAAGCCGAAATATACACCGAATCAAAAGCAGCGGTAGCAGGAGGTATAACCTCATATATGGAAATGCCGAACACCATTCCGAATACATTTACGCAAGAATTATTGAACGATAAATACAAAAGGGCTGCGGAAGTTTCACTTGCCAATTATTCTTTTTTTATGGGTGCTTCCAACGATAACATTGAAGAAGTACTAAAAACAAATCCGCGCAATGTTTGCGGTATTAAAGTATTCATGGGTTCATCAACAGGAAATATGCTGGTGGATAACCGTCAGACGCTGGAAGCTATTTTTTCGAAATGCAATATGTTGATCGCCACACATTGCGAAGATGAAGAAACTGTAAGAAACAATAATAAACTATTCAAAGAAAAATATGGTGACAATGTTCTTGTTGAATGTCATCCGCTGATTCGCAGTGAAGAAGCCTGTTATAAATCATCCTCACTTGCTGTTGAACTTGCAAAAAAATACAATACCCGCCTGCATATTTTGCATATCTCTACTGCTAAAGAGCTTGAATTATTTGACAACAAAATACCTTTAAAACAAAAACGCATTACTGCCGAAGCCTGCATTCACCATCTTTGGTTTAGTGATGAGGATTATAAAACAAAAGGGAACTTCATTAAATGGAATCCGGCAATAAAAAAAGCAAGCGATCGCGATGCTATTTTAAAAGGTGTTTTAGAAAATAAAATTGATGTAATTGCTACAGATCACGCTCCACACACGGTTGAAGAAAAAGAGCAATCTTATTTAAAAGCTCCTTCGGGCGGACCATTGGTTCAACATTCATTAGTTGCGATGCTCGAATTGCATCATCAGGGAAAAATCAGTATTGAAAAAATAGTAGAAAAAATGGCGCATGCTGTTGCCGATTGTTTTCAAATAGAAAAGCGCGGATACATTCGTGAAAATTATTTTGCAGACATCGTGCTGGTAGACTTAAATAACCCATGGATGGCAGATCCGGTAAATAATTTATATAAATGCGGTTGGTCGCCATTTGATGGATTTACTTTTCATTCAAAGGTTACACACACCTTTGTTAATGGAAATTTAGTGTATCACAATCATGTTTTTAATGAAACAATAAAAGGTCAGCGTTTACTCTTCGAACGAAATTAACATAAATACATTTCCACAACGTGCTTTACGAAATTCTCAAACCGCTTGCCAGAGTTTTTTACCGTATTTATTATAAACTGGATTTTAACGGTGTAAAAAATGTTCCTAAAAACAAAGCTCTTATTATATCCCCCAATCACAACAACGGTTTTATTGACCCCGTGAGTATTGCAAGTTTCATACAACCTAAAGTTCGTTTTTTTGCAAGAGGAGACGTATTTAAAGGCAAAATAGTGAAATGGATTTTAAATGATTTAAACATGAGTCCAATGTTCCGTTTGCAGGAAGGTTATAGTGAAATCAAGAAGAACAATAAAACATTTGAAGAGTGTAAAGATTTATTATCGAAAAACAAAGCATTGCTGATATTCCCCGAAGCCATTTGTATTCCGGAAAAACGCCTTCAACCGCTCAAAAAAGGCTTGTCACGAATTGTTTTTCAAACGGAAGAGGCATTTGATTTTAAAAAAGATGTTTGGGTGTTACCCGTAGGATTAAACTACACAAAACCCTATAAATTCAGAAGTGAGTTGTTCATCAATTTTGGCAATCCTATTTCTCTAAAAAGCTACGAAGAATTTTATAAGCAAGATAAAGTAAAAGCCATTAATGATTTTACCAGAATGCTTGAAAAAGAAATGGCAAAGCTAATCATCACCATTAAAAACAAAAATAACGATGAGTTGGTAGAAGGTATTCATGAAATTTATCTTCATCAATGGTTGAAAGAAAAACACATAGGTGCAACTAGTATTGAAAAAAGATTTCAAGCAAGAAAAGAGATTGTTGAATTGATTAATCAACGAGATAAAGAACAGCCGGAAGTCCTAACATCATTAAAAGAAAAAATTGTTCCTTATCTCAAAAAGTTAAACAACCACCATTTACGCGATCATTTATTAAACCCTGAATCAATTGAAAAATCGGGATTAGGGTCGTTTCTAAAAGAATTTTTTATCATTTGGTTCGGCATGCCCATATATGCACTGGCGCTTATTATGAATGGCTTGCCATTTTATATTGCAAAAAAATTCGCCGATAAAAAAATTAAACAAATTGAATTTTACGCATCCATCAGAGTAAATATGGCAATGCTGCTCTGGATACCTAATTTTTTAATTCAATTAGTGATTGTTGCATTTGTGTTTCATAGCTGGACAATTATACTCATATATGCTTTATTCACGTCTTTGTTAGGCTTTTTTGCTGTGAAATATTATTCATTATATAAAAAAATACTCGGACGCTGGCGCTTATTGAGAATGGTTAAAACCGAACGAAAAATTATTGAAGAGTTAGTGAACGAACGTGCTGCAATAATGGAAGAATTAACTATTTTAAAAAAATAACATCTGTTTTTATTAAGTGTTAGAAACATGAAAAAAAATAAAAACGCTTCAATTAAAACTAACAATCTACAGCAAAAATGGAACAATAAACTTTTACTGGTTGCTCTCTTCATCATTCCCCTTTTTATTTATTTCAAATCGCTCAACAATGAATTTACAGAATGGGACGATGATAAATATATTACTCAAAACCTTGATATACGAACGCTTCATGGCGATAGTATTAATTACACCTTAAAGAAAATCTTTACAAGTTATGTACTTGGCAATTACCATCCGGTTACTATGTTAAGTTATAGTATAGAATATGCAAAACATAAGCTTAATCCTAAGCCCTACCATATTACAAATTTAATAATACACATACTTAATACGTTACTTGTGTTTTATTTTATTTGGTTACTCACAAAACAACGTTGGACAGCATTTATTACTGCATTGTTGTTTTCTATACATCCAATGCATGTGGAATCGGTTGCCTGGGTGGCAGAACGAAAAGACGTGTTATACACTTTTTTTTCTTTGATTTCACTTTGTTGTTATATACATTATCACAATAGTCAAAATAAAAAACAATTATACTATTTAATCGCATTATTAACCTTTATAATAGCAGTACTTTCCAAAGCAATGGCTGTTTGTGTTCCTTTACTATTTATGTTGATAGATTATTTTGAAGGAAGAAAAATTACATCAAAAAGCATTCTTGAAAAATTACCCTTTTTACTGATTTCCATAGTATTCGGTATAATAGCAATACTGGCGCAAAAATCATCCAATTCTATTGAAGATATTTCAAATTACAATTTTTTTGACAGAATTTTATTCAGTAGCTATGGTATTTTGATGTATTTATGGAAACTGTTCATTCCTTCTAATCTGTCTTGCTTTTACAATTACCCTATTAAACAAAATGGTTTTTACCCAAGTATCTTTTACATTGCTCCTTTTGTAATTGCTGTTCTTTTCTTTAGTGTTTACAAATTTTTTAAAACAGAAAAAGATATAATTTTCGGACTCGGTTTTTTCATGTTTAGCATTGTGCTTGTTTTGCAAATACTACCAGTTGGAGCAGCCGTTATAGCCGATCGATACACCTATATTCCTTACATAGGTATATTTTTTATAATAGCACGTTTTATGAATAACTGTATAGAAAATAAAATAGTTCCATTACAATCATATAGAATTTTTATAATCATAGCATTTTTAATTACAACTCTAATATATTCATACGGCACTTTTCAACGCACCAAAGTATGGGAAAATACCATTACGCTATTTACTGATGCAATAAAAAAATATGATAAAGCACCAGGGTCATACAATGCCAGAGGCGGGGCATATTTCCATACGGGGCAATATGAAAGAGCTATTGCTGATTATAGTCGTTATATATTTTTGAAAAATGATAATGCTATTGTTTATTACAACAGAGGTTTAGCGTACTTACAACTTAAAAAATATGCTGAAGCAATTGCTGATTTTACAACTGCAATTAAATACAATCCCCACTATGCAGATGCTTTTTTCAACAGAGGTGTAGTTTATAATGATATGGGCAATTTCAAGGAATCAATAACCAACAATACGTTTGCTATTCAATTTAATCCATCTTATTCAAAAGCATATTACAATCGTGCCGGAGCGCACTTTATGCTGCATCAGTATAACTTAGCCTTGATTGATGCTTTAAAAGCGAAACAACTAGGATTTTATGTAGACCCCAAGTTTATTGAAGCCATTCAGACAGGCACAAAAGCACATTAATATTTCAATTACGCAATTGTAAGTTATAAATGTGAAAGTTTCAGGAAAATGCAACAACAGCCTAAATAAACTAGGTGTTAATTAATTTCACTAAGGTGTATGCTGCAATTATAAAACTGAAAAACAGAAAAATGGATAAATAGAAAAATAGTTGACTCTGCCTTTTTGTTTTAACTAAAGTTTGGATAACCTGAATCAGTTTGTCTGCCATTTTAGAAGAATCTTCATCTCTTAATAAACATTCACAATTATGTTCCATCTTTAGCTCTTTTACAAAAAGCTCGTCTCTTTTATCAAAAAGAATGATAGTAGAAATAGTGGGGGAGATTTTACTAAATTGGCTTAATACCTGTGAAAAGGAATTTAATTCAGAATAATTTTTATCAAATACTATAATATCAGGTTTTAAGTTTATTTGCTCTAAGGATTCTTTAGCAGTATTAAAACTTACCACTTCAAACCTATTTACAAAGGATAATTTATAATTGAGAATAAAAGAAAAAAGTTTATTATTCCCCAAAATAAATATCGTATTTGGCTTTGATAGCATTTAACAAAGCTCGTCAATAGAAATTAAATGTCAGTTAAATATCAATTAAAATTTAATTAAAATTACCTTGAATCGGGAATAATACTTTCACGGTAGTTCCTACATTTTCTTCGGAAGTAATTTTAACAGACCCATGATGAAGTTCCATGATTTTTTTTGTGAGAGACAAGCCTAAACCATTTCCTGTCATATCTTTCACGTTTGTTGCGCGATAAAACGGTTCTCCTATTTTTGAAATTTCAGAAGCCGGAATTCCTATCCCGTTATCTTTAAAACTCAGTTCAATTCTTTCATCATTCACAGTAAAAAGCACCTCTACAGCATTATTAACAGAGTATTTACAGGCATTTTCCATCAAGTTAAAAAAAACAGATTCAATTAATTGTTCATTGCCTAGTATTATCAAACTCTTTTCATCAGTTGGAAAAGAAACAAAATTAAGAGACACTTTACAACTTGGAAAATATTTCATTAGTCTTTCCCTGACAGCAAATAAAACTTCATCTACTCTTATGTTTTTAAGTTGTAACACATTGATGTCTGCTGCAACCAAAGCTAAATCGAGCAGGTTGTTGGATATTTTATTAAGGCTTTTTATATCATCTAAAAGCGAATTTAACAGCTCTATGTATTCCCTTGTGCTTCTTTCTTTTTTTAAGGTAACCTCTATATGTCCGTTCATAGATGTTAGTGGTGTTCGTAATTCATGCGAAGCGTTAGAAATAAAACTTCTTTGCATCTCAAATCCCCGTTCTAACCTATCCAGCATTTTATTAAATGTTACCGAAAGTTTTGCTATTTCATCATTTTGATTGCTTTCGTGCAGCCGAATATTCAGCTTCGATACATTTATTTCGTCAACGTCGTTAATTATTTTCATAATAGGTTGTAAAGCATAACCCGAAAATAACAAACCAGCAAAATAGGATACAACAATTGATAACAATATGCTTAAAAGCAAAATCATTTTTAGGTGAATTAAATTTTCTTTACCATACTTATCATAAGCAGAAACGATTATTTTAAAAGATTTTCCTCTAACGGAGTAATAGAAGCCTATTGCTTCATTTTTACCAACATTAAATTTTATATCCGATTTTTTTTCAATTTTTAATACCTCTTTTTTTATTTTACTACTTATAGTATCATTCGTATAATTATAAAGTAACTTATTATTCGTATCAAAAATATACACGCCAACGTCAAACATTGCACTTTTTGTTTTGACGTTAATTGTTCGCAATAACGAACTATCAGCAGGATTAATGTCAACAAGCGTTGTAGCTATATTTGCACCTTTATTCTTCATTCTTAAATCAAACATCATTACTCTGTAAGAATCAGAATAATAATAAAGCGAACCTGCAAAGAGAATGAACAACGTTGCTACGATTAAGCAAAATTTAAAAGCCAGATCTTGTCTTATGCCCATTGATTTTACTCTTCTTTTAATATAAAGCCCATTCCAATTTTTGTATGAATAAGTTTGTTCTGGAATCCTTTATCAACCTTATTTCTCAAAAAGTTAATGTACACATCTATAATGTTTGTTCCAGTATCAAAGTTGATGTTCCATACCTTTTCGGCAATTTCTACTCTTGAAATAATTTTGTTTTTGTTCTTCAAAAAAAATTCGAGTAACTGATATTCCTTAGATGTAAGATTAATATTTTTACCTGATCTCATTACCATTTTTGTTTCCGGATTCATTTCCAAATCGGCAATTTTCAAAACACTATTTTGATGAATTGTATTACTTGTTCTTCTTAAAAATACTTTTATTCGTGCCAATAATTCTTTAAATTCAAAAGGCTTTAAAAGATAGTCATCTATGCCGGCATTAAACCCCTCGAGTTTATCTTTGGTGGTTCCAAGTGCGGTCAACATTAATATAGGAGTTGAGGTATCTTGTTTTCTAACTTCTCTACACACTTCAAAACCGCTTATATGCGGGATATTCAAGTCCAAAATTATAAAATC
>Ga0302280_1001483_pt1 | contig 19275 bp, 20 predicted proteins | sample III_Fen_E1_1_FD_198771 | JGI IMG/M metagenome (GOLD analysis project Ga0302280, IMG submission 198771) | Peat permafrost microbial communities from Stordalen Mire near Abisko, Sweden - III_Fen_E1_1 | ecosystem: Environmental > Terrestrial > Soil > Wetlands > Permafrost | place: Sweden: Abisko... | reverse complement strand
TTCTTTAGGCACCTTATACTTCGCCATGCGCGATTTACAAAATTCAATAATTTCCTCGGGGGTCGCGGTTTGGCCGGGTTTTAGAACAATATAGGCTTTGATTTTATCCACCAACACCTTGTCCGGCACGCCTGCCGCCACGCAATCCAAAACCTTTTCGTTCTGGAACAAAACTTCTTCCACGTCGCGCGGATAAACGTTTTCGCCGCCGACTTTCACCATGTCCTTCTTGCGGTCCACAATGGCGAAGAAACCGTCCTCATCCATATAGCCAATGTCGCCGGTGTAAAGCCAACCGTCCTTCAGGACGTTATCCGTTTCTTCTTTGTGATTCCAATAACCCTGCATCACTTGCGGGCCCTTAATCACCAGCTCGCCGATCCCTTTAACAGGCATTTCTTTCGTTCCCGTCTCCACATCCATAATCTTGGAATCCGTGCCCACAAAGGGAAGGCCTATCATGCCCATTTTTCGCGTGCCATAAACCGGGTTGCAGTGGGTGACGGGAGAAGCCTCGGTTAAGCCGTAACCTTCCACCAGTTTGCCGCCAGTAAGAGCCTCGAATTTTTTTTGCACTTCCTGATGCAGAGGCCCGGCCCCCGAGATGCAGGCCTTAATGCTTTGAACATTATATTTTTGAATGTCCGGATAATTATTAATGGCGACATAAATGGCCTGAACGCCGGGGAAAATGGAGACTTTGTATTTATCCACCGCTTTCAAAACCTGAATCACTTCAAATTTAGGAATGAGAACCATGGAAGCGGCCATCAACACCGCCCAATTCATCCCGGCGGTCATGCCGTAGCTGTGGAAAATGGGAATGGCCATCATGAAAACCTCGTTCCCCATTTCCAGTTTGGGTAGCCAAAGCTTGCATTGATAGGCGTTGGCCACTAGATTACGGTGCGTCATGATGACGCCTTTGGCCACACCCGTGGTGCCGCCGGTGTATTGAAGCAGGGCGGTTTTATCCAGATTAAGAGGAACTTGAACCGGCTCGGGCGATCCCTCGTTCAACTCTTCCACAAAACTGTGATAAAGCGGTTCTTTAGGCCAGGCGACCCAGCTCTTTTCTTTCTTGGCCTTGAGAACGTAAAGCCACTTGAGCGGAACAGGGAAATAATCATTCACCCGGGTCACCCAGACTTTTTTCAACTGACATTCATCGGCGACCTGTCTCAAAATCGGCACAAAGCGGTCAAGAGAAATGACGTATTGAGCGCCCGAATCCTTGAGTTGGTGGGCCGTTTCCCGAACCGAATAGAGGGGGTTGAGCTGTGTCAAAATGGCGCCGGCGCGTAAAACCGCGTAATAGGCGATGACCGCCGCGGGACAATTGGGCAGATAAAGAGCCACCCGGTCGCCGGGCTTGATGCCTTCTTCGATTAAGAGATTTGCGAATTGATTGACCTTCTGGTTCAATTCGGCGTAATTCATGCGGGTGCCGAAATAATAAAAAACGGGATTATCGGGGAATTTTTTGGCCCGATCGGCCAATATTTCGGGGAGGGTTTGCTGCGGATAGTCGAGAGTTTTCGGCACTCCCTGGTCGTAAAACGCCAGCCAAGGCCTGTCTTTCATAAACCCTCCCTGAAATTGTGAATGAGAGCAAGCGTCTAATTAAGTGTAAGCTTCCTCTCACACGGTGTCAAACCACTAACAGAAGCTTTTAACCACCAAGACACCAAGGGCACCAAGAAAAGCAAAATCTAAGATTTGGTTTTTAACATTATTAAATATCTTTGTCTTTCGTCGTTCTTGGTGAACTTGGTGCCTTGGTGGTTAAAGATGTTTGTTATAATTCTTTAAATAAAATTTTCACCGCGAGTAATCCTTGACCCCAACTTTGATTCGCATTCTGACCCGCGAGTTCAGTCATACCCTCGTTCAATGCCGTCTCTCCCATATTTCCCAATCGTCGAACGAAACGGTGGAACTGAGCTTTTACCACCCGGAGCGTTCCCACAGCCACCTGGTGGTATCGCTGATGCCGTCCAACCCGGTTATTTTTATGAGCTCGGAAAAAACGTCCGCCCTGCCCAAGCCCCCCAATTTTTGCCGTTCCCTGCGCAAACATCTGGAGTACGCCCAGGTGATGTCGGTAGAATCCGAACCGGGAAGCCGGATTATTCATTTCGCGTTCAAAACATCCGAAGGGCTCTTTACCCTGGTCTTCGAGGGCATTCCCAAATACCCCAATTTCATTTTGCTCGATCCTCAAAAACAAATCATCAGCGCCCTTCGATACAAAAATGACGTGGAACGCCCGGTGCTGCCTCAGAGCGTTTACGCTCCCCTTCCCCAGCCAGCCAAACCGAATTTATGGACTTTGGACGCTGAAGCGTTTGAGCGCCTGTGGCAAGCCGCCGGTTATCCCGCTTTGGGTTCGTGGCTTAAAACCGAATTTTTGGGAACGGACGTCGAACTGAACGCCTATCTGGAAAGTTTTGGCAAAGACGCCCCGGCCGAATGGGTCAAAACGAAGGCGGATATCGAACAGGGCCGCTTTAAAAACTTTACGCTGATACCGGGCCCGCCGCCAGCGCTCAAAATATTTCCCAGTCCCCCGGCCCGGCAGGAGCACGCCAAAGTTTTTACCACCGCCAACGAGGCGCTGGAGCACTGGTTTATGCTGGAAATCCGCAATCACCACCGCCAAAAAGAAAAAATGCTGTTCGAACAAAACATCACCAAGGCGATCAAGCACGAAAAACGTATTTTGGAAAAACTCAAAAAAGACCGCGCCGAAGCCCTGCGGTCCGACCAGTATCAGCATTGGGGCGAACTGGTGATGGCCCAACTGCATAAAATTAAATTTCACCAGACACAGATTGATTTAGAGGATGTGGTTCGCGGTGGACCCGACCCCATCGCCATTCCCCTGGACCCCAGCATTACCCCGCTTCAAAACGCCCAGCGTTTCTTTAAAAAAGCCCAAAAGGGATCGCGGGGACTGGAAATGGTGGACAAGCGAGAAAAAGAAATTCAGCAGAGACTGGAAGAACTAAAGTCCGCCCAGCGAAGCCTGCCTTCGCTTGAGACAAGGGACGAAGTTAAAAAAGCCCTGCAGCATCTCTTTCCCGTCAAACAAGAACCGGTTAAACCGAAAAAAACCAAAGAAGAAAAAGTGCCCACCCCCAACATTTTAAGAAACAAGATCAGCAAACAATTCGAGCTTTGCGTCGGCACTTCGGCCGCGGCGAATGAATATGTGACTTTCCAGCTGGCCCAACCCGAGGATTTGTGGTTTCACGTCAGGGATTTACCCGGCGCCCATGTGGTTTTAAGACGTCTTCAAAGGGACAATGTGGTGACCGACGATTTGATTCTGCTGGCCGCCAAAGAAGCCGCCCTGCACAGCAAGGCGAAGGCCGGTACCAAGGTGAACGTGAGCTACACCTTTAAAAAATTTGTGAAAAAAATACCGGGAGCTCCCATGGGCATGGTGAGCATGACGAAGGAAAAAAGTCTTTTGATTGAGCTTTAGGGAGAAAAAGGGGCCTGGCGGCCCCTTCTCTCTTGGCGGCTTTCCTCGAGTTCATCCCTGAATGAACCCTCCTGATGAGGAAAAGCCCGGGGGTTAGAAAATCACCTGTTCTTCGTCCAACGCGGTTAAAGCGCCTTCTCCCTTGTGCGAATCGTAATGGCTTCTTCCACTTCGGTTACAAAAATTTTGCCGTCACCGGGGTTTCCGGTCCGGGCGCCCGTCTTAAAGGCTTCCATGGCTTTGGGGAAATCCTTGTCTTCAACCACCAGCATGAGCATGGTTTTGGCCAGTTCGTCGTACTTGGCCGACCCAACCCGGATTCCCTTTTGCTTGCCGCGTCCCAAAACATCCATCTTGGTTAAGGCCATAAATCCCGATTTTTCCAAATTCTTCACCACATCAATTTCCTTTTCGGGACGAACTACACATCGGATCATTTTCATAATTCTCTCCCCATACCGTTCGATTAATAAAGCCGCTTGAATCGTCCATAAACCGTCAAAAAAACCAGAACCACGGTTCTTTTATCAGCGTAAAGCGTGTTCCCTGTTCTCATTGGTCCGGATTCGAACCGAATCCAAAACAGGGCAAACAAATACTTTCCCGTCCCCAATCTCACCGGTTCGGTTGGTTTGCAGGATGATTTCTATCACCGCGTCCATTTTGGTATTCTCCACCACTAACGTGACCATCCACTTGGGTAAAAAGCTGATTCCCTTTTCAGTCGGATCCTCGTTCCCATACCGCAACCCTCTCTGTTTGCCCCGGCCATAAACCCGCTGGCGGGTCACTCCAATAACTCCCACTTCTTCCAATTTAACCAACGTTTCAGTCCACTTTCCCGGCCGAATGATGGCAATAATTTCTTTGATCATTTATCTTCTCTTTTTAAAACTAATTGAGTCCTACGAGCTTCAAATCCCCGAATTCGGCATACTTTTGTGAAAAAATGGAGCAGGGGAAGGCAAACGAGCGCTACAACGGCTTTACCGGGGTTTCCGACCATGAGCACCATGTTCAATAAAGGAAAAAGTTGCATGGATTCGACAACTCCTCAAAAAAGTCTGACGCTTGGCAATCTAAAAGCAAGTCTTGTACCAAAGTGAGGAATCAAATTTTGTCTGAATTTCCAAAAATGATAGGACTTAAAAAAATAAAATCTTTGCAATTGGCTGATTTTTCGAAATTTTAAAAGAGGTTTTGTAAAGCGTCAGGAGGAAATCAATGTCAGAGTAGAAACAATTACAAAATTGTAGAAATGACCTAAGTGGGTTAAAACCAATCTGTACTTAGACTTACCCCAACCAAGACAAAACTAACACATTATCGCGAGACGTAAACAACGCTTCGTTTGGACTTCAACCATCCACTGCTTTTAAAAAGCTTTTCATGCTTACCGCGAAAAGCCAAAACCATCACATTTTTAATCTTTTGATGCTTTTGAAATTGTCGGACGGATTTTAAAAGCGCTTGTTCAATGCCCTGGTTTTGAAAATAAGGGTGTACCGCGGTTTCCAAAAGCTCCCCGTAAGATTCTTGGGCGCCCTGCCTGACTTGCAAAAAGGAGAATCCAACCGGAGTGCTAAACACCGTGGCAACCCACCCCACAACCTGAGGATCAGCGAGAATTTGGGAAACCCGTTTTTGAGCCGCTGGTAAGGTCCATTTTTCCAGAAAGGGTTGGTGGGAGAAGCAAGATTTAAATAACAGCGGTAAGGCGGTCTTATCTTTTTTTTGAAAAACCCTTATTTTGAATGGGATAGTTCGCCTCAAATAGACTTCCGATGATCATCCAGCCAAAAACCCCAGGCGACAAAGAGGAGCTGAATTTGCCCCGCCACAGCCACCCAACCCACGTTGGAGGGAATAGGAAGGTTGAAAATAAGGACGAAAACAGCCGCTAAAGTACCGCACAAAATCCAAAGACCCCATTTGCCCGCCACATCACCCGCTTTAGTGAACTTGAGATAAACCCAAAGCCCGGCCGCGAAAAGGACTAATTCAACCATGACCGATCCAACGGTAGAGTTCCACAGCCCCAATCCCCACTTCGCGCTCCCTGGATCCGACGCAGGCAATAAATACATATCCGTGTGATGAAATAACATATTTAACAGCCAGTTGCTGACAACCAGCCCGGCTAATACCAAAGAAATCTTTTCATTTTTGGTGAGAATTAAAGAGATCAAACCGAATAAAACAGCCCAGGCCAATGCCATCACCAGACTGTGGCTCAAAGAATAATCCGTAAAATCAATTGGTATGACTTTAGTGATACCCGGGATGATTCTGACGCTTTCCCAGCCAAAGATAAGAAAAAACGACCAAAGCAGATCCAACCCGACAGCGGCCAGAAAGAGGATGCCTAAAGATATCTTGGGAGCCCACTTTTTTGCCGCCAATCCCGCCGCATAGTGACTCAAAAACATAACGTCTCCTTATTTACGGACTAGTGAAACCGTTAAAGCCGTCAACCCCAAAGCCAGAGCGGCACCCGGAAGCCACTTCGAGCTTAAAAAATCGTCTACCGCGTTTCTAGGACCTACATCCGTCTTATCCAGCTTCGCCACTTCTTCCTTCAAAACACTGATATCTTCCGTATCATCCCTGACATCCTTATGCATAACAGTCATTTCTTGCTGCATTTCGGTGTCCATGACCATTTTATCTTCAACCTTTTTTTCCACCCCGCCCATCCGCTCTTCCGATTTCGCCAGATCGTCTTGAACCCGATCCAAAAGCTTTTTAACCAGTTTTAACTGCTCCTGAATGTCCGCGTTCGTCGACTGGATATCCGCGTTATTCTTTTGAACATCCTGAATCGCCTCGGCTTTCTTATCAAAATCGCTTTGCACGGATGAAAGTTTGTCGTTCAGGGACTTAAATGAGTCTTTCAAATCGCTGAATTCCTGACGGCTGGGACCGGGTACGGGAGTGGCTGTGGGCGTCGCCGGAACAGCCGTATCCGTCGGAACCGGAATGACCGCCGCAGGGGGAGACACAACCTCAGTGGCACTTGGTGTGGAGGAGGCCCCGGACAGAATGGCTATCATTTTATTCAGGCGATTTTCCAGCTTCCAGGCCGAGACTTTCTTGGCCCGAATATCCGCGGACTTATCCTTAACCAGATCCAGCAAGGATTGAAGATCCGAAACTTGAAAAGAACTGTTACCTGCCTTGACCTGATTAAGGTCCGCCGCCATCACCTCATCATCCGCTTTAACAATAGCGTTCGTAATGTCGTCTTCGGTCAGGGTTTGACTGGAGAGATAGTAATCTTTTTTATCGCCCAGATAGCCCGCTTTAGCCAACTGCTGAATGGTTTGAATTTCATCATCTGAGGCGGCTGTCGGAGTCTGTGCGGCGTCCTGGGCCAAAACAATTCCCATCATTCCAGGTGTAAAAATCATCGTCAGAGCCAAAAAGCCGGCCAAAACTCTTAAGTAAAAAGACTTAATTTTCATACACCGTCCTATGTAGAGAAAGTAAAAAAGTTTTCAACGAGCTTTGGAAATTTCTTCGGCGGGCGCGGCTATTTTGATTTCATAAAAATAATCCAGGAACGATACAAAAGTAAAACCGCCGCCCATAATCACGAATATAAATTCCATCGTTCCCGAAGTCACATCGTCCCAAACCGCGCCGCAGACAAAATAGCTGATGACCGCCACAATAATGAGCAAACCCCAAAAATACAAATTCGCGTAAAAATACTCTTCGAATGAAACCTGGTGGTTTTGTTTTTTAATCGTCTTCGAGTCAGCCATTTTCACCTCAAAATTTCGCGCGGGAACCGGGCTTGGTTACCGGCGATCCCTGTTTACAAAGCGGACAATCTTTCTCTTCCCAGCTCTCGACCTTCAACGAAGACAAAGCTTTCACAGGAACATCGAAATGGCTGGTTCCACCGCTACGGTCAATTAAACATCCCACCCCGACCACTTCGGCACCTAAACCGCGGACGACCTCAATGGATTCCTTAACCGATTTACCCGTGGTGATGATATCTTCCACCGCGAAAATCTTTTCGCCTTTTTCCACCTGGAAACCGCGGCGCAGCTCCATCTCGTCGGTTTCTTTATTGCGTTCGGTAAAAATGGCCTTCACCTTTAAAGCACGGGCTAGTTCCTGTCCCACAATCAGACCACCCAGCGCGGGAGAAACAATCGTCTGGGGGTTCAGCGGTTTCACCAGTTCGGCCAGCGCGGCGCAAAGTTTTTCGGCCACCCAGGGATATTGAAGAACTAGCGCCGATTGCAAATAACGGTCGCTGTGACGGCCGGAAGACAATCGAAAATGCCCCTTGAGCAGAGAGTGGGTTTCTTCATAAGCTTTAATGACTTCATCGTTTGTCATGAAACTCCTCGAAAGTAAGGTTTCATTTCATCCACCAGTTTCTGAGCCTCACGGCGGGACGCTAGGGCGTAATCCGAGCCCGATGAAGCATATAACACTTGGCGGGAAACATTCACTAGGATTCCATAACCATTCCCGGCCCGGCCTTCTTTCAAAACACCCGGCAGATCGCCACCCTGGGTTCCGACTCCTGGCACCAGAAAAACCGTGTCGGGCGCCAATTTTCGCAAATCTTTCAGGTATTGAGTCTGGGTTGCGCCTAACACCAGCCCCACTTCGCCCTTTTTACCCTTTTCCCAACCAATCGCTGTTTGAGCCACCCATTCATAAAGCTTTTGTCCATTTTGAAGGGTCTGAAGTTGGAAATCGGACGATGAAGGATTAGACGTCAGACAGAGCACAAAAGAGCATGTTCCGGGATAATCCAAAAAAGGTTCTACCGAATCCTTGCCCATATAGGGCGAAAGAGTGACTGAATCGGATTTAAGGTTTTCATAAAAGGCTTTGGCGTAAGCCTGTGAGGTATTACCAATATCGCCCCGCTTGGCGTCCATGATCAAAATCGCGTTATCCGGAATTGAAGCGCGTATTTGTTCAAGAACTTCAAGGCCCTCCGTTCCCATCGACTCAAAGAAAGCCAGGTTCGGTTTATAGGCCGCGGCGATGTCCTTTGTGGATTCGATAACCGCTTGGCAGAAAGTCAGCGCGCCCTGGGAATCTTTTGATAATCCGGCGGGCAGCTTGGCCAAATCTACGTCCAATCCCACGCACAGACAACCGCCCGTGCGCTGAATAGCCGATTTCAATTTTTCGGAAAAAGACATCATAAACACCTGTTCAAAAGCTTTGGTTTATCAAAATTCCACCGATTTAACCACAAACTCATTGTAACGAAAGGTTTTTACGAAGGTTACAGTTATTTAATCAGTCCCGTTTAAAGTGATCACAAATAAATTCAAAGAGGATTCTCATGAGCCCCGATAGCGTTAAAAATGTTCCCGTTACCCTTATCTGCGACTTTTGTAAAACACAGGGTTTGTTAAACCAAACCATTTTCAACCATGCGGGTTGGTACTATTGCCAAAATTGTTTAATTGAAATACCGAAAATGACAAACCGGTTAAAGCAGACCATCAGCCAACCCAGTTTATTTTGAGTTCGCGGGCCATTGGACAATGTCTAATTTTACATGAGCAGTGCCGGTCGAACTGATACCGACGGCTTCAGCCGCCGCTTTGGACAGGTCAATAATTCGTCCCGTCACATAGGGACCCCTGTCATTGATCTTCACTTGAACACTTTTGCCGTTATCCAAATTATTAACCGTAACCAACGTACCCAAGGGAAGGGTCTTATGCGCCGCGGTAAAAGCGTACATATCATAAATTTCTCCGCTGGAAGTCAGCTTCCCGTCAAAATCCGATCCATACCAGGACCCAATTCCTTCCATCTCATTTTTCCAGGCATCCGGCCCTAAATTTTTAAAATCATCCGGGCTTTCATATTGAACATTCGAATTGGGACGGGATTCCACAATCCCGCGGCCAGAAGGAACGATTTGACGGATGGGCACACAACCGGCCACACCAACAAATCCCACGAAGGCAGTTAATTTAAAAATATTATTTTTCATTTTTTTCCAATAGGCCCCGGCATAAGCGAGCAGGCAGAAAAGGGCCTTCATAAATATAACCGGTATAAACCTGAACCAGACTGGCACCAGCGTTCAATTTTTCCTGAACATCTTGCGCGGTAAAAACCCCGCCTACCGCCACCAAAGGAACCTTTCCTTTCGTAAAGCGGGAAAGAGATTTTAAAACCTTTGTCGCCATTTTTTTAAGGGGTTGTCCTGATAATCCGCCATCCGGATATTTTCCAGAAGGCAACCCAGCCCGGGAAAGGGTTGTATTGGTGGCGATTAACCCCGCGCAGCCGGCGCTCAAGGCCGTGGAAGCCGCTTCTTTTAAAGGCTTCTCTTCCAGATCGGGAGCCAACTTCAGTAAAACGGGCTTATCTTTCGCTTCTTTGACCAACGCCGTCAAAAGCTTTTTAAGCGGTTTGGCTTCTTGAAGCTTTCGAAGCCCCGGAGTATTAGGAGAACTCACATTGATCGCGAAATAATCCGCGTAGGGTTTCAAATAGTTTAACGATTCCAAATAATCGCTGACCGCGTCTTCTAGTGAAGTTATTTTGCTTTTTCCGATATTGATTCCAATGGGAATGGAAGGCCAGCGCCCCGTCTCTTTCAGAGACTTTAGGTTCTGCGCCGCTTCTTTGGCACCCGGATTGGGAAACCCCATTTTGTTGATGAGTGCCTTTTGACCAGGATAACGAAAAACCCGGGGTGTCAGGTTACCGCTTTGCGCTTTTGAGGTAAAAGTACCCAATTCAGCGAAGCCAAACCCCACCCTTTCCCAGGCCAGGGGCAATTGTCCCTTTTTATCCAACCCCGCAGCCAACCCTATTGGATTAGGGAATTTTAAGCCAAATACGGTTTTTTCCAAACGAGGGTCAGAGACTGTTAACACGGAAGATAAAAAAGGAAGCATTGGTTCTAAAACGCTTAACGAACCCAACGCCACTTGATGGGCGGTTTCGGGATCCATCATGAAAAGCAATCGTTTCAGCAGTGAGTACAAAGGGATTCCGTCACTCGAATTGGATTTAGAATAGTTAGGTTGAACAGCTGTTTCAACCCCGAAGTGGATCCGCTATTCCCGCCTCTTGGAACCCTTTCGACCTCAAAAGACAAGAATCGCAGCGCCCGCAGGAACCGCCGTTAGGCTTAGGGTCATAACAAGAGTGAGTCAAACCGTAGTTTACTTTTAACTTCAACCCGGTCTTAATAATTTGCGCTTTGCTCATCCGGATGAGAGGTGTGTGAATTTTCAACTTCCACTTTCCCTCAACGCCTTTCTTGGTGGCCAATTTCGCCAATCGTTCAAAAGCCTGTATAAATTCGGGGCGGCAATCGGGATAACCGCTGTAATCCAGCGCATTCACTCCGATAAAAACATGTTCGGCTTCCAAGACCTCAGCCCAGGCCAAAGCCAAAGAAAGAAAAACCGTGTTGCGGGCCGGCACATAAGTGGAGGGGATTCCATTACCGATAGCCTGAACCGTGGATTGCTTGGGGACTTTTATTTTATGGTCGGTAAGAGCCGAACCTCCAAAAGCAGTCAAAGGAACTTCCAGTTCCAGATGCCGGCGGACGCCGTAAGCTTTAGAAACTTTGCGCGCGGCTTTCAGTTCCACCTTGTGCCTTTGACCGTAAAAAAGCGTCAAAGCGTAAAGCTCGAAACCCTGTTTTTGAGCAAGCGCCAGACAGGTGGTCGAATCCAAACCGCCCGAAACCAGAACAACCGCTTTTTTCTTACTCATGAAACTTATCTTCCCTTCGTGTCGTCAGGCCAAACATATTTATGCAGTTGAAGTTGAAACCTTACTAGCAGTCGGTCGGCCGTAATCCATTCGGCTAAGTCCGAAGGTTTTAAATGCTCAAAGGCGGACGAAAAAAGCAGCGTAAACTTGCCCGTCAACCGGTGCTTCTGAATTATTTCTTTCGCGTAATCGTAATCTCCCCGGTCTTTAATCACAAACTTAATCTCGTCCTGATGGGCCGTTAGCTTTTCAAAATTGCTCCATAAATTCCGGGCTTCCTCCCCAGACCCGGGGCATTTCACGTCCACAATTTTAACAACTTTTTGGGGAACGCGACCCACATCCAACGCGCCGCTGGTTTCCAGAAGCACTTGGTATCCCTTTGCCAGAAGAGCTTCCATTAAGGGATAAACTCCCTCTTGCTCCAAAGGTTCCCCGCCGGTTATTTCCACTAACCGGATGCCGTAACTGTCTACTGTCGCGAGGATTTTGCCTAAATCGTTGTCCGATCCCTCATGGAAAGCATAGGCTGTATCGCACCAGGAACAGCGGAGCGAACAACCTGTCAGACGAACAAAAACACAGGGTAATCCCGCCCAGGTTGATTCGCCCTGAACACTCAGATATATCTCGTTAATTTTAAGGGTACTTTTCGTAAGGGTATTCATAGGCTCCGCAGTTTAAACGAATCGTCCTTCATTTAAAATGGCCCCTACTTGCTTGAATAACCGAAAATTCGTCTTAAATTTAATTCATAAATCTTGCTGGATTGGTTCCTTTTTAAAGGTTTTGTTACCTTTTTGGATGTTTTCTAGTATGATTTTGGCTCCCTGGAAGCTTAGCTTTCCTTGGAGATTTTAAATTTTTGGTTTTGTAGAAAGGTTGTTGCAGCATGGCACAAGGTACAGTGAAGTGGTTTAAGAATGAGAAGGGTTTTGGTTTTATCTCCCAAGACGGAGGCGAGGACGTATTCGTCCACTTTTCGTCAATTCAATCAGACGGATTTAAGTCCCTGAATGAAGGGGACCGCGTGGAATTTGAAGTTTCACAAGGTGATAAGGGTCTCAAGGCTGAGAACGTCCGTAAAATATAATTTTACGGCTGTATAAAGCCTCCGGGGGCAACCCCCGGAGGCTTTTTTTATTTAGCCTCTGAAAGATATTCAATAGAGCGACAAACAGAGGGCTATCCCAAAGATTTCCGCAGGAAATTGCGGGATGCCCAAATGGCGTGATTACCAATTATTGCAAAGAGCCTGGGTTCTTCGGTAGTTAGCCGGAGTATCGATTTTTCCATTTTCCCGGGTGATTTCCTTTTTATAGGTCGCCAAAATCGGGTTCACAATCCGATTCAACCGGGCGTCAATAACCGCTTTCCCGTTATTCATGGAAACCACGCTCATGGGATGGGCCTTAGTCGGAATAGCCCGACTTTTACGTAGCGCTCTTTCAACTATCGCTCTGTATTTCGCTAAAACCCTTTGGTCGATAGCCACATGCTGGTTCTCGTGATTCAAAATAACCTGGTAGGGACAGGTTCCTTCCGGATAATTACTGGAAATATAAACATCCATTTGAGCGTAAGAAAAGCTGACGTTGATCGAATCGACCCAGACGCAGAAGCCGTCTTGATTGGGATGCTCTAATCCCCCGACCTGATAATCCATCTTGAATTCATGCTCCGCCAAAGTAACGCCGGGATTATGAAGCCGTCGGTTATGGAATTTGATATTCCGCATTTCCTCAATTTGAGCGGTGGAATGGTCGTGAAAATAGCGGACTTGAATGGGATCGGTAACAACGTGAATGACGGATTGCGGATTGAAATGGCGGTCGCCATCGCAATCCATCGCGTAAAGAGGAATGGAAACCGCGACCATCAACAGAAAGGCAATCCATTTCATTGCAGGCCGCTTAAAAAACGGGACAGGGATTTTTTTTCGTTAAAGGCATTGGCTGCCGTCTCAAAAGGATCAATTACTTTTCCGTTCTTACGAATAACCGACGGTAAAAACAAAAACTGTTTTAAGGAAGTGTCCGGCTTAAAAAACCATTCCCAGCCTTTCGACCGGCAAAGCGTTTCGCCAATATAAATGCCCACAATACCCAAACGGATTTTAGCTTTTTCTTCATCGTCCACTTCCATCAAAAGCTCAGGCAAATAATGTTCCAGTCGGCCTAAAGACTCCCAGCTGAAATCGGGTCCAATCTCTCTCAAATCCTCGTCCACGTTGCGAACTAGGCGGGTTACGGAACGACCGGCGTTAATCACATCATTGGGATCGGGATTTTCAATCACTTTTCGATTTTGAGCCGCCTGAACAATCCAGGCTTTCGCTTCCGCGCGGGCTTGAATGAGAGCCCATGCGTAGCCTAACCCTTTAAATGCGGCGTAAATGCCGGCCCCAGTCGCGATAATCGTGACCCACCCCTCCGGCGCCGATGGAAAAAATAAAGCGGGATATTTGTTATTCAGCACAGGAACGAGAGAAAAAAGAGCTGCCAAAACAAAGTATGGTTTGGAAGAATAAAGAAGTCTGGTTTTCAAAACTCAATGCCTTCTTTGGAAAGAACTTTTTGATCGAAGTAATGCTTTTCCTTGCGCATTTCCGTGACCAGATCGGCCTTTTCAACCAGTTCAGGCCAGACCTGATGACCGGTCATGACTAATTCACAATGGCGGTTCTGGTTATACATTTCTATCAACCCCATGACATCTTCGGGCGCGATTAGCTTGCACATAACCGCGGCCAAAATCTCATCCAAAATTAAAAGATCAACCTGCCCGCTTATCAATAGTTCTTTCGCCTTGGCTAACGCTTTTTGAGCTTCCTCAAAATCACCCGGCTCATTTTTAAAGCGAAAAGCGTTTTTTCCCAAAACCCGTTCTTTACCGAAGGGGAAAAGTTGAAGATTGGAAAAACCCCGCAAAATTTTGCGTTCCGAATAATGTTCGTTGACGCCGTCGTAACCCTTATCAAATTGAATCAGCGCCACTTTTTTACCAGCGCCCAAGGCTCGAACCGCCAAACCGATAACTGAGGTAGTTTTGCCTTTACCGTAGCCGTAATAAACGTGAAAGCGATTTTCCATGGAAGGAATTCTAGCAGGCTGACATGAAAGTAAATAGACCACAAAAAAGCCCGGCATCATCTTCGGGATGAAGACCGGGCCAGACAGTGCCGCTAAAAATCAGCGGTTACATCCAGCAGTGGTGATAACGGTTCCAAACCAGAATGCGGTGAGCAGGACCATAAACTGTCCACCCATATCCCGGAACCCAATGACGGGCGGCCCGGGCAGGAACATAAATCCGGTGATAATGTGCCGGGTAATAAGCGGAAACACAAACATTAGCCTCGGCGAAAGTGGTGGAAGCCATGGCGAGAATTAGAACCAAAAGAGTGATTAACTTTTTCATAAAAACCCTCCGTTTAAGATTTATTCGCTTCTTGTATATAAGACGAATACCCAGAGGAAGAAGTTGCATAGGAAAACCGGCCCAAATAAGCAGGTTTCCCGATTTCCAGAAAATCAGAGGTTGTGATATTCCTGGAGGGATTTGACCTTCATTTCGCGCTTCTTTAAAGCCTCAATGCCGTTCGTGGCGGCAGCGCAGGCTGAAAGCGTGGTGATACAGGGAACGCCGTAAACCACCGCGGTCCGTCGAATTTGGAAATCATCCGACCGGGGGCCTTTGCCCGCGGGCGTATTCATAATCAAATGCACCTCCCCATTTTTAATCAAGTCCACCACATTGGGGCGACCCTCATGCACCTTACGAACGATTGTCACTTCCATGCCGTTGCTGGTTAAAGCTTGCGCCGTTCCCTGGGTCGCCACCAGTTTGAAACCCATATCGGTTAGCCGTTTGGCGATAAAAATCACCGCCCGCTTGTCTTTGTTTTTGACCGTCACGAATACGGTTCCCTTAAGGGGCAAAGAAGAATTGGCTCCCATCTGGCTTTTTGCGAAAGCCATTCCAAAATCCTGGTCAATGCCCATCACTTCTCCTGTCGATTTCATCTCAGGTCCCAATACCGTATCCACTCCCGGGAACCGGTTGAAAGGAAACACCGCTTCTTTGACCGCGATATGTTTGAGATAAGAAACTTCCTTCACCTTGAGCTGGGAAATAGTCTTTCCCGACATAATGCGGGCGGCCACCTTGGCCCAAGGCAAGCCGGTGACTTTGGAAACAAAAGGCACCGTCCGCGAAGCCCGGGGGTTTACTTCCAATACATAAACCATATCGTTCTTAATGGCGTACTGAACGTTCATTAAACCCTTCACTTTTAAACTGAGAGCCATTTCTTTGGTGTATTTGCGGATGTTTTCAAGCTGGTCTTCCCGCAGGGTATAAGGCGGAATAACGCAGGCCGAATCGCCCGAGTGAATCCCCGCCTCTTCAATGTGTTCCATAATTCCGGCAATCACCACTTCTTTGCCATCGGATACGCAATCCACATCCACCTCCAAAGCGTCTTCCAAAAAATGATCGATCAAGATGGGTTTGTCGGGCGCGGCTTCCGCCGCTTTCTGTACAAACTCATCTAACGAGGATTCGTCATAAACAATCTCCATCGCCCGCCCCCCCAGCACATACGAAGGGCGAACCACCACGGGGTAACCCACTTTGCGGGCCACCGGCTTAGCCTGTTTCACGTTCATGGCGATACCGTTATCCGGCTGACGTATTTTGAGACGCTTGAGCATGGCCCCGAATTGTTTACGATCCTCCGCCATATCAATGGATTCGGGCGAAGTACCGATAATGGGTACTCCGGCTTTTTTAAGAGGAACAGCCAGTTTCAGCGGGGTCTGTCCGCCAAATTGAACAATGACTCCCTTGGGTTTTTCCCGATCTACAATGTTCATCACATCTTCAAAGGTCAGAGGTTCAAAATAAAGGCGGTTCGAGGTGTCGTAGTCGGTTGAAACCGTTTCGGGATTGTTATTCACCATAATCACTTCATAACCGTCTTCCCGAAGGGCGAAAGCGCCGTGCACACAGCAATAGTCAAACTCAATACCCTGCCCGATGCGGTTCGGCCCCCCGCCCAGGATCATGATCTTGTTTTGCCTGGTCGGTGCCGATTCGGTATCTTTGCCCGCGAAAGAAGACTTGCCCAATTCGTAGGTTGAGTAGAGATAAGGGGTAAACGCTTCAAACTCCGCGGCGCAGGTATCCACCATTTTATAAGTGGGCGTCACCTTATTCATTTTGCGGTAATTGCGGATCATGTGTTCTTTGACACCGCACAAGAAAGACAACTGAGCATCAGAAAAACCAAGGGACTTGGCACGACGCAATAAATCTTCCGGCAGTTTGGCTTTCAACTTGCCTTTTTTAGCCGTCGCCTTTTCCAACTCCCTTTCCAAATCCACAATTTCTTTCAGTTCGTTCAAGAACCAGGGATCAATGGCGGTGAGTTTATAAAGTTTGTCCACGTCATAACCCTGCCACAGGGCCTGGCGGATAAAGAAATGCCGTTGAGAAGTCGGTTTGCCCAATTGGGCATTCAAGGCGTCGCCCGGCATGCGGCCCGGTTTGCGGGCTCCAGTTTTAATCCAGCGGCCCTGTTTATACTCACGGCCATCCGCGCCATAACCGATCGTTCCTGTTTCCATGGATCGAATGGCTTTCTGGTAGCTTTCTTTAAACGTCCGACCGATGGACATAGTTTCCCCTACGCTCTTCATGGAGGTATTCAAAAGATCATCGGCGTCAGGAAACTTTTCGAAAGTGAACCGGGGAATCTTAGTGACTACGTAGTCAATGGACGGCTCAAAAGCCGCTTTGGTATAGCGGGTAATGTCGTTAAAAAGTTCATCGAGCGTGTAACCCACCGCCAACTTGGCGGCGATTTTAGCAATGGGAAAGCCCGTGGCCTTGGAGGCCAGGGCGGAAGAACGGGATACCCGGGGATTCATTTCAATCACGATCATGCGGCCCGTTTTCGGGTCCACACCGAATTGGATGTTCGAACCGCCCGTATCCACCCCAATTTCCCGGATGCAGGCAATCGAGGCGTCGCGCATACGTTGATATTCTTTATCTGTCAGGGTTTGGGCCGGAGCGACTGTTACCGAATCCCCCGTATGGATACCCATCGGGTCCATGTTTTCGATGGAGCAGATGATGACCACGTTATCCTTGAGGTCGCGCATGACCTCCATTTCGTATTCTTTCCAGCCCAGAGCTGATTCCTCAACCAAGCATTGGTGGATGGGTGAAAGGTCGAGACCCTTAGAGAGAATTTCCTCAAATTCCTGGCGGTTATAAGCAATACCGCCGCCCGTACCACCCAGAGTAAAGGCGGGTCGGATAATGACGGGATAACCATTCCCTTCAGCAAACCCAATTCCGTCTTCCAGCGTATTAACCGTGAGGGATTTCGGCAGGTCGAGACCGATTTTCAGCATGGCTTCTTTAAAAAGCTGGCGGTCTTCGGCCTTTTTAATGGCGGCCAGATTGGCGCCGATGAGTTCCACTTTAAATTCGTTCAGCACTCCCTTTTCAGCCAAAGCCACAGCTGTATTCAAAGCTGTCTGACCACCCAAAGTAGGCAACAAAGCGTCTGGACGTTCTTTTTCGATAATCTTGGCAACGACTTCCGGGGTAATAGGTTCGATATAGGTGCGGTGAGCAAATTCCGGGTCGGTCATGATGGTGGCCGGGTTGGAGTTAATCAAGATAACTTCATAACCCTCTTCTTTGAGCGCTTTGCAACCCTGGGTGCCGGAGTAATCAAACTCGCAGGCCTGCCCAATAATGATGGGACCTGCCCCGATAACCATGATTTTTTTGATGTCAGTTCGTTTTGGCATAAAGTCCTAGCGTCTCCATTGAATTTGCGTAAAGCCAGCGTTTTCTAACTTGTGCACTGGCACATTCTTGCTATTTACGAATTAACACATAAACCAAAACAAAAATACCTAGAATTAAAACAACAATAAAATTCCAAGTTTTTATCTTAAGTCTTTTAAGCCTATCCATTTTTTTCAATCATTTCTCTGAATTGTTTAAACAAATATCTCGAATCATGCGGCCCCGGTGACGACTCGGGATGATATTGCACACTGAAGACCGGCTTGTTTTTCATGGCCAAACCTTCGCTGGTGTTGTCGCTCAAGTTAATGTGGGTTGAGATAACCAGTTCTTTATCCAAACTTTCGTCATCCACGCAGAAGCCGTGGTTTTGGCTGGTGATTTCAATTTTGTTATTTAAGCGGTTCAAAACGGGCTGGTTGCCGCCTCGATGGCCGAACTTGAGCTTGTAGGTTTTGCCGCCCAAAGCCAGACCCAGGATTTGATGGCCGAGACAAATGCCGAAGATAGGAATATTGCGGTGAATCAGGTCTCGTATCGTATCGACCACATAAGGAACGGCTTCAGGATCGCCCGGGCCATTGGATAAAAACACGCCCTTCACGCCCGAGTTCAAAATATCGCTGGGCTTTGTAGATGCGGGAAAAACCGTCACGTCAAAACCCTCCGCCACTAAACGGCGCAAAATGTTGTATTTAATCCCGTAATCCATGGCGGCGATTTTAATTTTAGGCTTCGAAGTTTCTAAACCTTCCAAGTTCAGTTGGTCGCTCGGTTTATACGAAGCGTGATCAAGGTTATAAGGCAACGCAGTCCAGTGATAAGGCTTGTCGCAGGTGACTTCTTTCACTAAATCCCGGCCCACCAACCCTTCGCTATCCTTGGCTAGCTTGACCAGCTTTTTAGGATTCAATTCGGTCGTGGAAATAACACCTTTTTTAGCCCCAAATTGCCGTAAATGAGCGGTTAAAGCCCGGGTATCAATGCCTTCGATACCAATAATGTTGTTCTTTCGCAAATAATCACCCAGATGGCTAGTCATCCGATAATTGGAGGGGTGTTTGCAGTATTCCCGAACCACAAAGCCGGACAAAAAGGGTTTGCGGGATTCTATATCGGCGTGATTGACGCCCGTGTTGCCGATCATCGGATAGGTCATGGTAACGATCTGACCACAGTAGGAAGGGTCGGTGAGAATTTCCTGATAGCCCGTCATG
>Ga0302280_1001480_pt1 | contig 19286 bp, 6 predicted proteins | sample III_Fen_E1_1_FD_198771 | JGI IMG/M metagenome (GOLD analysis project Ga0302280, IMG submission 198771) | Peat permafrost microbial communities from Stordalen Mire near Abisko, Sweden - III_Fen_E1_1 | ecosystem: Environmental > Terrestrial > Soil > Wetlands > Permafrost | place: Sweden: Abisko... | reverse complement strand
ATTTCAACATTAGTAAATGTTGCTGTATTCAGAGATGAAGTATTATTGGACACCGTGTATAGTCCTATATATACATCATCCGGCAATGACATAATATATTGGGCATTATTTGTCCAGTTCACACCATCCTGAGAATGGTATGTAAAATAACGATTACCCACACGTTCCAGCTTAAGCCACCATGGGGCAATCGGACCTGTATGGGCATAAACCGTTTGAGCAGACGCACCTACTGAGCTGGAACTCATTCCTCCTGCACCCAACATATTAACCGACACATAATTTGATGTTGAAGAAAGAGACTCACGAATCATCAACCCAGCATTAGCAAAACTCACTGAATTTCCTGCCACCTTGGCAATAATGGCAACATCACCCTTCATTGGTTTAAAAGTATAATTTACTGAATTGGCTACTGATGTCCCTGCTCCGTTTACAGTCCAGGTTCCGGAATTAAATAATGCACTACCTGAAATCCCAGGATTGCCAATATTCACATCTGTTAAATACTCAACTGACTGCACCTGATCTCCGGGATATACAATCGGAGTCAGGGAGTTTGCTGTGGAAGCATCTTCAGATTTATTATACAAAAAAGACAGGGAATTTTCAGTTCCCACCAAAGTACGCATTTGGTCAGTATAAGGAGTTGAGATGCCTTTCCGTAATGCGTATGCTGCATGTATGATATTATTGAATGGTTCTCCATGTTGTACCCCTGGAGCAATCCCCCAGGTTGTCCAATAATTCGCGTATCCTCCAAAAGGAATAAATGTCAGGTCCGAGGGAGAAATACTGTAATGATTGTACAATTCCCCTATAGACAACAGGCGATTGGATAATTCACTAAACAAGTCCACACCCTGTTTCCATGCAACCTCTGCTCCCCATGCTAGGGCATAGGCCTGAACAAACCAGTGATCATCGCGCCCTGTATCTCCTGTTTCTCCATTCGGAAGACTACATCTTAAGCCACCTCCTGCATCCATACGATAGGTTTCAATAGCCTGATTCCATTTGGCTTCATCATCCAGAAATGCTGCAATACTCAAAGCTATTTTCAGTTGCAGGGCTCCTTTATTATTATCTCGCAAAGGATTAGGAACCCAGCTCGTTGGATACAAAACATTAGCAAAATAATTATTGACATGAGCAGTATTGTCTGCCGTCCATCCAGAATATAAGCTCTTCAATATATCTGCAGCAGGCACTAAATATAAAACGTTATCGCCTATATCCAGCATGTTTTCATCCCCTGCCCATGTAGAATTAGTAACAGCCCAGCTGTCCAGTATTTGAGTAGCTTTTGCGGCATAAGCATCATTTCCTGTAAATACCCACATGAAAGTGAGATTGTGAATAGCAATCATATCGCTTATCCATGCCGAATTATAAAGGTTTGGTGCACGCGATACAGTAGCATACGGCCCTTGCATTGTATAAGTCAATTGGGATCTGCTGTCAACTGCCAATGCCTGATAACCGGTTTTCCATGGTTCTTTCGAAATGTTCGTTTTTAATAAATCCAAATCGCTTTGAGTGAAAGGAATCCCGGGATGCACAAATGTTTTAATTGCCTGGGCAGGCTGAATATGACCCATTGCAACAAGTATAAGTAGAAATATATTGAGTCTTGTTAATTTCATGTATATAGAGTTATAAGTATTAATAAAATATTATCGTTTTAGATTATCCTAAAAAAAACCGCCATGGAGTAAGCACCACGGCGGTTCATCATTCTATTTACCTATTCGTTAGGTGATATCATGAATGTTAAAGAAATCACCAGTTTGGGTTTTGTTTCATCAATGGATCCAAATGAATCTCATCAGTAGGAAGCGGTTGCAAGTAATTTTTAAGTGCAAAGTGCCGGTTACTGGCTTTTTCTGTTATGACAGCTCCGGGTTTCAAAGTTGCAATGCCGGAATATGTAGAACAAGGAGTTTCAACTGTAGATATAAATCCGGTTGGGTAATTAATTGGATTATATACTAATACATTAGAAAATGGATTCATGGCAGTCACATATTCGGTATTTACACCATTGTATTGAACATAAGCACCTGCACTTGCATAGTCCAATTCCTGTTGTGCAATGCCCCAACGACACAGATCCGTAATACGATGTCCCTCCCCAAAGAGTTCAAGTGCACGTTCACGACGGATTTCTCCAATCAGTGTCAAATCACTATGTGCGGCAACCAACGCATTGGTTAATGGTGCAACTCCGGCACGGGCACGAACTTTGTTGATCGAATAATTCAAATCATCATCTGAAATAGCTCCACTATTCAATTCACAGGTAGCTTCGGCATATATCAGATAAACTTCTGCAAGACGGATTTGGTAATAATCGGCAGATTCCTGATAATCTTGTCGTGCCGGGTTTTCAGTAGCGAATTTTCTACCATTATAACCATTACCTCCTTGAAGTATAGGAACATATGTTAATTGAGATACTTGAGATGCAGTTGTGATAGATTTAATATCCATTGTATAATTGGCACCACCTCCATTGGTTGAAGTACCGTAACCCCAATAACGGGCAAAAGGAAGTTTCACAGTAGAAGTCAACCGGTAATCACGGTTTGCAAATTCGCTGGCCATTGTCGAATATCCCTGAAATAAAGGTGAATCCTGAACCGGAAGACCATCTGTACAAAGAAACATATCCATTAATTTGCGCGTTGGTCCGGCTGGTGCTGTGTGAGTCAGATTGGTATTTCCGGGACGATTCGAGACATCATAAACAGAACGGAAAATAGATTCAGTATTCGACGCTTTGGTTAAACCGGCAGGATTCGATTTTGCATCTTCTAAATTGAACAGGTAAAAATAGCTGGTATGCAAATAATTATTTGGTGCTGTTGCCGTGATAGTAGAAGCATCTTCCACACCATGCCACAATGCAAAATTACCGCTGTCAATCACCTTCCTGGCCATTGTTTGTGCCATCGTCAAATAGTCTGTATATTGGGTGGCACTGTAACCTTTGCTTCCTGCACCATTAGCCGTACCGTCGCCATCAGTGGTCGTACCGACATACTTTTCCCATGTACCTTCAAAGAGGCATACACGTGCTTTAAGAGCCCAGGCGGCTTCCAAAGTCACATGTCCATCATTATTGCTTGTTTTAACTGTATAATTCTGAAGTCGTGAAATGGCACTATCCAGATCGGCAGTTATTTGTGCCATAACTTCATACCGGGAATTACGGGGAAGTTGAGTCTGAGTTACATCAAGCGGTTTTGTAACAATAGGAACGCCACCAAAACGTTTTAAAAGAAAAAAGTGATGCCATGCACGAAAGAAATAAGCCTGACCCACAGGAACGGAAATATTATCTGTTCCTTTATATAGACTTGCTTTTTCAAGCAGAATATTAACCGAACGTAACCAACCATAAGTTTGTGTCCAGTAGGTATCTGTAGTACCGGAAACATTATTGCCGCTACCCATATCGCCTGTTTGAGGATTAATATCACTACCGTAATCAAAATTAATCGGATAAGTAGTATTTCCGAGCCAACCATAAACATTTGTATGCAGGTTATTTGCAGCAGCCTGAAAATCAGATAATGATTTAAAATAGACACTTTCTGATAAAGTATCCGTTGGGGTCTGATTCAGAATGTCGGAACATCCGGCAAAAATTACTGCCAGAAACAACCCGGTTAGTATAAATATCTTATTTTTTTTCATATTCATTATTAGTTAAACAATTATATATTAAAATGTCAGGTTAACACCAAAGGTTACCGAACGTGCATAAACGTCAACATTTCCCTGCGAAGCAGCTGCCTGGTCTTCAGGGTCAAATCCATCCTTTACATTTGAAAGTGTGAATAAATCGTTTCCGGAAACATAAATACGTAATTTATCAATATTCATTTTTCGAATAACACTTTTTGGAAGTGAATAACCCAAAACGATTGATTTTACACGTATATAGGAGCAGTTAACTATGTTAACATCATTATACTGGTAGTTCCAGGTATTTCTGGATCCATTTGTAGACATAACAGGAAATGCAGCATTTGGATTACCGGCAGTCCAGGTATTTCCCAAAAAAGTGGAATTCTGATTAGTCCATGAAGCAGCGAAAGGGTATGCAAGATAACCTGAACGAAGTAAATACTGTTGGCCCACACCTTGAAGGAATGCATTGAAATCAAAGCCCTTAAAACTAGCTCCCAGGTTTATACCAAACGTATAGTGAGGATTGGCATCTCCAAAATAAGACAAGTCAGCAGTTGTGATTTTTCCATCTCCATTCAGGTCTATTCTTTTCAGACATCCAGGTGTTAACAAATTGGTACTGGATTGTACAGGTACAATAGAACCGGTGCCATTGACAGTCGGATAATATGCAGTCACAGCTGCCGGATTTTGCAAATAGCCATCTGTTCTGTAAACATAAATTGCATTCAATGGTTTACCCTGGACTACTGAATTGGTACCAGCAGCAATAGCGACTTTAGCAGGATAACTCGTCACTACACTTTGGGAGTTGGCTAACGAAACCCCTATATTATAGTTGAAATCTTTGCCAATCTTATCTTTCCAGTTAAAAGCCATTTCCCAACCATCTGTATTGAAATCACCGGAGTTAGTATATGGTGCAGACGCCCCTAATATTGCCGGATAAACAACCTGAATCAACATATCTGAGTTTTGACGGTGATAAACGTCAATTGTCCCATCCAACCGGTTTTTCAGCACATTAAAATCGATGCCGATATTGCTATTTCCAATACGTTCCCAGGTACGTTGTGTTGTGGTCATTGAACTAACCCATGATGTATTTGATAATGCTCCTGTGTATCCAAAGACTGTTGTGCCGGTTGAAATTCCTGAAATATAATCATAGTTACCGATTCCTGAAATCGAACCGGTTTCACCATAACCACCACGAACCTTGAGATTATCAAATATTCCCAACTCTTTCATGAAATTCATTTCAGAAAGGCGAATACCTCCTGTAAGCCCACCAAAGTCTTTCCAACGATAATCACTAAACAGTTTGGAAGAACCATCACGTCGTCCGGATGCTTCTAAGAGATAAATTCCTTTATAATCGTAATTGGCACGTGCTATATAGGATACAAGTGCCCATTCGTTACTACCACCGGCATTCGTTGCAGTACTGGCAGAAGCTGTATTAAGATCACTCAGTGTAGTAGATGACATTGTAGTTCGTTTACCATACAACTGCGTATATTGATTATCTTCTGTTGTTAACCCGCCCATCAAAGAGATATGGTGTTCGTTAAAACTTCTTAAGTAATTAACAAAAGCTCCGTAAGTTTTATACATGTTTGATTGATAAGTATCTGCTATATTTGTTGAGGATGGAGTAGTCTGATAGGTAATATTACCTGTCCAGTCGTACATCGTAACCTGACTGTTGGTTTGGTTAAGCCAATAATTTTGACTTTTAACCCCAACATTTCCATTGATTGAAAGCCCCTTTAACAAAAAGCCAAGATCTATCTTCAAATTTCCACCCATTCTTAAATACTGAGTAGTTGCATTAGTAGTACCCCCTTCTGTAAGTTTAGCAAGGATATTATTATATCCGAATTGATCATAATATTCACCCAGGGGATTATACATTGGGAAGATAAACGGATCCTGAACACCCTGACCAACTCCATTGGTAGGTGTACTTACCTGACGATTATCATAAGAAATATTAAATTGTGCCGTAGCCCATTTATTTATTTTATAATCAGCATTCGTCCTGAATGTGTATTTATTTGTACCATCAAATACCACTTTCTCTAAAGAACGGTCGGATGCATAACTCAGTGAAGTATTGACCTTCAACTTATCACTACCTCCGGAGATAGTTATACTATGATCTTGTCCGGATGTGTCACCATATACGTCATTGAATTGATCTGAAGTAGGGCCATTCGGATATAAGTGAAGACCTGTGGCACCCCAGGGAGTTGAAAGTCCACCAGTGATAAAACCATCAACAACTGACTTTTGCCAACCAATAAAATAGGATGGTGATCCTGTTGCAACAGCATCATTTGTGGCAGCCTGTTCATCCATCTGACCAAACTGACTTGCATTAGCAACCGGAAAACGATGGCTAATGGTATTAATATGATAGGAACCTGAATAAGTAACCTGCACTTTACCCTCTTTACCTCGTTTAGTCGTAATCAGTATAACCCCACCGGCTGCACGGGTACCATAAATAGAAGCAGAAGCATCTTTCAATACAGAAATTGTCTCAATATCATCAGGATTGATTTGAGCAAATTCCGCCTGGTCAGCAACCATTCCATCAATCAAAATCATTGGTGACACTGAGTTAACAGATATATCCCCACGAAGTTTCAGCACCAGACCTTCATTACCCGGACGGGAAGAAGTACGTGTAACTGTTAAACCTGGTATCACTCCTTGTAAATCTTCTGCCACATTTGTAGAGGATTTACCATTTATAGCTTCTGTTCCACTCACTTGGGCTACAGCACCTGTAAGAGAAGTTTTTCTTTGAGTACCATACCCTACAACAATCACTTCATCCAGTGATTTGTCATCCTCATTAAGTTGTACCGAAATACTGGTTTTTCCATTTACAGAAACCTCTTGCGATTGAAACCCAATATAGGAAATTATTAGAGTTTCATTACCACTACTATTTAGTTTAAACAGACCTGAAACATCAGTGATAGTACCGGAATTAGTTCCCTTAATTTTAATACTTGCCCCAATAATAGGCTCACCCTTTTGATCTGTTACTTTTCCTATAAGTGTACTTTGTGCGTAGGCACCAAATGAAACACCCAGAAGCAGTAAAAGCATCAAGTTCTTTTTGAAAGAAAATTTCTTTTCTCTCTGAAATTGCAGCTTGTGTTGCATCATAATAATTAATTTAGATAGTTAACAATAATATTTAATAAACTTCATTTTGACTTATATTTTATAGTGCTATAAAATCACTTTTGTTACTATTTAATGAATACAGTTTAAGAAAAAAGTAAAAATATATTCAAATGCAATTTAAATATTAATACGAATACATTCTGTGATACACTTACTCCTTTAATCAATTATATTGTTATTCTTTTAATATTGATATTCTTTTATTAATAACAGACTTTTTTAAAAATTCAAATTTCAATTCACTCTTAATAATTCACAAGTTGCTTTATATTAAACACGACAATTCCTCATACACATTGTCTGATATATTCCCTCATGATTTTACGTCCTGTTAAAAGATGATTTTCGACAGTGCGGCGGGAAATATTCAATGTCTCGGAAATTTCATTAACTGTCTTTTCTTCATATCTGCATAAAGAATATACAATTTTACGTTGGGGAGAGAATGTAATGAGTTTGGATTTTTCGAGGTGAAGAATTTCCTTTACGTTTAATTTACTTTCAATGTCATTTGTAGTCTTTTCAGAAGACTCATACATATTGGCATTAATTTCTTCCTTTTTAAAGTGACGCCTTAAATAATCAATAATGATATTTCGGGCTATAGTAAAAATGAAGGACTTCACAGTTTCCTCCCGTAACATTAGTTTATAATCAAGCAACCGCACAAAGACATCCTGTGCCAGGTCTTCCGCTTCAATTTTATTATTAATCTTAAAAGAAATGTAATTGATTATATATTGATGGTATTCTTTATAGGAACTGGTGATAATTCCATCGGAGTTGCCGGAAATTGTTTCTGTGGGGGTGAGAGTGGTTTCCATAATATTTGTTTCAAAGTTGAATTGACTTTGCAAATATATATGGTATATTTTTTTTAGTTCTAAATAAGAAGTCCTAATTCATCTCATATCATTATATCGGACAAACAACTGTTTAATGATGTTGATAATCTGCAAATTAGACTTTAAATTTAGAGAGTCTCAATTAATTATAACGGACTTAAACCGGGAAGAAAAACTAATTATTGCTTTTTATCTTCGTAAATATCCCGGATATTCTTTCCAATGCTTTTAATATATTCGTTGGGTGTAATTCCGGTTAATTTCTTAAATGATCTGAAAAATGATGCCCGTGAACTAAATCCACATTGTTCGGCTAAGGCTGTCAGTGTATACCTGGAATAATTTTCATCGGCTATTAGACGCTGAAATTCTTTAATGCGGAATTCATTGATAAAATCATAATAATTCTTAGTCAGATACTGATTAAAAATATAGGATAATGAGTGAGAAGAACAATTAATGGCCTGGGAGAGATCTACAATTTTCAATTCAGGATTGGTGAACGGTTTTTGCTTTTCTATATAGGCATAAAGTTTCTCACAAATCTGTTTACACTCTGTTTCGCTCAGTTTAGTGGTCTTGTATTTTTCATCTGAATTCACTTCTTCCGGTTCCAATGTCTTTTGTCCTTTGTATTTACCTAATGTAAGCAGTTCATGATTCAGAATATTTTTTTTGAATAATGAGTAGTATTTTGGTCCTAAATACCAGATGATTCCTGCAACAAGTATAAAAATAATCCAGAAAGTGAATGAGAAAAAAGAAATAACTCTTACCTTGAATTGTGTCTCAGAATATTTATTCCCCTGAATACGGACCCTGAACAGATAATTTCCTGCAGCCAGATCCTGATATGTAACTTCATTCTGACCGGAAAGCAATAACCAACCTTCATCTTTGCCTTCCAGCTTATATTCATAAACCATTGCTCCAGGGGTTGTATATGAAAGGCTTACAAACTGGAATGTCAGGTTATTATCACGGTGATTCAGTTTGATAAATTTGTTAGTAAGGGAATTTAATTTATCCTGAGGACTTAAATCATTTCCATTCACCTTTAAATTCGTAATCACTACCGGATAAGGGCATTGTTTTAATAAATCAACCTGTGCCAGATTTACATAAAGCAACCCTTTGGCGTTACCAAACCACAATAAATCTTTTGCATCCTGAAAGGATGCGTCGCAACAAAAAACAGGATCGGGTATGCCATCACTAAATCCAAAACTATGATAGGAATCATCTTTCCCTGTCATTGAAAGTAATCCGTTTTCACAGCCAAACCAAAATTCTCCTTTTTTGTCTACAAGAAATGACATAAAAATATTGCCCTGAAAATGTTTAGTCATTTCCAAAGGCGAAAATTTGACCATATCAACATCAGAAGTAAATATATTCCCTTTATCAGGGGTAAAATACAACTTGTGATGTGCATCTTCATGAATTGTTTTTATTTTTTCGTTATTGAAAAATCCTTTTGGAAACACATTGGATTGAATACTCTGACTTACCGGATCGTAAATACATAAACCGGTATCTGTTGCTATCCAGCCTTTTTTGGTACTATCGAAAAATATATAATATATATTTCCTCCAAGTAACTGGGAATTGACATTTGTAAACAGCTTCAACTCGTTTTTAAGTTTGTTATATCTGAATAAACCACCTGAAGTAGCAATCCATAAATTTCCGTTAGGATCCTCTTCAAAATGAAAAATATGCCCTTTCATTAAGGTTTCTTCATTCCCCATGGTTCGGATTCGCATAGTGGCAGGATTGAGTATTGATACACCTCCGCCATAGGTACCAATATAATATTCCCCCTGATAAAAACGAAGTGAAAGTATTATATTTGAACGAAGTTCATTCTTTGTAAAACTACTTACATTTTTTTTATCTTCACGGATATAGTACAATCCTTCACGTGTCCCAATGAGTTTTTCATTCATCCTGATAATAAATGAGCGTACATGTAAATCACGGGAATCAAAATAGGGAGGAAAACTGTAAATTTTAAACAAATTATTCTGATAAAGGCTGTAATCAAGGCCTGCCTGATAAAAACCGATCCAGATTATTCCTTCCCGATCAACAAGCAAAGAATAAACAGAATTTGAACGGATTCCGGCTTTATTATTTGGATTATAACGGATTGACTCAACAATTTTTTTACTCTTTTGCGACAGGAAAATAACTCCGTTTCCATCTGTTGCAACATAAATCAGGTCTTTGCCATCACTTGATATATCAGTGATAATGTCACAACCTACATCTACAAAGTTTGAAAAAGATTGTTTCTGACTGTCAAAACATACAATTCCGGCATTTAAAGTTCCCAAATAAATTATTGAACCAATACCGGTAAGTTTATTAAATGTATTTTGATCACGGGAAGTGCTATATTCATAAATTATTTTTGACTGATCTACCGGATTATATTTACATAGTCCTTTCCATGTTGCCAACCAGACTAACTTATTTTGCGAAATATAAATACCTGTAATATGATTCCCCGGGGAAAGTACATTACTATTTAATGCAATATGTTGAACATGATCTTTATAAATAATAAATAATCCTTTATCAGTCCCAATATATAATTTAGTTTTTTTTGCATCCCATTTCAAAGAAAAAACGGCACAATTTATTTTTTCAGGCGAAAATAATTCCATCTTATCTGTGTTCCTGTTCATTTTCCAAAGACCAAGGGCATTCCCTGCCCACATTTGACCGGAATTTGTTTCAGCGATTGCCAGGACACGTTTTTTATTAATATCTGTCCCTGTAAATGGATAGTGCTTAATTTCGACACCGTCAAACCTGTCCAGACAATTATCTGTTCCAATCCATATAAACCCGGTAGAATCTTTGTAAAAGCTATTGACAACAAAGTTGGATAACCCGTTATCCATCGTTAATGCACGGAATGTGAAAGATTGTGCATCCAGATTAACTGTAAATAGTATGGAAAGTAATAATATGCTGTATTTCAAGTACCTTTTTATCATGCAACTATTGATTCATTCATTTATCAAAAGAAGTTAACAAGTTTGATTTTACAAATATAGTTATTTCAGAAAATATATTCATACATTAGTCTGTGTTTTTTTATAATAACAAGACAGATTTATAGCAACATATTACTAAAAAGCAAAACAACATGTTTATATGATTAAAAGTTGAAATATTTTTTATCATTTAATAAGTTATTTCATAAAAAATGAGATAATTAATTGTATTAATAAATAAGTTTGTTCATTTTATCAACAACCTGACAGGTCCTAACAAACCTGAATCCAAAAGAGGATCATTTTTGCTGTAAAATTTCCAGGGTGAGAAAATAACCCTCTCTCCCACTGGCCGGGCCTCCTGATTCGTATACCATTCAGGAAATTTCACAATTCTGCCATATTCATCATACGCATTTTCCGAAGGATAATACTCATCTCCTATCAACCGGTTGGGTAAAAGATTGGTTACCTCAATTTTCAGGTTATTGAATCCTACTTTTACATACGATGTAATGTCAATGCGGTATGGAGCTTTCCAAACCATTCCTGCCTTTTGAAGATTGATAGTTATTTCAGGGATATTTTCTACCCGTCCTAAATCAAGATAAATCCGGGTTAACGGGTTAAAATCTTCTTTTTTAATACTAAACCCGTTGATATAAGTTGCTGTCCCTGAGAAATGCTTCACATTAAAATCTTCATGTTTCCGAAGCGAAATAAGTTCAGGCAAAAGAATTTCCTTAGGCGCTTTACTCCATGTTGGAAATTGTACCTTCCAATCAGAATTTAAGGAGTTTATTACAGTGTATCCATTTGGTAGTATTGGTGCAGGAAGCCCTTTTGCAAACAGACCTATGATTTGTGTTTCAGATAAAACATCAGAAACAAGTTGAAATTCAGTCAGGTCGCCTTCAAAACCGGCTATATATTGTTCTTCGGCTGCCGGCTGGCCTATGCCCGGATGAACCATCAACCCGCTTGATTTGCCCGTCTGTATTTTTTCTCCATTCAGATACAGTGTCGGAACGCCATCCTGATAAATCAGATTAACGAATGTCCAGCCTTCTATGGGTTTTGCCGATTCAAGAACCATTCTTGACCTGCCTGCACGTTCAAAAACCTTCACCCCGTTTTGTCCCATACTGATTCCAACCATTGCATGTCCTGCTCCAAAAATAGTTGAACCTTCCATCGGATATATGATAAAACCCCGGCCTGAATAAGCAAATGTTTCGGGTTTTGCCCAGAATGAAATTGAAAATGAGTTTTTTACGTTTTCATATTTCCGGATATTGGGTGCGGGTAAATCATTAATTATTGCATTTCCTACACCTTTTTTTCTAAAAATAATAAATGCAGATCCACTTTCATCTAAATGAATTTGAATTTTAGTACCATTCTCAGATGTTTTATATGGTAATTTAATATCAGTTTGTGCTGTTTCTGCATTCCATAGTTCGGGTTGGAGTCCATGAACACGGAATGCAGCAATGATATTCTCCGGACGACGACGATGATTACTGACAAAATAAAGTTCTTCGCCATTTACCGTACGATGAATCCAGTGAATCTGTGCATCGGTATTTTCAGCAGTAAACTGAAAATCGGGTGGTATATTCAATTGATCAACTGTCTGCTGAATGGTAATTCCTTTGAAAATATGTCCTTTCCCGATTTGATCGGAACTCCAAAGTACATTCACTAATTTCTTTACTTCTTTGTCCTGTGTGTTGTTCAACCCTAAATATCCTTCAGGTTTGTTTCCCACCAACAGAATGTTCATTCCGCCGGTGATCAGTTCTTTTATTTTAAAGATTACTTCGGGAGAAACTTTCTTCATTTCAGGCAACACAAATAAACGGTAGCTCATCCCATCAGGTAAAACAATGTTTCCATCTTTCACTGACAATCTGTTCAGTAATACCGTACGTCCAATGACATCCCAACGGTACCCTTTGGGAACAATGGGTTCTTCAATATCGTAATCCGGGATACCGGAAGAGATGTCTTCATCTTTCAAAATGCACACATCAGCCACAAAAAGACCTTGCTGCAACATCGATGCACATCGTGAATTGTAGGTATTCCAGCCCACAGCTTGTTCTGCCCAGGTTGAATTCCGGTCCAGATGTGTTCCAAAAGGACCCATGGTCATCAGGTTTCCGGGTGCTCCCACATAAGGTTGGTGAGCGAAAGTGTGATAAACAAAGCGGTTAATACCTAATGTCATCATCCAATCGCCTTCCGCTTTTAATGCATAAGGGGATTCAGTAAATTTACTGTTGAATGGCGCACCAGTAAAACATTCGGCTCCACTTATTTTTAGTCCGGAACTATGCGCAGTTGAAGTGGTCAGTTTGGTGGTCATTACACCACCATAGATATAATGTACCCAGAATTCGGACATGGGATAATCGAGCCTTTCGGCATATTCAATACTTTCAAAATTGCCATCACCATAAGGTTCTCCCGCAAATTTTAAATTGAACCTTGCAGCACGTTTTTTAAAATGGTCAAGAAAATTCTCGTTAAACATATCGGTTTGGGTACGACGCATATCCCATAAGAAATGCTCTGTTTCTTTCACACTTCCTATTATCCTGCCTGTCATAGCCAATAACCAGGGACTGACATCGTACCCCCTTTTAGCTTTGAAATATTCAGGCAGGTCTGTTGTCCAGTTTTGTTTACCAGCTTCCCAACTGTCCATCATCAGGGCTGTCAGGGTCGTTCCGCAATAGGGTTTTAGCTTCGTCAATAAAGGGTCTAAAAACAAATCAAAATGCTTATCCAACGCTTTCTTGTCGAATTTATCACAGTCGAGACCGATAGCCGATGTCGGGGCAGCAGCAACCACTTCGGCGGTAGTGGTTTGTCCGATACGTATAATCGTCCAACGTCCTTTAGGAGCTTTCCATTTCAAATGGCCCGATTTATCCATGTATGAACTTATATCCAGAACATCTGTGGGTTTTATCAAAAGATCCTCACTTATTACCTGTTTATTATCCGACAAATCTACTTTTTGATTGATAAAATTTGCTTTTGCCGTCCAGTCTCTGAGTCGTGGTGAAGAATGGAAATTCACATCGCAAATCCAGGTAGGATTTTTAGTTACAAGCCTGTAATAAGTTCCTTTCACGGCTTCGAAACCAGCAATGCCCGGTGCATCCATGGCTCGTAAAGCCGGACAACTAAAAGTTTTTACATCCCTGAAATTTATTCCGTCAGAAGACACCTGAATTGTGAATGTCGGTGGATAATCGCGTGGTCCGTCCTGTGGATCGTGGGGTTTCTCCCTGTCGCGTAAAACAGATATTGCTCTGGCTTCAAATGGTCTTGATAACTGAAATTCAATCACATTTTGCGTTTCAGCCATTCTGATTTTAGTATCGAGTTTTCCACCCAGAACCAGCGATTTATCAATTTCTTTTCCGTTCACTTTCACTTTTAGAACCAACTCCTGAAAAAGCGTTTGTTCGCAATTGAGTGATGGATAAGCCAATACCTGAATATCCTTATAATATCCCAGTTTGGTCATAGGTTGAGGCAAGTTAAGTTTTATATTTCCACTTTTGTCGGTAATAGCTATTTTCTCTGTCCATGTAAGTTGCTTCATGGAGTATTCAGGTGTAATCCACGGACCACCTGTTCCTGAATAGCCCGGGGAGTTTTGCAGGTAAAGTTCAAGTCCTAATCGTTGTGCTTCCTTACAGGCATGAAGAGTCAGTTCATCCCATTCATGAGATGCATATTTAACCGGACCCTGTGCAATTCCAACTGCCACATTAAACATCATGGCGGCGCCATACGAACTACGTTTCATGTACTCCAGGTCCTTTGTGATACCTTCCTTCGTTATATTTCCGTTCATCCACATCCAGTAAGTACTTGGACGTGCCTGTAAAGGGGGATTCTGAAAATCGGCTTCTGAAATCTGAGCTGATACCAGAGTTGAAAGAATACCTACAATAAGTAGCAAATAGATTCTTTTCATCAACTAATTTTAATTTCTTTGTATTTTGAAGCCATTAAATGAAAGGTTTTGCCTGAAATTATCACTTTACAAGTATTATCAGCTGTATAATACCACTTGCCCTGTTTCTCTTCAACAGTAATATTGGCCGGTTGTTTGGAAATTATGGTTACTTTCCCGGAGGATAATAATAGACCATTCCCCATAAAAAGGATGCTATCTCCGTTTTTATTACTCCCAATCACCGAATAAGTCGATTGGGAACTCATGTTTTTATAAACTGCTCTGTCAGTAGGATTTGAATTAGAGAAGATATAATCTGTTCTACCGCTTTTCGATTCTACTATTATTCCCACAAAATCTTTCAGGTTCGACTCTTCATTAAAAAAAGTAACTGATGAAATATTACCCGGTTCATTTTTACTTTCCGGTTCAAAAACAGATACAAAAGGATGTGTCCAGGCTTCTCCATTCTGACGCGCAACAAATGTCAATGTAGGCGTATTTTTTACGTCGTAGGGCATATTGGGAGTTCTGCTCAACCCTTCACACATAGGTGACAGAGCCGAGAATAATTCCCGGTTTGGCTGGCCTTTCATCCACATATTCATGGTTATATCATCTCCATCGGATTTGTTTATGATGAAGGTTGCTTTGATGTCTTTAGTTGTTACTACGCTTTTTTTGTTGTACAGGTAGGAATAACCTGTCAAATGACCCCCTGCAAATGCCAGTTCTTCGGTTGATTTAAAATTCAATGAATCACCGGATGTATCCGTAATCGTCATTTTCTGACCCAGGTTATGATAAAAATAATCGTGCATCTTGTCACCTCCTTTTACTTTATGCGAACGGAATACATCGACATAATACCCGGTTTTTTCGCCTGTAGTAACAATACTCATCATACGGGTCTGGTCGGAAAAAGATTCAGGTTCACGAAAATATACATCGCAATAGCTTATTCCTTTATAAATACCATCTTTCACAGTTGAAACAGGATAAGAACTTTTTAATTCAAACCCATGATTGCTTTTCATGACCGGATAACTGGAAATTCCATCCACACATACTGTGTTATGTGCCATAAATTGTGAATAATACTCTGCATAATCGAGTGCAAAATAATTGCTTCCGATTCCGGCATCGGGTGCTAATGTATATCCTTTCCCATAAAGCTCCATGGAGATTCCATTGGCATGCATATGGTTGCCTTCCGAACCGTTCATTGATATCATCAGGCTATGAGTTGGATTCATTCCGTTACGTTGCACAAACCAACTCACATTTGGGGCCCAGAATGTAGGAGAAACGACATCTTCCATTACGGCAGCCGGAATTGAAGGATCCAGTTTCAAAGGTTTGTCGGTAAATAAGGATGTAACTTCTGCACGCATGTTTTTACCTTTCAACTCTGTTATTTCTGCATTCGGTTCAAACAGTTTATACAGGGCTGTAAATTGTTTTTCCTGTCCTTTTTTCCCGTATTTCTGTGCATTGGCAATCATCCGGGCATAAGAATCGGTACGTGGCTTTTCAGCATGTGTGTCACCAAATCCAACAGTATTGCCACTGGGAAACAAATACTGCGGAATTGCAGCCACTGCTTCGGCTATAACCGGAAACTGAGGCAGGATGTCATAATTCAAATTCCGGTCGAACCAATTGACAAAATTGGCAAAGTCGCCAACCACATTGATGCTGTATCCGGGACATTCTGCCCATATACCGGTTTTTTTATCAAAGCCATAATCAATCAACTTAGGCAGGGACCATTGGCGGATACCTGACTTATTCAGGACATAATTGATATAATATTCCCGTCCTTTTAAATCGCTATAATTGGCATTATCTTCCAACACCAATCCGATATCCAGTATAAAGGTTGCCTGAATCAGGTTCCAGTTATTTTGAGGTACCCCGTGATCGATGATGTTATCTGCAAACTTTTTGAAAGTAGAAGCATAAATAGCCATTTTATCTGACTTATTCTTCTTTAAATCGGAATAAAGGAAATCGTACAATGGGATCAGTTCTTCCAGTATATTTTCATGGATAACTTCGAATGAAGTCAGTCCAACCAACGTTTGTTGATGACCGTGATTCAGGTCAATCGGTACATTCCGGTAATACATTCCGGTCATATACATGTCAAACACATCACGGGCCAATGAAGCATATTTATCCTCACCTGTGATCCAGTACATGAAAGCTGCATCACGGGCAATGCCCATAATCTCAATGTTGATAGATTCGATATTCCTCCCTGTCTCTGCAGGGTCGGCCCATTCCAATGGTTTATTTTCTTTTGAATTATTGATAAAAAGAAGACCTTTCGGATCATCCATAAAGGGTGTAATATCTTCTAATTTCGGACGCCCGTAAATGGTGGTAGTCGCTCTGGAACCTGTAAAACGGACAGTAGGTACTGGTGCCTTTTCTCCGCCGGCATAAGCAAATTTCTCACCTCTGATAAAAATATCAGTCCAGTGATTATTCCAGAACATCTGTAGCCGTGAAACCAACCATTGTGAGTCTTTTAAATGTTGGTCGGCGTATTTATCGGTTCTTAATTTAATCTTTTCGAATACTTCTTTCGCCCATATTTCATTTTGAATCAATAACCTGATTGAATCTTTCATGTTGGCAGAAGTTAGTACACGTGGATGTCCCTGTGGCAGATTCCCGGGAATCTTAATTATGGTGTTTTGGGCATTCAGGAACAAAAAGGAGAAAAGTAAGACGAGAAATACAAGTTTTTTCTTCATTATTTTTTGTCAATAAAAAGTTCATTCCTTATTTGTTACGAACAGAATAAAGTAAACACCTATTCAAACTATAAAATTACTTTTTTAGAAATAAATAATATCATAAAATAAGTTTGAAAGGTTTGAAAGGTTTCATGTTTGAAAGGTTTCATGTTCCGTAGTCTTTTATCTATTGTCTTGGTTCTTGATTCTTGGTTCTTGATTCTTGATTCTTGATTCTTGGTTCTTGATTCTTGGTTCTTTTATTGCAGTCCGGTGTGCTATTTGGGTCTCGCGATTTCCATATCGCGAATAAAAACTCAAAAGTATAAAGCAAACCTCAAAACGTACGAAGTACTTTTGAGCGTTTTCCTGTTTTAAGAATAAAACGTTTTGTATCTCGTGCCTCTACGACAAAAAGTTTAGTTTCCCTTTAGTCACTCTCCCACATCTGAGAATCAGGTTTTCTGCAATCAACACCAAGTGGGAGGGCGACATCTGGTTTGATGATGTACTCCCATGTATTGTTCGACCTGTAAATAATTCAAAATCAGATGTGGGAGTGCGACTAAATAGAATTAAGAGGCAAGAAGTAAGAAGTAAGAAAAGAACTTTCACTACCAGATGTCGCCCTCCCACTTATTGATCAACCCGTAAATGAATCAAAATCAGAAGTGGGAGTGCGACTAATTGACTCCTACCAGATACCTCTCATACCCGAAACGCAGAACACGAAACGCGGAACATTGAACGCAGACCTCCACCCTTTAGTTGCACTCCCACATCGAAGATTCAGGTTTTCTGCAATCTACACCAAGTGGGAGGGCGACTTTCAACGAGATGTCTCTTACTTCATTTGAAAGGTTAGTGTTTCGTGTTTAAAGTTTTTTTAATCCGATCTGCAGACTGTTGTTTGCAAATTCATAACTACTTATCAGAAAGGGCTTTCTTCCATTTAGCAACTATTTTTTATTTTCTTCAGAAAAGATAAAAAAAGAATTGCAAAATTTTTCACAATGTTTTTCAACCTCTTTTCAAACTTTTAAATAAAAAAATAAAAAAACAGAAAACAATAAGCACTAAAAAAGGTAATAAAATGATCCTATATAGAGTTTTATTGTTACCTTTTTTACTACTTATTATTACCTTTTTATGTCCTTATTTCCAGAAACGTTTCAAAAGATGTTTGAAAACAGTGGAAAAAAAAGTTAAATAATGGAAAAGTTAAATATGTTTATTCAGATATTACTGTATATATGATAATTGTATTCACAATCCAATTTTTCAAATCCGGATTTCACATCAAGAAACCGATAATTTACAGCTGAACAATCTAATCCTTACTAAACCATGCGAGAGCTTTGAGCTTTGAGAATTAAGCTTTAAGCATTGAGCATTGCTCTTTGTTCTTTGATCTTTTATCTGTTATATGTTATATGCTATTTGCTCTATGCACTATTATGCTCCTGGCTCTTGGCTCTTGGCTCGATGCGCTTTGCTCTATTCTCAAAGCTCTTTACTCAATGTTCAATGCTTTCTGCTCTTCTGTTTTTTCGGGCAACGCTGTGTTTTCGACCGTAACCGAAATAGATCAGGAACCCGATTGCCATCCAGATGATGAGTCGTAGCCATGTATCACCCGGTAATGCCAGCATCTGAATCAGGCAAACAAATGCCCCGAGGAGAGGAACAAAGGGTACCCATGGAGTTTTGAAAGGTCGGGGTGCGTCGGGTTCGGTTTTACGGAGGATCAGAATACCGATACAAACAATCATAAACGCCAGCAACGTTCCGATAGAGA
>Ga0302280_1001476_pt1 | contig 19315 bp, 28 predicted proteins | sample III_Fen_E1_1_FD_198771 | JGI IMG/M metagenome (GOLD analysis project Ga0302280, IMG submission 198771) | Peat permafrost microbial communities from Stordalen Mire near Abisko, Sweden - III_Fen_E1_1 | ecosystem: Environmental > Terrestrial > Soil > Wetlands > Permafrost | place: Sweden: Abisko... | reverse complement strand
CTTGGCATTGTTATACGAGGGAACCACAATACAAAAAGGCAGTTCTGTCGTATATTAACTCATGTGATAGATGGGTTCGAGTCGATCGGCCTCCTTTTTGAGTTCCTCATCTATCTTTTTCAGCTCCATGGTATCCATAAAGGGCGTCTTGATGTTATTCCGCTCGAGTATCCAGGGATTCCTCCTCTTTTATGGCTTAAAGTAGTCGCTCTTGGCAATTTAGTTGAATTTTTAAATCTTCTCCTGTCTCACAATCTCCTTTGCGTTGTTTTCCAAAAACTCAAGAATGGCTGTCTGCTATCGCACGATATCCTCCAGTTCTTTAATCCTCTAGAAAATGGTCATTTCTTCTTTCGGCTTTCTTTCCGCGTTGTCTTCCGGGTTAATATTCTCCGCAAAGAACAATTTTTACAAGATCCGAACTCGCTTATTTAGTCTCATGAATAACTATGTTTTCAGCTCGATGCTCTAAGTCTTCTGCTGGTTGATAACTTGGTCCATGGTGAGCACGTCTGCCGAAATGGATTTAATCTTCTACATGGTTTGACTAAAAAAGCGCTCGTAGGTATCGCTGGTACGCTCTACGTTGACAAGTTTAATGCCAAGTAAAATCATGAGTAGGACGGCGCAGCTAAACGCAATGGTTTGTATTGTGGCCTTTCTATTTTAGTCCGTAACGTAATTTTATCGATCCGCTTCCCTGCGTCTTCGGTCCATCAATAATAGAATATAAACTATAGGTTAAATATTTAAATTAAATCCCAAATCAATAATATTCAACGATTTTACTGTTTATTGATAATACTTGGGGAAGATGAGAATATTGCTTCATAGTTAGACTATAAGGTAATTCATCTGAAAAGGCAAGATAACAAAACATAAATTAGACATAAAATATATGATTCTTTTGGTAAAAATTATATCAGTAAAACCGTTTCCTCGATATTGGCATTGCCTCTAAGTCAAACATGGCTGTATATCCCTGCCATTACGATTTCTCATCAAATTGTATATGTAATAAATAGTAATAATCCTTCCTTCTCTGTCATTAGCCAAATAGCAAGAGCATGATCATGTATGCAAAAATAGTATCAGTTTCCATCTTTATCCGATTGACTGCACGACTAATTCGATTCTATCAGATAGGTGTTCGGGTCGAAGTGGATCTAAAGTTTTTAATTTTGGTTCTGATAAAAATTAGTCAGGCTTCCGAACGACCGAATGCGGTCGTCGTTATGTGAATGAGTCGGAGATAAAGATGCCCGACTCATCTTTGCAATTAAGCGCACGTCCGGAAACAGACGTCCGCAGGATGGACTGACGAAGAAGTTATTGGACTACGCCTCTTCGTTGATGGCCCACTCATTGCCCTCTGATCGTTCATGATTTGACTCCTCCTTTATTAGTTTTTACAGATCCTCTTTGCTGCCCACTTGATACAGCAGTTTAGTTTGTGAGACAGGCAGGTTTTCTTCCTTACTCTTAGTGTCCTGATGAGTCTCGGCTATGATATCTTCCTGCTCTTGTCGATGACGGGGCGTTTCCTCTTCAAAGTAGCTGATCAGTTTTTAATGAGGCCGCCCTACCCTATCATTCTCCTTCCCATCATCTTTCAAACTACTGGCCTGAACGCCCTCGCTGATTTGTTTCCCATTTTGTGCCTCCTCTATTTTTTTGCTAAGCTACGGTACATTTGCCAATTTTTAATCATATTATAAACTGATACGGTTCAGCTCGTTTCGTATCCTCAAAACAATGGCCTCGTCAATGCCCAAATTTGAGGTATTCTCGTTTTTAGTCCGTCCTCGTCCGAACTTAACTATTAGGTCCGTGAGTTCAGTGTTTTCCACGATCTTGGACAACACGTTGGGCTTGATAGATTTCATAGTGATGGTGCTATTCCTTTCTCCGTGTAATTTACTGATTCTCCTCAGACATCGACGCACAGTCGAGTAAAAATGATTCTTGATGGAGTTGTCCGTTCGTCCGCTGAGCAATTTCGAAATCTCCTTCCACTTGCTGCCGATGCGTCGGTGGGCCTCAAATAGTACTTCATCGTCCTTGTCACTCCACGGTTTGTTGTCTATTTAAGGGTTGAGATGGTTATACCACCTGAATTACAGTCTACATACCTCTCTCGGCACTGTTTACCCGTCCTTTCGAAGTTAGTGTTCATGGACAGTTTCTATGCGATTAGACTCCAATTTCTCGTGCCAAACTTTCGAATAATTTTGAGTAGTCGGTCATCTTCCTAAATAGCACTGCATTTACGATCTATTGCCATCCTCTTCTCCCGTTTTCCATTTTAACTCTGATCCTGAGGTATATACTATTAACAATTTAAGTTATTTTAAAATGTGAACAAGAGCATACACATATTGATAACCCTTAAGCTACTGCAACCAATTAAATTTATAATAGTCTTTTTCACAACATATCATCTCGGTATATTATTTTGCTGATCCTAAGGTCGAAATGTACAGTATAAATTTATTATCGAACGCATGCAAGTCGAAGTCAATTACCGCAGATCCGAAGGAAACAACAGTGTCTTTCCACAGAAGGTTAACCAAATTAGAATCAGTCCAGTCAAGACTAAAGACGGACAAACCACCCGAAAGTCTCTAAAACCTTTCTCCTCCTCGATAATTCAGGACAAGAAGAAAATCCTGAGTAAGGAGGAGATCATCAAGATGAACTCCAAATTGTAGCTGATCAAAAGCAAATGCATGAACGCCAGACCTCGACTCGGCAAGAGCGATAGCAAGCGGACACTCAACAGCCTGTGGATGGAGAATTAACCTCTCAACGAAAGCGCTGATCTTGATAGCGAAGACATGACGTAGACGAAGAAAGGCAACAAGATATATCTACTGAAGAGCATATTCGAAGACAGGCCATCGACTGTCTTCTTCAAATATCCCAAATGCTGTGGCATCGATAATATCGAATAAGATAGAGTAATCTGTCTTGAAAAGATACAACTTTTCTATAAAATATCGGGCTCAGAATACAAATGCATCGTCAATTCACTGTAGTTTAATGGCTTCCAGAAAACTGACGAAGACAGTGAGTGGGCGGTCTACTTTGACATCAGCGGTACTCATTTAAAGGCTTTGGAAAACATGACTAAGTTCCAAAAGATGAACCATTTCCCGGGGTGTTGGCATCTTGGGCGGAAAGACTATATGTGGAAGAATTTGAATAAGCAAAGGAGAAGTCATCCCGAAGCGTACAATTTTGTACCCATCACCTATATCTTTCCAGCGGATTATGACAGATTTGAAATGGCGAGGGAGAGTGCAGAAAAGTCACGGCTGTGGATCATGAAACCGACCAACCAAGCATGCGGACGGGGAATTAAAATGGTTACCAAGGATACGACTGTCAAGAGCAAAAAGGATATGTTGGTCTCCGAATACATTTACAATCCCCATCTAATAAATGGGTTCAAATACGACCTTAGGATATACATATTAGTCACCAGTTACGACCCGCTGAGAATTTATATGTTTAGAGAGGGGCTCACTCGCTTCGCCACTTATTAGTATAACGCCAAATCTAAAGACGTCAAGAAGAGGTTTATCCACTTAACCAATTTTAGCGTCAATAAACATTCAAAAAAGTTTGTCAAGAACAGTAAGGAGGACCGAGATGGGGAAGGGTCTAAATGGTCGCTGACAGCCCTGAGAAAATATTACGAAGCCAATGGGATAAACTCATAGAAAGTATATTTAATATTATGCAGCTTTTTGACGAGATTAAGGACGTTATTATCAAGACATGCATCAGCGCCGAACCAGTTATGTTGGACATTCACTCCAAGACCCAAGAGAAGAGGAACTGCGGATTTGAACTCTATGGCTTCGATATTCTGATTGATGATAAACTCAAACCGTGGCTCATGGAGGTCAATGTCTGTCCTTCTCTCAGTTCGTCTTCCCCCATGGACAGGAAAATCAAGCACACTCTACTCACTGATATCCTAAATATTATCGGAATCGAGTATAACTCCAAGAAGAGTCTCCAGCAGCTCAAGAAAAAGGAAAAAGAACGGCTATTTAACTATGGCAACCAGGACAAGCGTTTCTATTCGAAAAACATAAACAACCTCGATCAGTTGAATTACGGCAGTTGTCTATAGATTTTAAGCCCCGAAGATTGGCTGGTGCTGTTCGAGTCGTAGTAGTAGCTATCTCGTCTGGGTCATTTCTAAAAAATATTCCCAACCAAGTCAAACGCGGATTCTTACAAGAGGTTGTTCGAGATTAATAGGTACAACAACAACATGCTGTGGAGACACGTCAAATCCGACGTGAGTTTTTTGCAGCGACTATATTAGTGATGATTAACATTTTATTTTAAGGTGGATAATTCAACATCAGCTTGCATTTTATAAATTGTTTATTTTTGCTCCTTCACTCGTCGCCACGCCTCCTCCAGATCCCAAACGGATTCTCTTTACGTTTTAAAAGAGATTAATTTTATTGTGTTGATGGATCAGTGGAAAAAGTGGTTCAGTTTCACAAATATATCACAGGTAAGAGTGAAATGGCTAAATATGAATCGTCGTCTAATTTAGACAGCTTTGTGGTTATTCAACTTTAATATCGATCAGTTGAACACAATTAAAAATCATTGCTTGCCAACAATAGTCTCAAAACACAGCTTCTTCGAGTACCAACCTTTTCTCTTTAACTATTTCCCAAAAGAACGATTAGTTTTACTGAATCTGAGTTTGCCATATACAACTGATTTGAGAAATTTATTGATATATTAAATAAATTTGAATAGATATTCATGGCTACGATTGACTCTGGCGACAATGCTTGGGTAATGGTAACTGGCTGCTTAGTCATGTTCATGACTCCGGGCGTCGGATTCTTCTATGGGGGGATGGTTAACAAAAAGAATTTACTCAGCACCATCGCCTATTGCATGTTGGTGTTCTGCGTGGCTAGTCTCACATGGGCCCTTGTAGGCTTTTCCCTCGCCTTTGGAAACGTCTCTGGTGCAAATGGATTTATTGGAGACTGCTTCTTCTGCGGTCTGAGAAATATTTCAACCTATGTTGGTGTTAATGCTTATGCAAGTACCGTTCCAATGACATCCTTCTTCTTCTTCGAGACCATGTTCGCAGCAATCACACCTGCCATCTTCATTGGCTCATTGATTGGCCGCATTAGACTGTCTTTCCTCATTATTCTTACGATTGGATTCTAGCTCATAGTTTACTCCCCCATAGCCTATTGGGTTTGGAACCACAATGGCTGGCTCTACAGTATGGGGGTTCTCGATTTCGCAGGAGGTGATGTCATTCATATTCCGTCTGGCTTTGCAGGATTGGCCTCAGCTATATATCTGGGATTAGGAGATACCCGCAAAATCAGTAAGCAAAATTCAGCAAGTATTTCTTTAACGCTCATCGGAACAGCCATTCTATGGGTCGGATGGTTTGGCTTTAATGGAGGCTCTGCGTTGGCAGCCAATCAATTAGCAGCTACGGCTATAGCAAACAGTCATATTGCAGCCTGTGCTGGAGGTCTTGCTTGGGCAGGAATTCAATATCTTTTTACAGACAAGCCAAGCATAGTAGGCTGGTGCTGTGGATCAGTCTGTGGGTTGGTGGGTATTACTCCCGCAGCTGGCTATGTAGCTCTTTGGGCTTCCATAATAATTGGAGCTTTATCTGGAGTATTTTCGTATCTATTCTGCCACTTCAAGACTAAATATTTCGATTAATTGTCTGATACTCTCGACGTCTTCGGTTGTCACGGAGTTAGCGCAGTGTGGGGAGGATTTTCTACAGGATTATTTGCCACTGGAGACTCAGGTAATAGCTATAATGGTGGATTCTATGGCTATGGTCGTCAAGTTGGAGTCAACTTGCTGGGGACAGTAGTATGCGCCGCCTACGCCTTCACAATGACATTTATCCTCTATTTCTTGCTCTCTCGCTTAATATAGCCGAGAGTCTCAGAGGAGGTCGAACATGAAGGACTCGATTATGCCATCCACGGAGAGTAGAACGACCCTCTTACTGAAAAATAAGTCATCAACATCCTACGTTCTGTGAACAACTTTAACTCCATCGGCAATATAATCCTGAGCAACGCAAACATATAACCTCCAGGATCCCATAATAAAAACATATTCACTGAGTTAGACCCTAATCGAGAGGGAGTTGAGATCAATCTGAACCCACAGTCTCGAGGAGAATCCCAAACTAATCTCAACAAAATGGACGCTAATAAGCCTTGATATGGATCAAATATAATTTATAACATTACATGAGCCAATTTTTACAAATCATTTCTCTGTTATATAGTTATTTCGATCAATTTTGCAATTTTGCAACTTACATAGTAAATTGCTGCATTTGATAATGAAGTCGGCGATGAATTGGTCAGATGGGCAGTCTCTTCATTTAGTTGTGATTTCAGGTATTCTTTACGAATTATAGCAAACAATAAGATTAATATTATAAGGATGACCAGTTACATTCAGACAACCATCCACTCCAAAGTAGCCAAGTACTTCATCCCCTATACAGACAGGAAAAGACCAGCTCCGAAGGACTAGGAAGTTTAGTCAGAGGGAGAGTCGCAGGCGAGATCTCGTCCAGTCGAGAGAAGAGCAGATAATTCTAAATATCAAGGGAGATCGAAATTGTAAATACCTCTTCACTTAGCTACCGAAAAGCAAGGTCAACGTCAGCCGTAAAATGCGCAACAAGGTCATCCCATCAATAAAGCGGGGTGAGTAAATTGTGCTGATGGAGTCCGGCGTGTTCCCTGCAATCTACTTCAAAAAAAGTAGGTATCTGTCAATACAGCAACAATGCGTAACGTCCTAAAGGAATTTATCTTCCCTGCGGACGTGCGCGCTCTTCCTCCGAGCGACGACCGCACCCCTCTCATCTTCCAAATTGTGTCTAATCTGTTCAACGAGATTTCTTTCTACATTTTCAACATCCTTATTGGAGAGAACACCATCACCAATAGCTTCTATATATTCTTTTCTGGTATACTATTTACTAAGTAGATTCGGAAACTATACCCTTTACTAAATGCTGTAACGCTCCGGTATATGTGGAACTTCAGTCTAATGGATCCGGTAAGATACTTTGCAATGCTCTGAAGTGTCCACACGCTAACATCGCTGAGTTTTTAATCAACTTCGAGGATGGCCGGAAATTATGGAGCAACATCACCTACTTCAGCGAGGCGAGTGAAAAAGACAAGGAGCTAAGAGCCAAGATATCTAAAGTCATCATCAACGGCAAATATAAGAAGGTGAACTTGGTGGGGATAGTTCAGGATACATCTAAGGAAATCGTTGATATCTTCTACTCCATGAAAAAACAGCAAAAACCTGAGGAAGAGCAAGAACACTAGTCTCCGTTCATCACTGCGCAGCTAGCGCAGCCGAATGCAATGATAAGAACACAGGGGGAGGATTAGACAGACTCTTTAGCAGAGTTATTAACTGCAGAAGACAACAATATCGATATGCTCAAGATGAAGATTGGCTATTTAGTCAAGCAAGAGAAAGATTTCGGGCGAAAAATGGCCAAAAGCATTGTTGACTAGGGGAAAGTATTTCATAAAAACTTTGACATGATTAAGAAGATTGATGAGTTTATGCTCACTCAGAAGAGTTCGAAACACGCGACCAAAATGAATTTCCCTAGGCTCATGGACCAACTCCGCAAGACTAAGACGAAGGAAGGTGAGGCCAAGAGTAGATCAGTATCGGCCTATCACTCTTTCACTTGATTTATTTTTGATTTGGCATCTATTGTCCCAAAATTACAATGATTAACCTATTCTCGAGCAGCAATGGTTCGGAGCTAAATTCGAATTATGAATTTGTAGATTAATCGATTGTCACTAAATGAAGTCGTTTGCATGTATGATAATATTACAGATAGCAAAACAATATAAATGAATTAATGAGGACTGTCTTAGACTCGTCACAGATTCAGTAGTTGTAATAATTTTGAGCCATCCTGCTCTCCCATCGACCTGAACGTCTGTCTGTGGTTGCAATAGATGCGGGACCATTTGGTTCGGAGATCGAGGTCTTATGCTTGTCGGGAGTGGATGAAGTTGCATCTTTCCCCGTAGCAGCAGTATCCTTTCTTTGCGAAGGCATGGCATCCTTTGGTCTTGTAGGATTTGTTATGTTCCATGTTAATCTTTAACTCTTGAGGCCCATGGGCAAATTGGCACTTTCCTCCGTAAGGGCAGTACCCCTTCTCCATGAAGTTCTTGCACAAAGAACTCTTGGCTTTCGAGGATCCTCCACGATAAGCTGCAAATTCCTGCTAATGAGCAGTCACATCCTGTCTAAACTAATTCTCCTCTCCCTCCGTAGAAGTCTCTGATTTTGCATCAAAGGAGCGTATATGCGTCAATTAGAGTGAGATAAGGCAATTCTGCATGGTTCTGGTATAATGTAATTAATGTTTATAGCTTCTTAAATTTGCAATGCTCCGATTTATAATCCAATCTAATCATTTTAATCGGCATCTAACCAAAAAATAAGTAAAATTTGTAAGCAACCATCTCTTCCACCAGGAGAAGCTCACCTGTCGGACAAACCAGTGTTATCTGAGGCCGGATTTGAATGTGGAACGTTTTGCAAAGATTAGATGTTTTGGGATTCGATTGTCGTTCGCATGATTTTTACAATTAACGTAGTGCAAACTTCTCAAATCGTCATCCTCGCTATCCAAAAATAGCTTGTTTCATATTCCTTTATATTTTGTAATAATGATTATAGGGGTGGAAATATATCTGCCAATAGTGATGATTTAGTGATTTGCCAATCGTTATTCCAATAAAGCAGGCAGTACACATCGTAATATCGAAAGGGCTAATAATTATATGAGAATTATCAAATATCGCGGATGTTACAGTAGTATGACTTATCCAGGATGGAGTTTCGGAAAATAGGCTAGATTTACTAGTCAGTCTTGTGGTTGCGGAAGAGACTGTTGCCTTTCATGAAGTTGTCCAAGTCAATCAGTCGCCAGGGACCGAAACTGTATTTGCCCAGCCACTCCACCAGCGTTTACAGCTTATATCTGGACTACAGATGAGGGGGAGCCACCATCTGATTTTAAAAGACCACCAGATGCTCGTACGTGTTTAACTCCTAAGGTACAGGCAGTTCTGGTACAGCAAATCTTAGTGGGGTTTTAACTAACAGAAGTACTCTCAGCACCATCTTTTCATATCCCTCGTATATTGTCTTGTTAGTATCAGGGTTGTTAAACTTTTAGTTGTCTTGAGTCAGGTACAGAGGAGTATATGTCACTAGTCCAAATTATTTGTCTTCTTCGTATCTGTGATAGTTAGAAGGGGCTTCATTTTAGTTTCTGTTCATAGAAAGACCTCGCACCATCACTGCGTCCACGATCTGACAGCTTTCTTTCATCTAGTTTAGGAAATTTTTCTCTTCGGTTACTTTCAGGTTGTATCCCTTATTCTTGGGATTATTTAAAGCGGTGAGCACTTTTGACTTTAGACCCTCCTACCAGTATTCATTCATGAATGATTAGTTTCGATCCGCGACTGCATATAGACTAGCTTTGTATATTTTAAGAAGGTAGTCGGTGATCGTCGTGTGATGGATGCGGTAATAGCTCATAACTCTGTCCGGCATGTAACCGAATGATTCATGGTAGGTCTTGCGATTAATTCCGCATAGGGAATATGGAAGATCAATCTTTTAAGCTAGAGCCACTCGCAGCAGCTCATGCCTCTTACGAAGATCCTCCAGCCTGCCTTTCAGCTAACTACCCACCTACTCGCGAGGAATTACTCTTTCTACTGAGTAGATGCCGCCGTCGGGGCTATGCGGTTTATTAATTTATGGAATGATCTATTACACTCCTCCTTTCCTCTTGGCTAATTTTTCTAGTTCACTCTTCTGGGTAAATCCATAGTGAATTCCCTTGAGAAAGCTGCTATTGACTGACAAGGATGCTCCTCTGTAAGAAAACCCTATCTTTAGTATGGTTTTGTTGATGAGCATGTCTCGATTATTATATATATCTTCAGGAAATTATATTTATTCACCTTTTCTGAATCAGAGAGGAAGAACTCATTCTTCAGGCTTCTTATTTTCGTCATCAGAGTCGGGCTCAATCTCATCTGGAGGATCTTTGGGATTGGGCTCGCCAAATTAGTCGTAGTCCTAGCCTTCAAGACTGATGTCTTCGGGGCCCAAGGGATGAAAGGAAGGCTGCGACGATTTGACGCCATCACCAATGTAGATTGAGGCAAATTCTTTATTTGATGCTACAGTTGTCCATCCAGGCCAATGAGGATTCTTGAGAGTCGAAACTGCGTAGCAGCTCGAAGTTCCCTAATCTTTGCCGACATTATTAAAGAGTTGGGTACTACCAAAGGTTCTGGTCGACCAACAACCCTCGATTCCAAATTTTTAAAGACCTGAATAATAATATATTTTGCCTTTGTCTTCATTGATGGGTTTTAATCTTTCAATCTTTGGATCAGTTTCTGCCAGTTTGGCAAGTTGTTCCTCCTTTTGCTATTCAGAGACCTTTGGATCAACATAGTAGTTAGCCCTCCCCATCTGAATGCCAAGCAACATACCTTGAGAATATAAGGATTGATGTGCACCCAATTCTCTAAGTTTGCCAGTTCTGAAAAGTCTGGCATTTTAAACTCCTCCGAGTAGTCAATTTAATCTGGATTGTCCTCGAGAGAAGAGTATAATCCTTTTGGTGCTATTTAACAGTTATGGGTGATCCTCACTATCTGTGCCTTCAGTAAATGCTTTTCTTGTCCTGGAAAAGGTGGACTTGATACGATTTCGGCATTGAGTTATCCAGTGAAAGTGTATTTAATCAATTTAGCAATTGTTATTTGCTGAGGGGTGACAAGAGGCAATTCGTACCATCCTTAACTCACTAAATAGCCGACAAAAGTACAAATATCGTGAGCCACCCAGTACGTGTTGTAGTTTGCTCCTTCTTTTGCCTTTTACATATCTCCACTCGCTTAGCCTGCATTGCTAAGTTTTGTTTGTCCCTCAATCACGTAGTAATCCTTGTTGCGAGTTAAAATTCTCCCCCAAAATCGGAGACGAGTTGCGTCTTTAGTCTCTGCTAGTCTCTTGAGGGCCGCATATATGTTATGAGACTGCTCTTGTCCAAACCCGATTCCCACTTTTGTAAAAAGTCTTTCAGCCTGCAGCTAAAAATGATGGATAATTCTCTAGTTGGTCTTCTTGCTGCTAAATTATCGTAGTGTCTCTTCCTGGCTCAGCCACTCGGGATATTGTATTTTCTTATTCACAAATTGTTTAAGCTAACTGGTGAGATGATTACTTGATGTTCGCTGAGAGGTGACTGTGGTGCGAAGTGATATTTCTTAACGTACTCTGAAATGATCTCCATATGGGTAATTGGGGGTATCTTATCATGTTCGAACGTTGCGAGTTGAGGTACAATCTGCGAGAGGTGTTGGTAGAGTGACCTTGAGGGCTTGATCATGTTTGACGTACGTTGATGGGGTGTGCCATCTACTTAATGCGGTCGGTCACAATATTTTGCGATGCCATAGTTTAAATATTGATTGTGTAACTTTATTTAAAATATCATCATCCTCACCTAGAATAAATTATCAGTTGTTTGCCGCACAATCTGAGTTCATGGAATATTTATCGTGGCCCTCCATGATTTCGCACATGCTTTGTTCATGGAAGTTACATGGCTAATAGGGTATATAATTATTCTTAAACTATTTTCAATGGATCAATATCGTCTGGAAGCCAAGAAGGGTGAAGGCACTTTCTCTGAGGTGTTCATGGCCCAATCCATCAAGACACACAAGTTTGTGGCTATCAAGTGTATGAAGAAGAAATACGAGACCATCGAAAAGGTCAAAAAACTCAAGTAAATTCAAGCCTTGAAACTGTTAACCCCTCACGAACACATCATCAAACTAATTGAAGTTCTCTACGATGAGCCCACAGGTACATCTCTCTCCATGCAGGCAAACTCGCACTGGTATTCGAACTGATGGAACAGAATCTATATGAGTGCCTGGTGCGCAATAAGAATCTGCCACCCCAAAAGGTCAAGGTTTATATGTACCAGCTTCTGAAATCAATCGATTACATACACGGCAAGGGCATCTTCCATCGAGACATTAAGCCAGAAAATGTGCTTATTTCCGGAGATAGTATCAAGTTGGCCGACTTCGGCTCGTGTAAAGGTAAGCACTATGTTATTGATAGGAATCTACTCCAAACAACCCTATACTGAGTATATTTCCACCCGCTGGTACCGTGCCCCCGAGTGCCTTATGACTGATGGTTACTACGATTCCAAAATGGACATATGGGGCTATGGGTGTGTTCTTTTTGAAATGATAGCTAAGTATCCTTTGTTTAACGGAAAGGGCGAACTTGACCAAATACATAAGATCAACAAGGTACTAGGCACACCAAAACCTGCCTTAATTGAGCTTTTTAAAAGTAGAGCCACTCACATGAGCCAGAATTAATTCAACTTCCCGCAGAAGAAGGGCATTGGCTTTGAAAAACTATTGCCCAATGCTTCTAAAGAGTTTATAGATTTACTATACAAGTTACTGGCCTACGATCCTTCAGAACGAATTACTTCTAAATAAGCCCTCAAGCATGAATATTTTTCTGACATTCTCAATTATAACCAAGAAAAGTTTAGGTCCACTATCTTTGGCATGCCTCACTCTAACTCCATCAACAAGGCTACTGAGCACGATGATACGCCGGAGAAGAGTGGCAAAATAAAGCATAAAAAGCGTGGAGACCAGCAAAGTACTGAGGATTAGGTGAATTCGTTGCCTCCCATTCACCAATTACGCCTGGACGTGAAGTTAAACTTGTACGGTGCTACAACAAAAACTCAGGACAACGTGTTCAAAAAGACAATGGCGAGCATAAACAAGAAGAAGGACGATATCTATATGATTAGCGGCATCAATGGCAAGAAGATGGACCGCGACAAATGATTAAATAGATATTTTTGGTCAGAATATTCACATATAGAAAGATCAGTTGTTTCGAATGAATCCAATTGATACTTTGCCATGCATATTTTATTTAATATGAGCAGCACGAAGGTTATCCATCGATTCATACGCTCGGCCAACCTCGACAGCAATGTCTACAATCGAGTAGCCAATCGCTTCAGCCCCTTCACTAATACTCTCGTCACACTCACTGATCCCGCTACAGAGCGAACCCTTCACCTCATCGGAACCACAAACGCCTCCACTACTCTTGCGCATCGAACCCGTCTCCTTCTAGAAACGGTGCGTCCAGATGCGGTCTACGTTCAGGCCTCTCAGGACTGGTGGAACTACGCTCAGCACGTCGATGTACACATAGATAAAGGTAGGTTCCAACTCAACAGCTGTTTACTCTTGCCAGCAAAGATTTCCCCGAACCCAGTTACAAATTTTAGAATCATCTAAGAGGCATTCTCTTCAGATTGAGGTATCTTGTTTGGCGCTACTTCTTCGAATCTTCCTTGCGTATATCATCATCTAATTAGAACTTCCTGAGGATTTCCCTCTCCTCACACCAGGTCTTGAAACTCACTTGGCCCTCAAATACGCCGCCAATAACAACGCCCAAACAATATTTGGAGGTCATACCTTTGATATCCCCACTATATAAGCCTTAAGGCTCTAGCCAGATCTCTATGCGCACACTTATCTTTGGAAGGGCTTCAGAAATATGTTTCAAATTGCATCAAGCTGGACTTCTCAATCAGATGATTTCTTCAATACCCTGCACGTGAGAGGAGGAGAGGCCTTTGCTGAGTCTATCGATCGTAGTCGCATCAACTTCTTGGTGGCTTTGCTCAGTAAGGCTGCTCCACACCAGAAGCGAATTCTTGTCGATCAGAGGGATAAAAGAATCTTCAGAGAATTGAACAATATAAAGGGCAAGAACATCGTGGCAGTGGTGAATCAGTGGCACATGGAGGGAGTTGAGACACACTGGCGCAGGTATACCAAAACAGAGTAGAAAAAGGCAGACCTTTCCCCCATTGCAGACATGGACATTGATGCTGTTCAATAGAATACTCTCGTTAACGACTGGCTGAGAGATTTCGTATCAGGTGTGGCAAAGACTGAGCCAGCCACTTGGCAAGATTACTTGACCAACTACCACAAGTAAAACTTCGAGTACGAGCGTACCCGACATGCTGATCATCTCACCCACGAGGACATTCCTTAACCTGGCGCAGAAAAACATTCTCATCACTGATAATCAACAAATAGATCGATATTATGACATTGCTTTATTAATTTGAATGATCAGACTCCACGAATTCATCACCAAGATCCGCAACTGCAAGACCATCGCCTAGGAAAGGGCGGAGTACCAAAAGGAAATGAGTGCCATCCGTGAGTCCTTCGGGGTAACTATAGGGTTAGTTAGAAAAATGAGGAGACCCTGCGCCCTCGCAACGTCACCAAACTACTGTTCATCAACATGAGTGGCCAAGAAACCAACTTTGGACAGATGGAGTGCCTTAAACTCATCACAGCTAACTCCCTTATTGAGAAGCGTATCGGCTATCTGGGTACCCATAGAAATAGTTAGGACTGACCCAGCTGTTCCATTAAAAATCTGAGTTGCTGATGATGGCTACAAACCGAATCAGAATCGACCTCAACGGGGTGAACAACAACATCGTCAGTTTGACTCTCTGCGTGCTGAGTGAGATATGCACTGCTGAGTTGGCCCGTGATCTACATCAAGATGTTCTAAAAGTAAATCATAGTTAATGCAGTGTATCAGCAACACTTCTGCCTACATTAGAAAGAAAGCTATTCTCACATCGATCAAACTGGTCAAGCGGGTTCCTGAATATATTCCTGAATTTTTGCCAAAGATCTCAACTTGCCTGTAGGAGAAGAGTCATGGAGTATTGCTGAGCTGTCTCGCCTTCCTCTAAAACGTAATGCAGATCGATGAATCCTACTGTCAGCAGTTAGTTGAACTAGTGCCAAAAATAAGCAAAGCTTATCGTAATATTGCCAATGACCACAATGCTGAATATGAAATCGGAGGGGTTCAGGATCCCTTTCTGCAGGTCGCGATATTAAAGTTCTTGCGCACGCTCAAGAAACACAACAGTACATTTGATAAGCAGCTGGCTTAGATTTTGATCATTTGCCATGATTCAGTGTGCTCAAGAGTGAGTGCCAACTTGAAGAACGGAGCCAATGCTGTCCTATTCGAATGCTTCCAATGCTTCATGCTGCTGGAGCCCACTCCTCAACTGCGGGAGATGGTGGCCAATGTGCTTTCTAAATTCATTTCTGTGAAAGATGCCAACTCGAAGTATTTGTCCCTTTTCAACCTCAACCTCATGACTAAGTACGACTTAAAGATAGTAAAGAATCACAAATCTACTATCTTCTAGTGCCTAAACGAAAACGATATCCTCATTCGTATTATGGCTTTGGATCTGCTCTACGTCATTGCTGCTCCTGATAACACTCCATCCATCATCAAAGAATTGCTGAATGTCTTGCTCAGCGCAAACGACTAGGAGTTTATCACTGAATTGGCCCTCAAGATTTGTCTCATTGTGGAGAAACACTCGCAGAACAGGCGCTGGCATTTTGATACCATCCTCAAAGTGTTAATTCTAGCTGATCAAGCAGTCAAAGAGGAATCTGCCAAATCCTTGGTTTATCTTGTGCAGTCCACCCCTCCACTTCAAGAATACTGCCTGGCTAAACTGTTCTTCTCTGCCAGTGAAAATCCCCAAAACAATGCGCTGAGTGGCGTGACTCTCTTCCTGATTGGTGAGCTGGTCGACATTTTATTCAAGATCCGTGGAATATCCATCACTGAGTAAAATGTGTTGGATCTTATCGAAAATATCATCTTTAAGGTCGGAATTGCAAATGATACGATTGCCTATGGTCTGTCCACTCTCCTCAAACTCTATGAGAAGTTTAACAGTAGAGATCGCATTGTGAAAATGATTCGCAGTTTTGAGACTCACTCTGATTTGGAAGTGCAAAAGAGAGCGTGCTAGTATGCCAAGTTGCTGGAGAGTGTATGGGATCAGGACAGAAAGAAGGAGATTTGCGTGATGGTGCCACCCTTCAAACAGACTGTCGAATCCTTCAGAGGCATACCCGTTGGAGAGGTAGAAATGGATCTAGATTTGAATAGCTTGAAAATGCCAGATAGATTAGGCGTAAACTATTAAGATCATGCCATTAAATCAACTGATCAGCAGCAGGACCCAAGATACGAGAAGCCAAAACCAACTTAAAAACCAGCAGTTGAAAGACCTGTTCCGGTTGCTCAAGAGAAACCAAAACCAAAACCAACAACAAATATAATGGATGACGACATATTCAACAGCATTGTCAACGCTCCCACTGAAACTCAACAGCCAAAACCTCAAGTACCCTCTCAGCAGCAAGGCAGTTTGTTTGAATCTGGGTTGGGTGGAATTAGCTTTGAGCAGCAGCCTGTAGGCAACCCTCCAGTCAACAATGATCCCTTTGGAATATTAGGACTTAGTATGGGAGGATCGCAACCTCTTCCTCAAACTAATATCTCAGGATTTGGAGGAGATTTGCTTGGATTTGGCAGTACCTCTGGACCCACTCAAACAACACCTCCTCCTCAGCCCAATTTACTCGGAGGTGATCTTATGGGATTTGGAGTGAGCTCTCCTCCCTCTAATAATCTTGGAGGATTTGGATTTAACCCTTCCCCAGTAAATACTAACACTCCCACACAGCAGCCTCCTCAAGGCAATTTCGGTTTTAGCCTCTTAGGCTCCAGCTCTACTGGAGCAACGAACTCTACACAGTCGGCTATGTCTCAGTCAGTGCCAGTTCAACCTGTGCACACTCCATCCCAAATAGTATCTGGCTTCCAGCCAATCGTGAACAACAACCCTAACAAAATAATGGCATATTAGAACCAGCATATTCAGATCTGGATGGACTGCATAAAATAAGGCGGAGACACGACTAAACTGTACACCACCTACATCAACAAAACAAACAACTCTATCACGGAAATCACCATCCAAGCCGCAGTGTTAAAGCACGTGAAGCTGACCATTAACCCTCTGAATTCCACTACTCTGCAGCCGTTCTCCAAGGAAGTAGTGCATCAGGTACTTTTTATTTAACTTAGTCGATGATTATCGTCAACTCAATGGTGGGCCAAAAGGGCGTAGTCATGAAAATGAAGATTAGCTACTCCATGGGCAACCAAAAGTTCAACTTCGAGGAGAAGATCAGCAACTTCCCCGCCAATGTTTGATACATCAATCATCATACAGCCTATATAATCCCCTATTTGTTATCGTTCAAATTGTCATTCCAGCTTCATTATTGACTCTATTCCAGTTTTAATTATTGACTCTTCATAATCAATTCAATTATGGACAAGATCGCCATTGAGATACTCGACCTCAGTGCGGAAAGCATCAAGTTTGCATTGACTGGATGCGATGTGAGTCTCGCAAATGCATTACGACGAATAATGATTTCGGAAGTCCCCACTCTCGCGCCTCATCTAGTGAGCATCGTTGAAAATACATCTGTTCTGCACGACGAGTTCCTTTGTCAGCGTATTGGGCTTATTCCTTTCGTGAGCGATACAGTTGACGAGCTGAAATATCCCTGGGAGTGTTCCTGCGCCGAGAAGAGTGTAGAGGATTGTCAAATCTGCAAGACCTACTTCGTCCTCGAAGCCAAGAACACAAGTGACGAGGTGATGGAAGTCACTTCCCTTCATATTCGATCTGTCTTCGAGCAGCTCAAGTCGTAATAAGATGAGGTGCGCCCCGTGCAGCCAGTTCAATATTATTCCTTCAAAAATAAGGAGGAGAAAGTGGGCATTCCCATCGTCAAGTTAGCCCGCAATCAGGAGATCAAACTACGATTTGAGGTTCAGAAAGGAATTGGCAAAATGCATGCGAAGTGGGCACCTGTTTCTCTCGCAACTTTCCAGCCCGACCCATAAATCAAGATTGACGACTCTATCGACCTCACAACAATACAAAAGGAAACCATCCGAGATTCATGTCCTACCAGGGTGTTCGAAGTCCATGAGGACGTTTTCGAGGTGGTTTACCCCGACAAATGCATTTTCTGCGGGGAATGCAAAAAGACCGCCGAGGCGCTGGACATGGCTAATCTTAAAAACTTTCTGCGAATTGGTTACTATTGTGTTACGTAGGTAAGAAAAAGGACCGATTCATCTTCAAGGTGGAATCGATTCTGTCTTTAACTCCGATCGCGATTGTGAAAAAGGCAATGGCTGTCCTGCGCGAGAAGTTAAAGTAGATTGAGGAGAGTATAAAATGATTGAGCTGACCTCTATAACGCCACTATTACATAGTATAACAACTACTCATTCAAATTCATATTCTTTATGTATAATTAATGCGAAATTAGCAATGGATCTTGGTCACTGAATCCGAAATGGACCAGAACCGGCAGCTCGCAAAGCTTATATCGTTTATCTTCAGCGACTAGTACTTATATGTGCACGCTGAACTAAGAAAAATGATAGACAGTGATCGCAAGGGCTATGTAGCTGTGTAATATGTTGCAATGATCGATATAATCCAGCATTTTTTCGATAGCTTGCAGTTAGGGGAACTCAGTTTGCGGGTATATCTCATCATCAAAAATATTTAACAGGGCTGTCGCGAACTATTAGTTCACAATAACAGAATTCGCAGAATATGCCCATTCGATGCAAAAAAGCTTCGAAGAGTCAAGCCTATCTATCTTGAGGGAATTAAAGAGGGAACTACCATTTCAGATGTCAGGGAACATTTAGGAAGCACTGCCTTTTCTACAATAAAAGATATTCGGCAATCTGACATTGATTATGTAATGGTTTATGCTCCGGAGTACCGGTTGATTTCCAATGAGTCCTCTTGTCACACCCTTCCTTTTAAGATTGTTAACTATGAAACCTTCTGTCGAGAAAGGGATTATTAGAGTAGATTTTGGGAAAACCAATAGCGATCGTTTTATGCTGAATTAATCAATTAGAAGAAAAGACCTGATTTATGGACGCCAGACATAGAGAACAATCGAGAAGAGCCTGACAAAGAAAATGCATCAATGACATAGGAGCGATATGACCATGTTAAAGCATAATTTGACTGTCTGGTAAAGATTCCCAACCCTTCCATAAACTGTTTCCTCCAGCGTATGGTGAACAAGAGCTTATAAATATAATGATTAGACCTCTTTTACTATTTTTTGATTGTTTG